>Ga0306921_10003616_pt1 | contig 15681 bp, 11 predicted proteins | sample sta12Cox44000080_FD_203760 | JGI IMG/M metagenome (GOLD analysis project Ga0306921, IMG submission 203760) | Lab enrichment of tropical soil microbial communities from Luquillo Experimental Forest, Puerto Rico - statoxic.12C.oxic.44.000.080 (v2)... | ecosystem: Environmental > Terrestrial >...
GCGGATCTCGAAGTTCAGCACAAATTGTCCGGATAGGGGATCGAGCCGTGCCCCGTCACGTTCGACCACCACATCCTTTCCATCGGAAAGAACACGCAGTTCCGCGAGAGGAGCTTGCACCTTGGATAGTTTTTCCCGCAGCGCATCGACGGCGCGTTGCAAGCGGTTCGCGGGCACGCCGCTTTCAAGGAGCTGCTTTACGGTACGCAACCCGATCAGGTCGCGGAAATCGTAGTACGGCTCGTCCTCTTCTTGGCGGGGACTCACCAGGCGCAAGCGCCCCCATTGGTCCAGCTGCTTTGCAGTCACACCCAAAATACGCTGGACTTCCTCGGAACTGAACTTGTCGGTCGCACCCATCAGAACCTAGCCGGCCAATTTTTTCTTTTCCTTCTTCTGCGCCGCGAGCACGGGTTGCACAGCGCGAGCAGGAGGTTTCTTGCCTGCCGCGGCTGCTGCCGCCGCGGGTTTCGCGGTTTGTTCCTGCGCTGCGGGCGGAGCCTTCTTCTCGGCGAGGCTCTTCTTCAAAGCTTCCATCAAATCGATGACCGGGGCCATATGCGGCTGAGCCACTTCGGTGACTTCCTGGCCCTTAAGTTTAGCCTGGATCATTCCTTTGAGATTTTCCTGGTATTCATCGCGGTATTTTTCGGGCTGCCAGGGGGCCGCCAGGCTCTGGATGAGTTGGTCGGCCAGCTTTTTCTCTTGATCCTTCAGTTCGATCTTGTCGTTCGGAACCGCTTCCGCGGCGCGAATTTCATTCGAATAGAACATCGTGTGCAGGGTCATGCCCTGGGCGCCTGGCCGGATGATCACGATGTGCTCGCGCTGGTGCATGGTCAGCTTGGCAATGGCCCCATAGCCGGTTTCTTCCATGCCTTTCAGCAGGAGCTGGTACGCCTTCACTCCAGCGTCCTCAGGCGAAACGTAATACGAGGCATCAAAATAGAGCGGGTCCATTTCGTCGAGTTTTACGAACTCAAGAATCTCCATTACGTGTGCGGAAGGCGGCTCGATCTTGTCGAGTTCCTCGTCGTTGAAGAGCACGTACTGGTCCTTTTCGTACTCGTAACCCTTGACGATTTCCGACCGCTCCACTTGGCGGTTGCAAACGGGGCAAAACAACGGCTGCCGGAGGCGGGAATGGCAGACCTTGTGGAGCTGATTGAAACTGACGCGTTCGCCACGCGCGGCCGCGAACATCCGCACGGGTATAGAAATCAAGCCAAAGGTGAGGTGGCCCTTCCAGACGGTGGTTGCCATGTGGACTCTCCTTCGGTGAGCAGCCTAGGGATTGCTCGCACGGACTTTTAAGGTTAGACCGCCGCTAGGCCAGGAAGCAAGAGAATCTGAGTTGCTTGTCCAGTTGGATAATCCGGCATTCCGCATTGCTAATGGCGCGGGTACCACTGTTTCTGCGGGTGGAACCGGCTAGTTAGCCCCCGTACGGAAGGCCCTTCTGAGTGCCCCTGCCAGCCCATTTTTCGTGCGCGAGGAGCCAGCGCTTGCGCTCCAGCCCACCCCCGTAGCCCGTCAGTGAACCGTTGGCCCCAATGACGCGATGGCAAGGCACCACAATCGGGATGGGATTTGATCCGTTGGCCAGTCCAACCGCCCGCACGGCGGAGGGACGACCGATTTGCCGGGCTAGCTCGCCATAAGAAGCCGTCGTGCCACAGGGGATGCTTCGCAGCGCTTGCCACACCTCACGCTGAAACGGAGTTCCCGCAGCCTCCACCGGCAAAGTGTCGATCGCGTTCAGTTCACCCTGAAAGTACCGTGCGATTGCATCCGTTAACCCATGGGGATTCGGCGCCCGTTCCATCCGAAATCCCTCTTCGCCATACTGGGCCTGCAACAGACACGCCAGCCCATTTTCGTGATCGGCGAAATCCACGGCACGCAAGTTTCCTTGGAGGTCCGCCGCAATCCGCAGTTCGCCGATGGGCGTGTTGATTCGATCTAGCAAGAATCGCAGAATTTCAGCCATGCGTGCTCCGGCGCTCGAAAGCCGCGGTTTATTAGAGTACATCCGTGGTCTTCAGGTTTCGCGCCTAGTTCTCAAGTACCGCCAGGTCCAGGTCGCGCAGTCGTGCGCGACCGGCGATCACTGTCTACTTCGACAATTTTCCCACGTGCGACGGTCATTCTCAGTACCCTGGCCAAGTGCCCGTGGGGCGCCCACACCAGTCCTACGGTTCCATCAACCAGCATGGCTTGTACAGAACCCGCCATCGGAGAGAACGCCATGGCACCTCTGGCCCAATTGTCCGCCCCGCGGATTTCTCTCAGCGCACCGGGGTGCCCAGCAGCTTCGTCAATGTGGACCACGACGCCAGGATCCAGCAGGGCGATCAGGCCGTCGAAATCAGCGGAGCGTAACGCCCTTAAAAAAGCGTCGACGACCTTTCTTTGTTCGGAGACTTTTTCACGGGGCACAGTTGCCGCCCCTTGCACGCGGCGGCGGGCACGGCTGGCGAGTTGTCGTGCTGCGTCCGGAGACCGCCCGATAATAGAGGCAATTTCCTCGAAAGGCATGGCGAATATGTCGTGCAAGACAAATGCGAGCCGCTCCGCAGGAACCAGTCGGTCCAGCACCACCAGCAACGCGAGACCAACCGAATCGGCCAGAATCGCTTCTTGCTCAGGATCCGGTCGACGGTTTTGGCGGAGCGCCGGCTCGGGCTCACGCTCCTCCATCGGCTCTTCGTGCCGAGCAGTACGGGACCGCAACATGTCCAGACATACCCGAGCTACCACAGTGGTCAGCCATGCCCGAGATTCTCGATGCTTTCGGCATCGGAGCGCTGCAGCCGGAACCAGGATTCCTGGACGGCGTCATCGGCCTCATTCAGCGAGCCGAGCATGTGGTAGGCCACACCCCGCAGGTGCCCTCGATTTTCCTCGAATCGTTCCGCCAGCCATTCCTGCTCAGGCAATTAAGCAGCTGCCGTGCGGTCATCGACACGCCACGCGACGGCTCGACTGCTCGTAGGTTGCATCGTCTCGCTCGGTCCGCGGTCTGTTCCTCGCAAACGCCACGCCTACGATAGAATCCGGGGATGACCAAGCTGGAGGAGTATAAGCGGAAACGGCGATTCGACCGGACTCCAGAACCTTCCGGCGAAGAGGGCGGACCGTTAAGAGAGAATTTTTTTGTGGTGCAGAAACATGCGGCACGGCGTCTGCACTACGACTTCCGGCTGGCGATTAACGGCACATTGAAATCGTGGGCGGTACCGAAAGGGCCTTCGCTCAATTCGGCCGACAAGCGTTTGGCGGTGCAGACCGAGGACCATCCGCTCGAATACGGCGGGTTCGAAGGCAAAATCCCGGAAGGCAGCTACGGCGCAGGAACCGTGATGGTGTGGGACCGCGGCACGTTTCAGCCCGAGGGGCGTGACAGCGCGTTAAAGCAAGTCGAACACGGCGAAATCAAATTCCATTTAAGCGGTGAAAAGCTGAACGGCAGCTTCGTGCTGGTGAAGCTAAAGCATAGCGAAAAGGGCAACGAATGGCTAATGATCAAGCACAAGGATGCAGCCGAGGACCCCCGATGGGACATCGAACAGCACGACGGCTCGGTGTTGACCGGCCGGACGCTGCAGGGGATCAAGGAGGAGTCCCCCCCCACACGCGAAGCCAGCCCGTTGCAGCCGGGCGAATTGGAAGGAGCCCGCAAAAGCGCCATGCCGGTGCGCCTGGAGCCGATGCTCACGACAGTCGGCGATGGTGCCTTCTCGGATCCGAATTGGCTTTTCGAAATCAAGTGGGATGGCGTGCGGGCCTTGGCCTGGGTTCACAACGGCAAGTTGACGCTGCGGGCTCGGCACGGCGCGGACATCACTAGACGTTATCCCGAATTGGCCGCCCTTCCCGAAACGTTGACCGCCCGGGAGTCTGTCCTGGACGGTGAAATCGTGGCGCTGGACGCGAGCGGGCACAGCAATTTCGGACGGTTGCAGGAACGCATGCATGTGCGCAACCCCGCGCAGCATTTGATCGAGCAGGTGCCCGTGGTGTTCTACATTTTCGATCTGCCTTACTGCGACGGCTACGATTTACGCGGATCGCCGCTGCTCGAGCGAAAGCAATTACTGCGGCGCGTTCTGCACACCACCGAGCGGTTTCGCTACGCCGATCATCAACTCGAAAAAGGCAAAGAGCTTTTCGAATTGGCCAGTCAGAACGGCCTGGAAGGCATTGTCGCGAAACGAACCAACAGCCGCTACGCATCTGGCCGCAGCGCGAATTGGCTGAAGCTGAAGGTCGTTCAGACCGTGGACGCCGTAATCGGCGGATGGACCGCAGCCCGAACCACCGCCCTTCCGCTGGGCTCGTTGCTTCTGGGTCTGTATCAAGGCAAGAAGTTTCGCTTCATCGGTCATGTCGGCACCGGTTTCGACGCAAGGAAACTGCAGGAACTGTCGAGCAAGCTGAACGCATTGACAACCACGAACTGCCCATTCGAAACAGCGCCCGAAACAAACGAGAAAGCCTTCTGGGTGAAGCCCGCGTTGGTCGCGCGCGTGAAATTCGGCTCCTGGACGCAGGAAGATGTGCTGCGTCATCCCGTCTTCGTGGCGTTGCGCGAGGACGCGAAACCCGAAGACTGCCGATGGGAGAACGAGGTGGAATCCGTAGCTCCTGCTAGCCGAGCCGCGCTCGCGGACGCCAACCCGGATCTGGTGTATTCGCCAGAAGTCGTCGGCAAGATTCTGAAGACCAAAGAGCAGATCGAGAGTGAATTGTTCAAGGGCAAGTCGGAAACGGTCACCATCGAGTTGGATGGCAAGCGGCTGCGCTTCAGCAATCTGAATAAGGTCTATTTTCCGGAATCCCGCTACACGAAACGCAATCTGATCGCCTATTACTATCGCATCGCCGATTACATCCTGCCGTTCTTGCGCGACCGCGCATTGGTCCTGCGGCGTTATCCGGACGGCATCAAGGGCCAGGCGTTTTTTCAGAAGGACATGAAAGAGGGGCTGCCCGACTGGTTCATCACCGCGCCCATTGCGTCGGAGACGAAAGGACAGCCATTGAAGGCGCCTACCGCGAGTGACCGCGCTTCCCTGCTTTACCTGAGCGGTCTCGGCTGTATCGACCAGAACCCGTGGTCCAACCGGCTCGAGGACATGGAGCATCCCGACTATTTCTTTTTCGACCTCGACCCTTCGGAGGGCACGGAATTCTCCGTGGTGGTGACGATTGCGAAGGCATTGCACGAGGAATTGACGGCGTTGAAGCTGACGAGCTTCCTGAAAACCTCGGGCGCCACGGGAATGCACATTTTTCTCCCCGTCGAACCGGTCTACAGCTACGAACAGTTGCGCACCTTTGGCGAGATTGTGGCCCGTACGGTAAGCGCAAAACATCCGCACCTGGTCACCAACGAACGCATCGTCGCCAAGCGGCCGGCGGGCCGCGTCCTGATCGACGTGCAACAAAATGCCCATGGCCGTCCGCTCGCAGCGGCTTATTCGGTGCGCGCCTATCCTCAGGCACCGGTTTCCGCACCGATATTGCCGAAGGAATTGCGACCCAATCTGCGGCCGGAAAGGCTGAACATCAAGACGATTTTCGATCGGCTGAAGGAAAAAGGCGACCTGTGGGCCGATTTCTGGAAAGGGCGGCAGCGACTGGAAGATGCGATCGAGCTCCTCAGTTCGCGAATTCCAGCGCGGCAGGGGAAAGCCTAGCGAGTGCGCAATCGCGCCGCGCATTGGGGTTTTGCGTCGCGCTGGGACTATGATTAAATCCGAACTCTGGAGAACTTCACTATTCCTGGCAAAGGCCAGCTCCGCGTGGGCACCTCCGGCTACTCCTACAAGGAGTGGAAGGGCAACTTCTATCCCAAGAAATTACCGGACAAGGAAATGCTGGGTTTCTACGCGAAGGAATTCTCGACTGTCGAAATTAATTACAGTTTCTACCACATGCCGACCGAATCGGCGCTGACAAACTGGGCCGCGAACGTGCCGCGGGGGTTTCGCTTCGCACTGAAAGCGAACCAGCGCATTACGCATATTCAGCGCTTGCGAGACTGCGAAAACACGCTGAAGCGATTTCTCGAAGTCGCCAGCGTGTTAAACGACGGCGACCACCTGGGACCAGTCCTGGTGCAGCTTCCCCCGAACTTCAAGTTCGACAGACCGCTGCTGGAGACTTTTCTTTCGCTTCGCCCGGACGCATTCTTGTTTGCGTTCGAAGTGCGACACCCGTCGTGGTACACCGAGGAAACCTACGAGGTCTTGCGCAAACACAATACCGCGCTGTGCCTGGCCGAATCGGAAAAGCAAACTCCGCCGGATGTGCTGACAGCCAACTTCACCTATGTCCGGTTGCGCCTCGAAGACTACTCGCCGAAGCAGTTGAACGCATGGAGGAAGCGGTTCGATAGCTGGCTCGCGCAAGACGTCGACGTGTATGTGTACTGCAAGCACGAAGACGAAGGCAAAGCTCCCGAGTACGCGAAGCAGATTTTGCAAGCCAAGCAAGTTTTCCCACTGTCCTAATCCTTTTACGAACGAGGCGTCTGTGATTTGCCGCTGAGCAATTCACGGACATAGGCAGGCGTCAGCGGAATACGTCTCGGTTGCATCCCAGTGGCATCGAAAACCGCCGCAGCCACGGCGGCAGGAACAACCGCGTTGGCCGCCTCCGATCCCCCACCAAAACCCTTGTCGTCTCTCGAAATCTTCACCACCTTGATGTCAGGCAGTTCCGCCATGGTCAGGATTTTGTAGCGGCTCCAATTCGTGCTCGTCACCTTCGCATTATCAAAAGTGACTTCCTCCTTCAGCGCCTCGCTGAGTCCCATCGCGACGCCACTTGTAAGGCAGCGATCGAGTTGTCGTGGGTTAATGATTTTTCCGGGATCGATGCCGATGATGAAGTTGGTTACTTCGATGGTTCCCTTGGCGGGAATCAAGCGGATCGCGGCGATGCCAACCCAATACGCATTCGAACGGACGACGATGCATACCCCACGCCCCGTAACAGCGGCGGTTCCCGTACGACCTGCCCCAGGATGCGGGGACGGGCGAGATTCCCAGCCCGCGGCAGTAGCGGTCGCCGTCAGAATCTCGATCAAGCGCTGGTCGGTTGTGTGCTCGAGGCGGAATTGAATGGGATCCGCGCCGGCAACCGCCGCAGCTTCGTTGATGAAACATTCCAAAGCGAAATTCTGCTGGCGTTGGCCGGGTGTCCGCATGATATTCCCGCGCAGGCCGCCGCTGGCGGAGCCGGAGCCGATATTCTCCATACCGTAGGCGTCTTCGAGCCGGTTTTGAATCTTGTCGTACGGCCACTCGGTGGCAACCCACCCATTGGCCTTGGATACGCTGGTCGGTAAACCGGCGAGGACAGCACCTAGCAAGCGTGCATCGGTCTGATGCGGAGAGTAGTTTTCGGTATGCACCGCGACCAACCGTCCGTGCTCATCAACTGCCCCATTGAGGTCGGACACCCATCCCGGCGACGTGGTGGACCACATCATGTCCTCTTGCATGCTCCACTGCACACGCACGGGCTTTCCCGTCAACTGCGACAAAATGACCGCGTCGCCTTCGGCCCCGTCACCCCCAAGCGTAGTGCGGCCGTACTGACCCGAATGATCGAGCCAGCGCACCACCACTTTATCCGGAGAGATGCTCAAGGTGTTCGCAATCTGCGCGCGGAGTCCCTGCGATTGGGATGAATGCGTCCACACCGTCACACCGTCGGGTCGCACATCGGCTACGGCTACAAACGGGCCGATCGGAGCGTGACGCACATAAGGCTGCTCGTAGGACGCGGAAACTGTTTTGACGGCATTGGCCAGCGCAGCCTTGGTCTCGTTGGCTTTGCCTTTGCTTTCAATCGGCGCGCCCCACTTGTAGGCACGAAGAGCCTTGGTCAGATTCTCGCTCCCAGGCAGTCCGGACCAGTCCGTCCATCTGGTGCTGGCCGCAACCGCGCGCGCGGCGCTGATCGCCTCCCACTCGCTCGGCGAGACCACCGCCACCAAATTATTTTTCGTTACCACTCGCGCATTGGGAAACTGGGTCTTGTTCAAAATCCCCGCCGACACCAACGTGGCACCAAACGTCGGCGGCCTCACCATACGCGCATGCAGCATCCCCGGCAACGCCACATCGCAACTCCATTGTGTTTTGCCGGTGACTTTGTCAGGAATGCCCGGCACCGGATACGAAGTCCCAATCACCTTATATTCGTTGACCGACTTCAAGGGCGGGTCGCCTTCCACTGTAAATCCGTCGAGACCGGAAAGACCGGCGAACGCCTTGGGGTCGAGAGCGGCGCGCTTGCCTTTCACGGGAATTTTTAGATCGAGTTGCTGGCCTTGTACCAACTCTCCGTAGCTGACACTTTTGCCATTGCCAGACACAACTCCATCGACGACTTGTAGGTCAGCACCGGGAACCCCAAGTTGCGTTGCGGCCAGTGCCAGCAGTGCCTGATGCGTATACGCCGCGACCTTGCGGACGTTGTACATGCCATACAAAAATCCGGCGGAATAGCCGCCATCCGGCGTCCGGTCGGTGTCGCCGGTCATCAGGGAGATCATTTCGGGCCGCACACACAGTTCTTCCGCGATCACCTGGGCGTAATAGCCACTCATACCGGTGCCGGTTTCGGTGCGGCCAGTACGAACCACGATGGAATTGTCGCTGTGAATTTCGAGCCATGACGCCAGTTGCGTCGGATCAAGCGACGTTTCCACCGACGCTGCGCCCTCCGCCCGCGCGAGATGGCCACGCCGAATCGCGAAAGAAACAAACAGCGCGCCACCCAACTTCACGAAACCGCGGCGCGACAGCGTGGCTCCACTAACCTGCTGCGCTCTAGCCGGGCCTTTTCGATGTGTAGTCATGTCAGCGTCTCCCTAGGCCTTCATGGCCTTGGCGGCGCGCTGAACCGCTTCGATGATGGCGGCGTAGGTGCCGCAGCGGCACAGATGGGGCGACGGCGGCTTGTTGGTAAAGGCGTCCTTAATCTGCGCCACCGAGGGATTCGGATTTTTCGACAGCAATTCCACGGCGGCGATCATCATTCCGCTCTGGCAATATCCGCACTGCGGCACCTGCTCATCAATCCACGCCTGTTGCACGGGATGCAGAGTCTTCGCGGCGTCAGCGCGGTTCAATCCCTTTTGCGCCGCCCACACGGCAGGCAGCCCCTCGATCGTGGTTACACGCTTTCCCACGGCGTGGGACACCGGGGAGATGCATGAGCGCACTTCTTCGCCGTCGAGAAGGACCGCACATGCGCCGCACTGCGCCATGCCACAGCCAAGCCGTGGGCCCGCCAATCTCAGTTCATTACGCAACACATAGAGCAATGGGGTTTCGGGTGCGACCGATACCGTTTGTTTCGCACCATTCACCGATAAAGTGAGTTCATTTGGCACGTTGTTTCTCCCGCCAAGCTAGACGACCAAAAAACAGGAAAGTTTCACCCCAGCACCAAATCGCGGGCCTGTTTAGCCATACGATGCCCGTACGCAAATTGCGGGTACAGAGGCGCGGGTACCTAGCGGGCGCTGAGGGGTTCGTCGGTACCGAGTGCGATCCCGATCTGATCACACAAATGCTGCAGCGTCTTCCCGTCGGACGCTTGCAAGGGAGTCTGCTGCAAGAGATTGCTTGTGTCGGAGATATAAGACAGGGCCCGGAGTTTGCACTCCGTGTAAGACGAGCACTGTCCAGCCATGTTGGTCGCGGGAGCCAGCAGCGCTTTGCGCGTCTCCTCCGTTTGCGCCGGGACGTGTTGCGGCTTGGCCAATTCCTGTCCGAGAAGACTGATGTCGTAGGTAAGTCCACCGGCGGCATAAAAAAATTGCTGTGCGGCCTGCGCCGTGCAATACGCATTCAGGCGATTGCGAAGATCGCCGATCATCGCTGGGAGGGAGCCCTGGCGGGCTTCCGGCGGAACGGCGAGGCGCGTGGAAGCTTGCTGCGCAACGCTGATCAAATCGTCGGGCGCACCGATTCTGGTGAGGTCACCCAGAATACTCGCGGCGGCGCGCTCCGCAATGCGGCCATTCTGTGGCCAGTAATCCTCAACGAGGCGCATGCTCAAACCCATGCGATAAAACGCCTGCGCTTTCGTCTTTTTCTCCATCGCCTGCGTCGCGGCAGCTAATGGATCACTCGCTGGCGAATTGGAAGGCGGCGGATTCGGGTGCGCCGGCGCGGTGGAAGACGGAGCCGGCAGGGGCTCCGGAGTTTTCGATCCGGACGACGGCTCCGATCTTGGTTCGGTCGCTTGCCCTGCCGTCGGTTCCGGAGTCTTCCCGGCGGTTGGTTTGGGCGGCGGCTTGCTCGGCGGGTTCTTGAGCAGGCCGACGATTTCGGTGTAGCGCAGCTTTTCTGCCATGGAGAGAGCGGTGCTTCCATCATTGGCCTGCAAGCCGGTGGTCGCGCCATTTTCGAGCAGTACGTGTGCGGTGTCGACATGCCCTTGCCGCGCCGCTTCCATCAACGCCGTGCGCCCCATGTCATCTTTGGCGTTGATGTCTGCGTGATTTTCGAGGAGTACCGCTACAGTATCCGTATCGCCGCCATAGGCCGCATGAATCAGCGCCGTGTCTTGATATTTGTTTTTGGCGTTCACATCCGCGCCTTTTTCCAGCAAAAACCGAACCGTTTCGGTGCGGCGCGAAAATGCCGCCCAAAATAGTGGCGTCCAGCCTTCCTTGTCATGCGCGTTGATATTCGCACCCTTGTCGAGCAAAACGTGCGCCGTTTCCGTATACCCTTCGAACGCCGCTTCCATCAGCGCGGTGCGGCCCGCGTTATCCGCAGCATCGAATTCCCCGCCTTTTTCCAGCAGTGTGCGCACCGTGTCCGTGTGCCCGCGGGAGGCCGCTTCCATCAGTGCGGTATTGCCGTAGGTCGCACCACGCGCATTCACCCCCGCGCCATCGCGAATCAGTCCCAGCACCTCTGAAGTGTCGCCGGCTTCGGCTGCTTGCAGCAATTTTTGGTTCAGCACGTCGCTGCTCGAGGGAGCAACCGTCACCGGTTGCGCGGGCGGACTGGAGTTACCCCCGGAATTTTTCTTCGGATCGGGTTTTGCTTCAGGAGCGGACGAATTCGCCGAGCTTACGGGTTTGTTGGGCCTCGTCGTCGGCAGCGGAGGCTTCACTGGGACGACCACGCGGGTGGCATCGCGCAACAGCACCACTAAATTGTCGTACTTGTACTTTTCTGCAAGCCGCAAAGCCGTACTGCCGTCATTCGCGCGCAGCTCCACGTCCGCGCCTTTTTCGATCAGCACCTTCGTGGTATCCATCTGGCCGAGATCCACGGCGCTCATCAGGGCCGTCCAACCATAATTGTCGCGGGCGTTGACATGCGCACCACGGTCGAGCAGCGCGCGCACAACGTCGGGATGCCCCGACGAACTGGCCCAGAAAAGCGCGGTGCGCCCTTCGCCGTCCTTCGCGTTCACGTTGGCGCCTTTCGCCACCAGCGCACGCAACGTCTCAATGCGGCGCGAAAAGGCCGCCCAGAAGAGCGCCGTCCAGCCGACATTATCCTGGGCGTTCACGTTGGCCCCGTTTTGGAGCAGCACCTTTACGGTGTCGGTGTAGCCCTCTGACGCGGCTTCCATCAACGGCGTACGTCCGTTTTTGTTCCTGGCGTTGACGTTGGCGCCCTGCTTCAAGAGTTTCCGCACTTCAGCGGTATCCCGGCTGCGCGCCGCTTCCATCAGCTTCGCATCTGCGTCCTGCGCCGAGGCGGGAAGCCCCAGAGCAAGGAGCACGATCATCGCGGACAGCAAGCGCCGGGTCAAAGATGGAGAGGGAACACGCAGCATCCCGTCCTATGCCTCATCTGGGCCGGTTCCCCCTGGGGAAGCGGAAACAGGCGGAAAAACTCATGTCTTAGGATTTTAACGCGGCAGCGGGAGAAACACCCGGGGATTCGGGCCGCTTGCGGCAATCGATAACTGCGGGATTTCCCGTAGGGCAAGCGAGGACGAACCCTCAGGTGAAGGCACCAGCACCGGCGCGCAAGCTTCGCAAATTCCGCCACCTTCGAGCTTCGAAAGCGCTGCTTCCATCGCATTCGCTGTGCCGCCCGAATAATTCGTGCGAGATCTGCACACCGCAATTTCTGTGTTCCGGTGCCGATTAATCTGCTACTGTGTGCCGGGGAGTGGGGTAAGAAATGAAGAACATACGTATGCTACTTCTCTCTGGTGTTGTGGCGTTATTTGTCGTGACCTTAGCAGTCTTCGCCATGGTCATGCGCGCAGGCGACAAGGCCCCGGCCGTTGGCTCCCCTGCCCCGGACTTCACCTTAAAGGCGCAGGACGGCAAGCCCGTCAGCTTGCATGACTTCAAAGGTAAATGGGTGGTGCTGTACTTTTATCCCAAGGACATGACCAGCGGATGCACCATCGAGGCGCATAATTTCCAGCGCGATCTGGCCAAATACGATGCCAAGAACGCGGTGATTCTCGGCGTCAGCGTGCAGGATGAAAAATCGCATCAGGAGTTTTGCGCCAAGGAAAGTTTGACCTTCAAACTGCTCGCGGACACCGAAAAGCAAGTCTCCGATCAATACGGTTCGGTTTTGAATATGGGGGTGATGAAACTTTCTTCGCGACACACATTCTTGATCGACCCCAACGGTGTCATCCGCAAAGAATGGATGGACGTGGACGTCAAAACGCATAGCGACGACGTACTCGCGGCACTAGACGAACTGGAAAAGAAACCCACCTGAGCGCAATCCCGTCAGTGCAGCCCATAGTTTTCGATTACATCGGTTCCGATTTAACCGGCCTCGTCCATCGCTCTCTTCCGATCCACTCAGGGTACCGGGCGTCCGTGAAATTCCAGGCCGCCGACGTGAATCGAGTCAAATATGCGATTGTGAGCACGCACAAAAATGCTGCCCTGTGGAATTTCATGAGACACCTGAGAGTAATGGGTGAAGAAGCGAGTTTCGTTTGTTTCTAACGCCTTAAAATCTCGCTCGCAAGGCGCCCGCCGACTTGCCGGATCACACTGGTAATTGACGACCACGCCAGCTACAATTTCGGGTCGCTTGGGGGGGAACCCATGTCGCGCAACCTTGCGTTGTCATTCGCTGTGCTCGTTTTGTTCATCTCGGCCGCCTCGCCCTTGCCCGCTGCCGTAAAGGCCGAAGACGTCAGCTACAAGAGCGGCGACGAAACCGTCAGCGGATATTTGGCCCTGCCGGATGGCAGCGGAAAGCATCCTGCAATTATCGTCATTCATGAGTGGTGGGGTCTCAATGACTGGGTCAAGCAACAGACGCAGAATTTCGCTGGCCAGGGTTACGCCGCTCTGGCCGTCGACCTGTATCGCGGCAAGTCCGGCACCACTCCCGACGAGGCACACATTCTGATGCGCGGCTTGCCCGACGACCGCGGCCTACGCGATCTCGAAGCGGCCTTTGCATATCTGGCCTCCCGGCCCGACGTGAATCCGAACAAAATTGGCTCCATCGGCTGGTGCATGGGTGGCGGCTGGTCGATCAAGCTGGCGGAAAACCAGCCGAAGCTCGCAGCGTTTGTGGTGAACTACGGCTCGCTACCAACCGACCCGGCGATCATCGCTAAGATTGAGGCGCCCATGCTCGGCAATTTTGGTGCCGACGACAAAGGGATTCCGCCGGAAAGCGTTCATGCGTTCGAAAACGCTATGAAATCGGCAGGTAAAACCGAAAACATAAAAATCTACGACGGCGCTGGCCACGCGTTTCAGAATCCCAACAATAAGGAGGGCTACAGGCCCCAAGCCACAAAAGACGCCGACCAGCGCATCGATGCCTTCTTCGCAAAGTACCTGAAATAAGTCGGGTTCGGCAGCGAGGCAGACTCCGTCGAAACCATAGCCGAATATCGGACCCCAGTTAAACCAGAGTCGGACTATGGCCACACCACTCGACGCCAACCATGAACTGCGCTAGGGCGCAGGCTTATGGCTCGTCGTCCCCCTCACTCGCTCCTCCTAACTCCTCAGTGAGCGGCTTTTTCGGATCAATTGCAGGCAGACCAGCAGTCTTCAACTCCCCGTTTAGGTCCAGCAGTTCCCGCTCGCGCAGTGCGCTCCAACGCTTCCGCAGCCCATCCGCGTTCTCCTCCACTTCCTTGTACGCGGCGGTGGCTTGTGTTGTAGGCGCGGAGTCCGAACTGTCGGCTACGGCGAGAATTCCGGCAAAATGTTGGTTGAGCGTCGAAAAATTCTCTGGCCGCTTGCCGCTGGGCGGCACACCAAAGGACGCGCGTTGCGCACTGCCTTCAAGTTCGGCGCATTGCTGGTCGAGCGTCTCCAGTCCCCTCACCAGATTCTCTTTTCCCTTCGCCTTCACCGCGAGTTCTTTAATCTGCGCGCGCACCGACTTGACCTGCTCCAACGATTGAAAGCTTTCGTCCATACCCTCAACCGCTCCTATTTCCATGTCGTGCTGCTTACGCAAATCTTCGGGCGAGCTCTTGATGCGTGGATCCATCTTCACTGTCAAAGGCTGCGTGTAGCTCTGTCCGTCGACCGTCAGTTTCACCGTGTATGTCCCGGGCAAGGCCCGCGCGCCTAGCGGGTGTAACACCGTGTTGTGCACAATCGCGGAAATCGGAAACTCATTTTCGAGCGCTTGGGGCGGTGTCGAGTGCACATCCCAAATGAACCGGTGCATACCAGCCTCTCCCGATAGGATCCGCGTTGGGCGCACCCAATACATCGGGATCGGATGCTCTGCCGCGATCTTTTCCAACGAAGGAGGTTTGTCCGTACTCGAATAGCGCCGTACCATTTCGTTCTTGTCATTCAGAATTTCCAGTGTAATTGGTCCTTTGGCATTCGCACTCAAGTAGTAATCGATGATCGCCCCGTCCGGGGGATTGGTTCCGGCAGGAACTTCGGGTGGCAGCGGTGTATCCGTGTTGCGATTCCAGCGCCAGCGCAGCGCCCCTTCCGGAGCAAAAAGATACACGGAAGACTTCGCGATCTGCTCATTCAATTCGCGCAACGGCATGATGTCGTCAAGAACCCAGAACGACCGCCCGTGCGTCGCCACAACAAGATCATCCCCATGGACATTCAGGTCGCGCATCGAGGTGTGCGGCAAATTGAGTTGCAGCGGTTGCCAGCTGTCGCCGTCGTCGAACGACACATAGACCGACGTTTCCGTTCCGGCAAACAGTAACCCTTTGTGCTGCGGATCTTCACGAACGACGTCCGTCGGAGCATTCGTCGCCATCCCACTTACAATTTCCCGCCACGTCGCACCAAAATCGCGCGTCCGGTAGATGTGGGGCCGCAAATCGTCCAGGCGGAACGTGTTCACCGCGGCATAAACCGTACCCGCATCAAAGTGCGAGGCTTCGAGGATCGATACTTTTGCCCACGGCACCAGTTCTGGCGGGGTCACATTCTTCCAGCTTTTTCCACCGTCGCGCGTGATGTGAATCAATCCATCATCCGTGCCCGCCCAAATCGTGTCGGCATCCTTGAACGACGGGGCCACGGCATAAATGGTCCCACGATGTTTCCCTTTTTCCGGATCACCGGCCGAAAATGCCCCGAGATTCGCCGGCATCTCATACGACGGGCGCGTCAGGTCCGGACTTATGACCGTCCAACTGTTGCCTTGATCCGTGCTTCTGAAGAGAACATTCGCGCCGAAATAGAGCACC
>Ga0306921_10003619_pt1 | contig 15670 bp, 11 predicted proteins | sample sta12Cox44000080_FD_203760 | JGI IMG/M metagenome (GOLD analysis project Ga0306921, IMG submission 203760) | Lab enrichment of tropical soil microbial communities from Luquillo Experimental Forest, Puerto Rico - statoxic.12C.oxic.44.000.080 (v2)... | ecosystem: Environmental > Terrestrial >...
GATACCAGCGGAATGAAGAACGCCGCCATGCCCGCGCCCTGTATGACCGTCGGCAGCATCAGCGTACCGATCGTGGCATTGGTGTTGAAATGCGAACGCATGAAGAGCACCAGCGCGAAGATCGTAAAGGAGATCGTCACGAGGATGCGCGGATCGACGCGGTCGCTGAAACGACCCACGACCGGGCTCAGCACTATCGCGAGGAAACCGACCGGCGCCAGCACCCAGCCGGCAAGCGTCGCGGTATAGCCCATGTATTGCTGCAACCACAGCGGCAGCAGTACGACGTTGCCGAAGAACAGGCCGTAGGCAAACAACATCGCGATCGTGCTGACGGTGAAGTTGCGCGATTTGAACAGCGACAGATCGACGACCGGATGGTCCTCGGTCAGCTCCCAGATCAGGAAGATCGCGAATCCCACGACGGCCACGCAGCCGAGCGCCACGATCGTCGGCGAGTTGAACCAGTCGAGGTCCTTACCCTTATCGAGCATGACCTGCATCGCACCGACCCAGATGATGAGCAACGATAAGCCGATGGCATCGACGGGCACCTTCGCGGTCGGGGTCTCGCGCTTGTGATAGATCGCCCAGGTGGCAAGCGCCGCCACGATGCCGACCGGCACGTTGATGTAGAAGATCCACGGCCACGAGATGTTGTCGGTGATCCACCCGCCGAGCACGGGACCCACGACCGGCGCCACGAGTGTCGTGATCGACCACATGGCGAGTGCCGTGCCGGCACGGTTTTTCGGGTAGCTCGCGAGAAGCAGTGCCTGTGACAGCGGGATCATGGGACCCGCCACCGCTCCCTGGAACACGCGCGCGAGGATCAGCAGTGACAAGGTCGGTGCCAGGGCGCACATCATCGAGGCAACGACGAACAGCACCACCGCCGCGGTGAACAGCTTCACCTGCCCGAAGCGGCGGGTGAGCCAGCCGGTGAGCGGCACCGAGATGCCGTTCGCGACCGCAAAGGAGGTGATGACCCAGGTACCCTGGTCCGGGGACACGCCGAGATCGCCGGCGATCGCCGGGAGCGACACGTTCGCGATCGAAGTGTCGAGCACGTTCATGAACGTTGCCAGCGACAGCGCCACCGTCCCGAGCGCGAGTGTCGCACCGGTAAGAGGCGGTGGCGCGGCCGGCGCTCGCTGCGGAGCGCCGCCGCTCACCGGTCTGTCAGCATCGTTGGACATCGCCGCCTCGGTACTCGGCTGGAGCGACTCAGTGCAGGTGCCGTGCCGCGCTCGGCAGCGACATGTTCACCGCCAGTTGGCTTGCCGGCATGAGCTTGCCCGGGGATGACGCGGACGACGCCCGTGCAACGGACGCTCCCGCCGCCGTCGATTGATTGGCCGCGATGATGGCCTCCACGCGCGCATCCGCCTGGCTCTCACTCGTACTGGCCACCGCGGTGCTCCAGGCCGCCGGGTTGCTCGCCGCTTGCGGCAGGCGGGCGCCGTCGTCGCCACCCCTGACTTCGACCTCGGCTTTCATCGACAGGCCGATCTGCAACGGATGAGCGGCGATCTCATGAGGGTCGAGGGCGATGCGAACCGGCACGCGCTGCACGATCTTGATCCAGTTGCCGGTCGCGTTCTGCGCCGGCAGCAGCGAGAAGGCGGCACCCGTCCCGGCACCGAAGCCCTCGACCGTGCCGTGATAAACCACGTGCCCGCCGTAGAGGTCGGCCGTGAGCTTCACCGGCTGCCCGATACGCATGTGCGCGAGCTGCGGCTCCTTGAAGTTGGCGTCCACCCACACCTGGTCGAGCGGCACCACTGCCATCAACGGAGCTCCGGGGCTGACGCGCTGGCCGAGCTGCACGTTGCGCCGCGCGACGAACCCGGCAACGGGAGCGTTGAGCTCGGTGCGCTCGAGTGTCAGGTAGGCGTTTCGTACCGCGGCGGCGGCGTCGCGCACCTGCGGGTGATCCTTGAGCGTGGTGCCATCCACCCGCGCGCGGTTGGCCGCGAGTTGTTGCTCGGCTGCGATGAGCTCCGCCTGCCCGGTCTTAACCGCATCGACGGCGTGCTGCAGCTCCTCGCCCGAGATTGCACCGGTGACGCCGAGCTGCTGGCGGCGCGTGAGATCGCTCTGCGCGGCGGCGAGCTCGGTCTGGCGCATCTGCACCGTGGCAGCGAGCTGGGAGCTCGTCGCATAGAGATTGCGGACATCGCGCACGGTGCGCGCGAGCTCGGCTTCCGCCTGATCGAGCGCGACGTGCGCATCCGCTGGGTCGAGCCGCACGAGCGGCTGCCCCGCCTTGACGAACTGCGTGTCATCGGCGCCCACCCCGACCACCGTTCCGGAAATCTGCGGGGTGATCTGCACGACGTTGCCGCTCACGTACGCGTCATCGGTCGATTGGTGGTAGCGGATGACCTGCGCCCAGTACGTTCCGTACGCGGCGCCGGCCGTCGCCAGCACTGCCAGGAGCGCCCCGAGCAAGCGCCAGCGGCGCGTGCGTTTCGGGACTGCCTTGGTGTTCTCCGTGCTCATGACTTTTCCTTCGGTCGTCATACCTGTTGCTGCCGTGGCGGATAATGCCTAGGCAAATATCTACTCAAAAAAAATCGCTCAGGCGCTGGCGCGCATCGCTGCGCCCTGCGCGTTCTCCAGCATGCGGTTGAGGAATCCCTCGAGCTGTCGCGCTTCGCTCTTGGTGAAGCCGCGCAAAAACTGGTTGGCGATGGCCATCGAGATCTCGCGCATCCGTGGGTACGCGGCGCGCCCCTCCTCGGTCAGTTCCAGGTTCATCAGCCGCCGGTCCTGCGAGCTGCGCGTCCGCCGGATCAACCCCTTGGCCTCGAGACGATCGAGCATGCGCGTCATGGCGCCGGCGTCGTAAGAGATCACCTTGCAAAGGTCGGCGGCCGATTTCGGCTCGCCGGGTCCCGACGCCAGATTCGCTATGATGATGTACTGTGCGGCGCTCATCTCGAGTGATGCGAGACGCTTGTCCTGCGACAACTCGCGGTCGAGTACCGCGAGCATCTCGACTTTCACCCGGCTCACGAGCGCACCGACATGGCGGCCAGGCTGGAAGCTCGAATTATCATAAATGTCACTCACGCATCTCACTCCGTAAATCTCTGTTCAGGGGATACGAGATCCCTCTGCGGGAATGGCGGGTAATATAGTTGCCTAGGCTATAATTGTCAAGGCTTTCATTGCCGCGGCAAGCCGTAGCCCGGAGCGGCGGGGGACGCTCCCGCCGCAACACCGCTGTAAGGAAAGCAACCGCCGCGATGTCACAGGCCACCCACATCATGTGTGGATGATGCGGCAGGAGCTGCCATGTCTCAGAAACCGACCCTGACCCGCTGGCGAGCCGCGTTGATGCAGGCGGCCGGGCACACCCTCGGAGCGCGCTGGCGCAGCACGCTGGACGCGCTCGAGGCGGCGCGCGGCCACCGCTGAAGCCGCGGCCGCTTCAGCGACCCTCGTCCGCCGTGGACCGCAGCAGCGCATCGAGCTGCTGAAAGGTCACGGGCTTGGTGAGATGGTGGTCGAAACCCGCCTCGCGGGCCCGGCTCTTGTCGCCGTCCTGACCCCAGCCGGTGAGCGCGACGAGTGTGAGATCGCGCCCCCAGTGCATCGCGCGGATGCGGCGTGCGAGGGCGTAGCCATCGACGTCGGGGAGGCCGATGTCGAGCAGCAGCACGTCCGGGCGAAAAGCTTCGGCGAGCAGGTAGCCATCGTGCGCGCTGTAGGCCGTTTGCACTTCGTGACCGGAGAGCTCGAGGAGCGCGCCACAGCTGTCGGCGGCATCGCGGTTGTCGTCGACGACGAGAACCTTCAGCCGCCGCACGGGTGCGTCCTGCGGCGCGGGTCGCGGCGAGGGCAGCTCCTGCGAATCGGAGGCACCGAGCGGCAGGTGCACGATGAACTCGCTGCCCTGCCCCAACCCCGCGCTGCGCGCCTCGACCCGCCCGCCGTGGCGCTCCACGAGGCCCCGGACCAGCGACAGGCCGAGTCCAAGACCGCCGCTCGGATACTGCCCGGAGGCAGCGCCCGGTGAGAACGGCGTAAACAGCCGCGGCAACACCTCCGGATCGATGCCCGCACCGTTATCACACACCGTTACGGCGATCTCGGCGCCGTCGCGCACGGCACGCAAGTGCACCTGTCCGCCCGGGTCGGTGTACTTCGCGGCATTGATCAGGAGGTTCGAAAACACCTGGGCGAGCCGCACCGGATCGCCCTCGAGCCGCAGCGGCTGCTCGGGCAGCTCGACCGACAGGCGATGATGGCGCTCATCGAGCAGCGGCCGCGCCGCTTCGATTGCGGCATCGAGCACACCCGCGAGCTCGACCGCGGTGCGCTTCAATTCGAGCCTGCCGCGGGTGATGCGCGACACATCGAGCAGGTCATCGAGCAGCCGGCTCATATGCAACACCTGTCGCTCGATCACCTGCTCCGCATGCAGTTGCTGCCGCGCGCCGCGCTCGGTTTTCTTCAGGGCGGCGAGCGAGTAGAGAATGGGGGCGAGCGGGTTGCGCAGCTCATGCGCGATGAGCGCCAGGAATTCGTCCTTGCGCCGGTCGGCCTCGCGCAACGCCTGCTCGCTGCGCCGCAAGGCCTGCTCCATGCGCGAATGCTGGATGAAGTCGGCGGCCTGCCGCAGATACAGATCCAGCCGGTGCAGTTCCTGCTCGCTCGGCCGGTGCGACGTGCGGAAGTGCGTCGAGATCGCTCCGAGCTGCGCACCGTCAAAGCGCAGCAACGGCGTCGAGACGACCGCACGGTAGCCGGCGGCGCGCGCGACGGCGCGAAAGGGCGCGTACCCCGGATCCGCTTCGATGTCCTCGATGATGACCCGGGCGCCGCTGCGCAGCGAGCGACCGCAGGCGGAATCGTCATCGGCGGAGACCTCGCGGAAGAACTCGAGGAAATCCTGCCGGAACCCTTGCTGGGCGGCGATGGTAAGAACGCGCCGCTCCTCACTCAACAGCTGAACGTTGCCCTTGTCCGCTCCGAGCAGCCCGATGACCGCTGCGAGGATCTCCTGGAGTCCCTCCTGCAGTGTGCGTGCGCGCCACAGCCGGGAAGTGAGCTCGCTCAACCCTGCGAGCACCTGCGCGAGCCCGAGCTCGAGCCGCTTTTTGTCGGTCACATCGAGAACGACCGCTACCCAGCCGTCGACGGCCCCCTGGGGGTTACGGGTCGGGACGTAGCTCGCGTGCACCCAGCGGCGGCCGGTGACCGGGTAATCGATCTCTCTCTCGTACTCGACGTGCTCACCGGCCAGCACACGGTTGAAGTACGGCTCGAGCGTCGCGAACGCTTCCGCGTCCACGACGTCGCGGATCGGCAGGCCGATGAGCTCCTTGGGCGAGCGCCCGAGCCATTCTCCAATTCGGGGGTTGACCCAGGCGAAGCGCAGGTCGCACGTGCAGCGCGTCACCCCCGCGGCCATGAACTCCGTGACACCTTCGAGCTCGGCGCGGGAGGCCACCGCCTCGCTCACCGCGTGCCGATACTCGGACACGTCCGTGAGCCACAGCGCGACGCATCCTCCGGCCTCGGCGACTGAAATACTGAAGACACCCGAATCTGCCGGGGACCATTCGAGCTCGATCTGCCGTCGGCTGCCGCTTTCGAGCACCTCGCCACACGCCTCGAAAAGCGCCACGCCCTCGCGGCCATCGGGCAGAAGCTCGCGCACGCTGCGGCCCTCGAGGTCGGCGCACTCGCGGCCGAGGATGCGCGCCGCCTCCGAGTTCACGTAGGTGCAGGAGAAGTCGGCCGGCCGGCCGCGTGCATCGCGATGCGGCACGAGCAGCAGCATTGCGACCGGCGATGAGTCCAGCGCGAGGCCCAGCCGCGGCTCCACGGACCCGTCTCCCCTAGATGAATGCCGCCGACGAAGGCTGCAGCCTAGCGGATTCACCGGGGGAGAAAAAGGCCTCGGCCATTGATAGCGGGCTACGCCGGTGGTACGGGCGAAGCATGTTTTGATTCAACTTTAGGAAGTCTGGATTACAACTTCCCGTGTTGGCTTAGTCAGCGCTCACCAGCGACAGGCTCGACTTCCGTCGGCTGAGCCCTTGCGGATCTATCAGCCTGGACGCGTTGGTAGATCTCTTCGCGGTGTACAGCCACGTCTTGAGGCGCCGTGAAGCCGAGGCGGACTACCGGGCCTCTTACCCCCATGATGCAGACGGTTACATCCTCACCGATCTTCACGGACTCGCCCAGACGTCTGGTCAGAATCAGCATGACCGACCTCCCTGAATCCTCGGCCGACTTTGTAAGCAGGTGTAAGTGATCGGGAGCGCGCCGATGCTAGCACTCGTCGCGTCCGTAACGTCGACAATCTACGCCGCTCGAGCGCGAGCTGATGCGCGACTGCGTGGGAATTCCAGAGCTGCCGATGAGCCAAATCCATTTCAGCATAGGACACCTCGCTGCGAGCGCAGGTGACCACGGTATGCCCCGAACAACCGCGCCATCCCGGTCACTATCTTCAAGTGCTTGTTTTTATTGGTCGGGGCAGAGGGATTTGAACCCCCGACCCTCTGCTCCCAAAGCTAGTGGTGTGGCCAAAACGCTTCCGCGGGTTTCCGCGATCTTCACTCAGCAATTCGGCTTGGTATGGCTCTGACATCGCGGTTTTCATACTGTATCGCTCTATCACCGGAGGCGAAGCAGCTCCTCATCCGCGCCTATGACGAGATCGAGCGTGCCCAGGGCGTCGGCGCTGATCTCGACCAGGTGCGTGAATGGGCCAGCAAGGCGGCGGAGCATGCCTGTCGGATCGCAGGCGTCATTACCCTGGTCAGCGATCCGAACGCGACAAACTTATCGGCGGAGACCATGCGCGGCGCACTGTCGCTGACCGAGTTCTACTTATCCGAGTACCAGCGGCTCGTGGGTCACGCGGGCGTATCGGACGACACCCGCAGGGCTCAGCTTCTTCTCGAGTGGATCAAGCGCAAAGCGCTGAGATCTTTCACCACTCGCCAAGTGATGCAGTTTGGTCCCGGATCGATACGCTCTGCCGAGGTCGCCCGCGCCGCTATTAGGGTGCTGGAAGACAACCACTGGGTGTCCACCACCGATGGCCGCACGTATCAAGTACACGAAGCCGCTTTCAGGGAGGAAGCGCAGTGAGCTTCCGCCTGCAGTGCCTCAAGGACGAGAAGCCCGCGCAACCGCAGGTATTCGCCACCGTTGCTACTGCTACGCCTGCTACAACTGCTACAAATCGGCCCTATAGGGCACCGGGCGTAGCAAATGTAGCAGCTGTAGCAGTAGCAGCCGATCTGCCTTATGCAGTTTCCTACAGGGACGAAGCCGCTGCCGTCCGCGAATCCCGCCGGGGGAAAGTTGAAGCCGAGCTCTGCGCCCACCCGGATCAACGATACGCATTCGACGTAGCCGACGCTCCGCTGGAGGCCGCCCCAGGCGATCCAGTGTCAGTCGTGCTGGCTATCCGCCACGGCGCTCAACTCCTGAGCGGCGAGATACATATCCCGCGTGAGCGTTGGGGGGTGCAGGCATTGATTGCGAGTCTGGAAACATCCCCGGATGGGCCGCAATGAGCAGTGCAACCCAGCGCACCCGCCACTCTCGAAGCTGCAAAGGCGGTCGAGAAACTTGAAGCGCTTGCACCCCCGGCACTCACACGGTCAAACGCAATACGCAAGGCCGAATGCGACCGCATGCGTGAGGAAATCAGGCGCATTCTTCACACTCACCCCGGCGCTAAACCGCCTTCAGCCCGTGCGGTGCTGCGCGAACTCTCGAGCAGGTCGGGCGTTAAAACTCTCGCGCTCCGAACCATTCAGTGGCACTTGCACGCAATACGCAATGCGACTGGGTTGCATGAATCACGGTCAGAGGTGGTCGGCGCAGTTAAAGTTGAGTCGAAACCGAGAAACGGCAGACCAGGCAGGTGATGAACGGCCTTGAGAATCCGCAACTTAGGTTTGAGTCAAGCTCATTCAAAGTCTCTAAAATAGGCGGAAATAGTGAGGCGTAAGACAGGTGGACGGTCAAAGGGAACGCCAAACAAGGTCACGGCTGACGTTCGTGCGGCGATCGCAGATTTTGCCGAGGCGAATGTGGGGAAGTGCCAGGCCTGGCTGGACGCAGTGGCCGCGAAGGATCCCGCGCGAGCCCTGGAGCTATTCGTGCGGCTGCTGGAATATCACGTGCCGAAGCTTGCACGTACGGAATGCGCCACGGAAGTCCAGGAGCAACCGCAAACGCTGCGAATCGTATTCGTGCCGCCACCGAAACGCACCGCAGAGTCTGATGTTGCGCGCCGCAGCGGATGACCGGTTCCGGGCCAGGAGCGGTCAAACGGCTCGACTGCGTGATTCTCCGCTTACCAGACGTTCAGGCTTGCGCAAACGCTCGACATCGCATCGCCGCTCACTGCGGAAACTTCAATTCCCGCTGGATCGCCTGGAAGCGCGGCTCCTTGCGCAGCGGATCGAGCAACGGGTCGACCTTCAGGTACTCCAGCGATGAGTCACGCAGGCGCATCGCCGTATCCAGCCAATGGAGCGCCTTGGCGGTATTGCCCCACTGTGCATGAATCTCGGCGTATTCGTATGCAGAGGTGTCACCCTCTCTGGCTTGAAGCTTGGCGAGCATCGCTTCGGCATCGGCATGCCGTCCGAGCCTGTGGTAGGTAAGCGCTAGACACATTTGCCTGCTCGTGCTGTCAGGCTTGCGTTCGCACGATGCGCGGGCGCTCTGGTAGTTGCCAAGCCCGTAGTAAGCACGGCCGGGACCTGCGAAGGGGTCATAGTCAGGGTCGAGAGCTGCGGTGTCCTGAAAGGCCGCGATGGCCTCTTTGTACTGACGCGCATAAATCAGTGCCCAGCCGAAAGCATGGTGGCTATCACGGTTGAGCGGATCCAGCAGTACCGCGCGGCGTCCGGCGGCCAAACCCGCCTCGGTTCGGCCCATCCAGACGGCAAAGAGGCCGTAGTCTCGCAACGTAGATGCATTGCCGGGCGCGAGTGCCAGGGCGCGCTCGTACTCCCCGTTTGCGCCTGCAAAGTCGTGAGATCCGTCTGCGAGGAAGCTCGCCAGCGCGTGGTGACCTTCGGCGAGATCTGGCGCCAGCGCAATAGCTTTGCGCGCATCGGCCTGCACCTTCTCCCACCCCTCGTTAAGGGCCGACCCGGTCGCGAATACCAAAGTGTACCAATGGAGCGCCCGCGACCGACCCGCGAAAGCTAGCGCGTAGTGCGGATCGCGGCGCACCGCCTCCGTGTAATCGGCGATCGCATCTTGAAGATCCTTTTCGCTCTTCTGCGTGTAGGTAGCCTTCAAGCCACGTAGAAACGCATCGAACGCACCGGGATTGTGCGTCCCACCGACCTCGACCTTCGCCAAGACATCCGCCAGCAGGGTGACCTTGAGGGCACTCGCTACGGCATTCGCGATCTGCGTCTGCAGCGTCAGAATATCTCCGAGGTTGCGGTCATAGGTCTGCGACCACAGGTGAAAGCCGGTCACGCCGTTGATCAACTGCGTCGTGATGCGTACCGTGTGGCCGGACCGCCGCACGCTCCCTTCGAGAACCGTCGCGACGTTGAGTTTGCGTGCGATCGTGCCGAGGTCGACGTCCTTGCTTTTGAAGTAGAAGGATGATGTTCGGCCGGCGACCTGCAGCTCGTTAATGCGTGACAGGGAATTGAGTAACTCTTCCGTCATGCCGTCGGAGAAGTACTCCTGGCTTGCGTCTCCACTGATGTTCGCGAATGGCAGTACGGCAATCGAGTGCGGCGGCGGATTGAAGGCGACGGGCGTAGGCGCCGGGGACCGGGCCGCCGACTGCACCGCCTTTGATTGCGTGGAGATCAACAGCTTGTCGAGCGCGAAGTAGGTCAAACCCAAGGCAGCGACTGCAGCGATAACCCCGAGAACGGCGGTCTTGCGACCGCGCGGCTTTTTGTCAGCGAGCCCGGAGAGAAGCTCCTCCACTGATCCTGTCCGCCTCTGACGGTCAAAGGCCAACGCTTTGGCGAGCGCCTCGTTCTGTGCTTGCGATAGGACCGCAAGCGGCGGCACTCGAGTACCCACATCGCGGGCCTCAAGCGCGTTGAGCTCGCCGAACGGCCGATCACCGGAGAGCATCTCGTAGATGACACAGGCAAAGGAGTAGATGTCGTCGCGTCGGTCCGCTTCCTCGCCCTTAAGCATCTCGTAGCTGGCATAGGCGGGAGTGAGCGCGCGCGACCCCGAGCGCTTGTGCAGCAGCGGACCGCGCGAGACCCGCGCAATCCCGAAATCCAGCAGCTTCGTCTTCCCTGAGGTCGTGAGCAGTACGTTCGCCGGTTTCAAGTCACTGTGAATCACGTTATGGTCGTGCGCATAGCCGAGCGCTGCGCCCACATCTTCGATAATCGGCCAGGCATGGCTGAAGGGCATGCCGCGACCGAACTCCTCGTCCAGCAGCGCATTCAGTGTCTTGCCCTCGAGGTACTCCATCAGCACGTAGAGCCTCTTTCCGTCCACATTCACCGAATGCATATCCACGATGTTCGGATGGCTAAGCTTGCGGGTCTGTCGCACCTCCTCGCGCAGCAGGTGCAGCGCCTGGGGGTCCAGGGCTTCCTTTAGCACCTTGACCGCAAAGATCTCCCCGGCCACCTGCTGATCGCTGACCAGGTACACCACCCCCATGCCGCCCTCACCGAGCTCGCGCTCGATGCGGTAGCGGCCCGAGAGCATCTGGCCGATGGCAAGCCCGTCGCCGGCTGCGGCATCCGCGGATTTGTGCAAGCGCGGAACTTCGAGACCGCTGGTCCAGCAGCCGGAGGGGTGCAGATCCAGCTCGCTCTCGAGCGGTGGGATCTCAGTCGAGAGCGGCGGGCGGTCTTGATCCTTGGACATACCCGGCGCCCATAGAGGCAAGCGAAGCATGCGCCCGGGCTGCTGGCACAGCAAATTACGCGTGCGACAGGGGCGGCCCGCGGTTGGACGCGGCGTCCTCTTAACGCGCGACGCATGTCCGGTTTCTCCAAATTGAACTCCGCTGCTGAGAGCACGCGCAGCCCGCTCGGGGTCGATTGCTGCCGCAAAGCCACCTGAGTGCCTCAGTGATGGCAACGATCGCGGAGACTAACGTCCCGAAGCTGCAGACGTGGTTGGACGCCATTGCGGTGAAAGACCCGGCGCGAGCCGCGGAGCTTCTGCTGCGCGCGCTCGAATATCACGTCCCGAAACTCGCGCGCACGGAATGCGCCACGGAAGTTCAGGAGCAGCCTCAAACACTGCGGATCGTGTTCGTGCCGCCGCCAAAGCGAACGGAAGAATCAGACGCCGCCCTCAGTGGCGGATGACTCAGTTCGGCCGAGACCGTGTGAAAACACCCCGTTCTCACAACAGTCTCGGGTCGATCTGAGACAAATCGCCATCCGTCTCTGTGCGGCCACGAGGAGCCATTCGCACGCGCCGCGCAGTTTTCCGGTTAGCGGCCACATGTCACTCGGTGACCTGCGGGGCCCCAATGCGCTGCCGGAGCAGTAGGCAGTTCGATCAGATTCCTGGCAACCAATCTTATTCAGGTTGGAACGCTCATCGGATGGGTCCTAGATAAGTATCTAGCCAAGCCAGAGTTTCCTTGATGAACTCGGTCGGCGGGACCAGATGTCCTGATGAGTAGATGTGCATCTTCTTCTGAGCCTCAGGGGTTCCTAGCAAACGGAACATCGGCTTTTGGGAGGATTCGACCGGAAAATACATGTCGTATGTCCCGTTCAGCATCAGCACCGGTTGCGTAACTCTCGGCAGATAGTTGATCTGATCCACTTCCGGCAGGGCCCTCTCCATTCCCATCCCGCCGACGTTCAGCACCACGACTCTGATGCGCTTTTCGACGGCGGGAATGATGCCACCCATGAAACCGCCCCAACTCCAGCCGAGGTATGCGACTTTGTCTGCCTCCATATCCTTTCGGGTCTCCAGATAGTCGATCGTTCTCGAGTATTCCTTGACCCACATGATGACGTGGTCCTTGTAGCGGACAGTCATGTCCGCCAGATCCGATTTCAGATCGTCCTGCCGCTCATACGTGCCCTTGTAGATCGGGTAGATCAACGCCCGTCCACTCTTGGGGATAAAGTCCAGGCTTCTGGTGACAGACGTCGGGTCGAATGTCCCCTCATGAAAACCATTGGAACCAGGAAAGAAAACGACGGGCTGCAGCGGAGGAGCATAGTGCTTGGGCAAGAAGACATAGACGAGCAATCGCTCGTTGTTGTAGCCGGCATCGATTGACACGACATCCGCCTTCCAGGCGTCGCTCTCCAGGGTCTTGATCGTTGCACCGAGCGGAGTCTTGTCATAGATGAACTGCCGGGAGAAGTTGGCGAAGGTTGCATCGTTGACGGGCTTTTCCTTGGAATAGTCCCTGAAGTCCATCGAGAGCGATTGCCGGAGTGCGGTCGAGGATGAGTCATCAGCCAATACCTTGATGCATCTAAAGCCGTTGGACTCGCTGCGGTCCAGGGCAGGCTGCGCGAAGCTGTCGTTGAACGCGTACGACGGATCGGTCCAGCCGCCGCCCAAGATGAAGCGCTTGTCCGAATCGCCACTTTGATTGAACGTCCACTCCCGCGCGTTGCCCGCAAGATCGTAGACCCCGAACGTGCTGAAGCCAGCGAGGCTGCCAACTGCGCTCGTCGACTTGCGGCTGAAATTGCTCAGAGGTAGCAGAAACTCTGACCGGCTCGTGTCGGCCACCACCGCCCAATGAAATACTGTCGGTAGCTGCTTGTGCGCGTAGGTTGCATAGGCGGCCGCCTCATACCACGACACTCCGGTCACCGGATGATTTTCCGCACCATCGGGGTAACTCCCCGCTTCCCACGTCGCAGGCCCTTGCCGGCCCGTGCGGTCCGTGAACTTGGCCAGTGCGGCAGTCAGCGGAACCGCTTTGCCGCCGTCCCGAATCGGAACAGTCCAATACGCTGCGTTCGTGTAGCCGCCCGCATCGATGAATGCCTTGAACTGCTTGTTCGTCACCTCGAACCTGTCGATCAGGAACTCAGGCACCTCTCTGGGTCCATATTTCTCGATACCAACGATATACATGTCGGTCGTCGACTTTGGGATGCGAACCATGTTCTCCGGCAGGCTCCCGAGCGGGTCCATCTTGAGATGTTCCACGATCGGCGGAATCCGCGAGGAGGGGGCGAACATGGGCACGGCAAGCTCGATCGTCTGATAGCCTGCCTTCCTCACTTCCAAACGCAGATAATCGCGTGGCACTTTCATGTCTTTGATAGGCGTTATTCCCGCCCGTCGCCAGCTGGCGGCCGGCGTGTTGTAATCCTTCCAGAAGACCTCGGCGCCGGCAGGCTCGCTCTCGATCGATAGGGTGGTCGCGATCGACGGCCACAACCTCGCCAAGCTTGGATCTTTGGGGAGGTATTTCTCCGCCTCCGAGGCTTTATCGAAGATATCCCTGTTGCTCCGAAACATGGTCGCCGCCATGTCCTGAATTTGGGGCAGCAGAACCTTTCGGGCGTGTTCCTTCTTCTGCCACGACGGGATCACCACGAGCCCGGCGACAATCAACAGCAGAGCCAACAGGGCGGGAATGGCCAGTGTTTGGATTCTGATTCGGCTGGTTCGATCCCCTTTCGCCGCAGCCTTCCGGTGCTCGTGGCGCTCGGTATAAGGGATTACCACAGGCTGAGACACGCTGCGCGCCTGGATGTCCGAAGCCGGACTAGCGCTGCGCGAGGTCAGTCCGCGCACACGCTCGACGAAGCCGGCGGGCGTCTCGCCGCCCGGCGCGCGCGTCCATTGCACCTCGCGGAACTTCTCCGGCACGTTCTCATCGTCATCGCCCGTGTCATCGATCACCACCGGCACCAGGAAGGTCTTGTTGGCCATGATCAGGTGCGAGCGATCGACGCCAAGCTTCCATTCGAGCCGGAAGTACCCCTCAGCCCTTTCGTGTGTGTGCCTCGAAATGACCGGGATGAACAGCGCGCACGTCTTGATCTGCTTGCGGATCGTCTGGTCCCAGATATCCCCGCCTCGCAGCGCGCTCTGGTCAAACCAAACCTCGATGCCGGCTGCACGCAGCGCCTCGCAAATCCTCTGGACCGCCTCGGCATCCTGTGAGGCGTAGCTCAGAAATACTGCGTGCGATGCCTCAGTCACGGATGGAACCACCCCTGAAAGATCGCCGGAGGTCTTTTTACTGCCTCCGTGGGCGGGAGCTTAGCTCAAGTGGCTAAGGTTGGCCGCATCGACCGGCGGTGCGCTCAATGTCCGCTCCGTTGCGCTTGAGCGGCGGCTCACGGGCGACCGAGATGTCTCAGAAGGGTCGACTCCGGCCGGTCAGGGTCCGATCGACCCGAATGGGTACTGTCGGCCAGAAGCGATCATGCACCTCGAGTAGTTTGATTTCCGCTTAGCGGACAGTCGGCTCCCGCTTACTCCGGGAACTTCAGCGCCCGCTCGATTGCCTGGAAGCGCGGCTCGTTGCGCAGGGGATCAAGGAGCGCGTCGGTCTTCAGATTCGAGAGCCCCGGGTCCCGCAGGCGTACAGCCGTGTCGAGCCGCTCCAAAGCCCTGACGAGATCGCCCCATTGCGCCCCGACCGCGCGGTTTTTTCGAGGCGTCGTTTATGCAGATGACATGCCGTGAAGCAACGTCGCGCGCGGTCTACGACGACGGCCCATAACTGCAACCGGTAGCACCTACCTGCCACAAGAACGCCGCCAACTGATGGGGCGGCACTTTCGTTTAGAGCACTCCAACCTGTCCGAACAGCACGCACACGGCGGCGACAATCATCGTCACGCCGAACGCGAGTCGCGTGTACATGGTGAAGAGTTCCATAGCCAATTCCACGAGTAACCTTTTTGTTACACAGCGGGCGCCGACGGGGCGCGATGTGCCGCAGGGATACGGCCGAGGCAAGATACCCACGCGCGTAATATCAGCCACTGCGGCCGCCTACGGCAGCCAAACGCTGATGTTCCGCCCGCTGCCGTAGTGGGCTTGCTGACACAACGGCCCTTCTCGCGTCGCTACCGTGATTGCTATTTACTCCTTCCTAATCACAGCTGCTACCACGGGCGCTGCAGATAAGCGGCGGAACTGTAACCAAGTGTCTAGCGCGGCAGCGGCAGGGGCACTGTGACTCGGTAGTCGCGGTGAGGAGCAACGATTGATTTTGAATGTGCGGAGCTAACTGTGCAGCGCAGGGCAGTAGGTTGCATTCCGGACCTAAACCCGTCCCCGATGTCGAGAAATCGAGATCGCGACAACCTCGGCGCCCCGATCGCGCAGGAATGCCTTGAACTCGAGCGCCGAGACATCGAACCAGCGCTCGCGGAGTACGAAGGGGTCAGCCATGGTGCGGAGGGTAGGAAGACCGCGCTGGCGCGTAAATCCAGTACAGACAACCGCCGCCGGGCTGTATGAGCGTTTGTCAACGATCACGCACGATATGCGGTAGTGACGTGCGCCGCCGCCTGTACGACGCGGGAGGCATGGATGCGAAGGCGGCCAGGTCGTTAGCGCATAGAGCTCACCAGCCCCAAGGCCTCTCAGTCAGTCCGCACGACATCTCATCCGGCTTCGCGCGTTCGCACTGCTCCTTGGACGTGAACATCTCGTGGCTCACCGTGGCCGTGGGGCACCTTTTAGGATCGTCACAGCGGTAGCGCCTCCA
>Ga0306921_10003623_pt1 | contig 15665 bp, 15 predicted proteins | sample sta12Cox44000080_FD_203760 | JGI IMG/M metagenome (GOLD analysis project Ga0306921, IMG submission 203760) | Lab enrichment of tropical soil microbial communities from Luquillo Experimental Forest, Puerto Rico - statoxic.12C.oxic.44.000.080 (v2)... | ecosystem: Environmental > Terrestrial >...
AGCTGCGAATTGAAGACCTTCCTTTTCGAACACACGTTGTACCGTCGTCATCGCAAGCTCGGCGACTGCTGACGGCAACAAAGGCATTTCTTCGTCCTCCGCGTATTTTTCCGCGCGGGAGGCAAACGTTGCTAAAACGCTAAGGCGCAGGGCCTCATCTTCAGTGTTTTCTAATTCGATGATTTGTCGGGTTGAGAACGGCAGGGCAAACTTGTCTTGTTTTTTGTGCCACCGCACTTCGCGTCCGTTGGTATTGTTTTTTGAGGCCAGCGCCGCAAGGCGGTGATCTAGAGTTCCTCGAACGAAGTGCTTGGCTGTAGGGAGAGTCTCCTCAATGCGCGAGAGGATTTCCGGCCGGCTGAGTAGTTTTCCTTTTTGAGGGTCGGTATCGGTTAACGACCAGAGGATCAAGCTATCTACGATCGAGGTCAATAAATCACTATTAGACCGTCGACGCTCCACCTCTTGCCCAAGGAAGACGCATACGGACGCTGCTCCCGGTATCGGCGGCCGGTCAAGCAGCCGAGCACTACCCGCACCTGACAAAAACGCGACGAATGGCCGAAGGTGAGCTTCGAAAGCTGCTTCAGTTGCCGGGCTTCTATTGATATTAGCGACTATCCATTTTCGCGATCGTATTCGTATCGTAACATCCAACTCCTCCGTGAGAAGGTCCTCATCTCTATCGGGCGTAGTGATATTTCGAGCGCTTACGTAGGTAAGATTCCGAACATCTCGTCCGACTTCGTGTAATCTTGCGATCGTGCGTTTGATTTTGGCGACATGGTCTTGCTCAATCGACGCTTGGTAGAAGTGGGTCGCTCGCGACCCCTCGTGCACTACGTCGGCGTCAAATGCATCGGCTCCTCCGTCGTGCATGCCCCCAAGCGGAACAAAATTAATGCCGACTATCTGTGGGTAAAATGCTTGAAAAAAGCGTTCGAAGGCCGTCCCTTCGACATATTCAAGCGCAATTTCAGCAAGCTGCGGATCAATTGTCACCGGCGGTCGCGTCCTTTCGCTAATCAAGTGATCGCGTCATAACACCGCAGAAATACGGGGATTCGGTTGCTAAATGCCATCCGGCTTGGGCGGCCTGGGATCGGCCTCCTCGCCGAAGACCAACGGAACCGCCGGAGTGGCGGCGGGGACCACGATTGCGGATGGATGGCGAGCGGTCGCAGATGATAACTATCTGGGCCAAGCGCACCTAGCTCTGCCACCATCGGCGGGCAACGGTAAGTCCATTTTGTGTGCCTCTTCGAAGATTTGCCCTTTCCCGGACGGTCGGGGCGCATCGTAACCCGACCTGATCGCCTACTTAAGCTCGTCTTGTCCTGGCGGAGAGGGCGTAGCGAAAAGGCCTCAACCTTAGAGAAGCGCCGACCGGTGTTAATCTCAGAGATTGCTCGTCATTCACGCGAAAAATGAGCCGCGATCTCCTCAGGAGGTTGGCTGCCTAGAACGGGATGTCGTCGTCGAGATCGTTGACTGGCGTACGCGCGCGAGCCGGGGCGCCAGGGCCGGACGCCCGCGGCTCGTCATCAAAACCGCCGCCGGCGTAACCCTCGTCATAGCCACCTTCCATCGGCGGCCCGCCGGCGCCACGGGCGCCCCCTGCCCCATCGAGCATCGTCAGCTCGCCGCGGAAGCGGTTTAGCACGATCTCGGTCGTATAGCGCTCCTGGCCGCCCTGATCGGTCCATTTGCGGGTCTGCAACGCGCCCTCCAGATACACCTTTGAGCCCTTCTTCAGGTACTTCTCGGCGATCTCGGCGAGCCGCTCGTTAAAGATCACGACGCGGTGCCATTCGGTGCGCTCCTTGCGCTCCCCGGACACCCGGTCGCGCCAGCTCTCCGAGGTCGCGACCGCCAAATTGGCGACGCGGTTGCCGTCCTGCATCGAGCGGATCTCGGGGTCGCGCCCGAGGTTGCCGACCAAGATCACCTTGTTGATGCTGCCTGCCATGGGGTCACCGCACGCTCGTGGTCATCAGATATGCGCATCTTATCAGATGCCCCGGATGTTCCTACTTTATTCTTATGCTGGATACCTCCCTTACCCCCGTATACGACCCGATCGGCGACACGGACCCTGGCTCCGCCGCGGGTTCGATCTCCCCGGCCTCGGCCGAGGATCTAGTATTGCTCGACGCCTATTCGCGCGCCGTGATCGGCGCGGTCGACCGCGTCGGCCCGGCTGTCCTTCACCTGCAGATCAGCGGTGTCAAGGACGGCTCGGGCGCTGCCGGGTCCGGCGTCGTCTTCACCCCCGACGCCTATGTGCTGACCAACAGCCACGTCGTCAACGGCGCCCGCAAGATCCAGGCGACCTTTCCCGACGGGCGCAGCCTCACGGCGAATCAGGTCGGCGACGACCCCGACACCGACCTCGCGGTGCTGCGCCTCGACGGCGAGACACCGACCTTTGCCCGGCTCGGCGATTCGCGCCGGCTGCGAGTCGGCCAGCTCGTCGTCGCAATCGGCAACCCGTTTGGCTTTCAATGCACGGTGACCGCCGGGGTGGTCAGCGCCCTCGGCCGCTCATTGCGCACCCGTTCCGGGCGGCTAATCGACAGCGTGATCCAGACCGATGCCGCACTCAACCCCGGGAATTCCGGCGGGCCGCTGGTCACCGCATCGGGCGAGGTCGTCGGCATCAACACCGCGATCATCGGCATGGCGCAAGGCATCTGCTTCTCGATCTCGGCGGCCACGGTCGAGTTCGTCGCCTCGCGGCTGATTCGCGACGGAAGGGTGCGCCGCTGCTATATCGGGGTCGCCGGGCAAAGCGTGCCGTTGCCGCGCCGGACCGTGCGCTTTCACGAGCTCGCCCGCGAGACCGGGGTGCGCGTCCAATCGACCGCCTCCGACGGGGCGGCGCGCGCCGCCGGGATGCTGAGCGGCGACATCATCGTCACCGTCGATGGCATCGCGGTCGGCGATGTCGACGAATTGCACCGGCTGATGACCGAGGAGCGGGTCGGCAAACCCGTTCCGATCACCGTGCTGCGCCAGACGCAAAAGCTCGAAATTACCGTCACGCCGCGCGAATCGGCGCCGCGCGCGGCCGGCTGAGAAGGCTTTGAGCAGGGAGCGAAATCGATGCGAAATACCCCGTTTTCCTTCCCTGCCGGCTCCCTCAGGCCGGTCTTTTGCCTCCCTGCTACGTTCCCTCAGCAGGAGTCGATGGCGGACCGTAAGTGTTTGTTTCTGAATATCTTATCGGCGACAGACCGATGCCGAAAAAATTTTCTTCCCTGAGCTGAGGGAAAGGTGCGTTCGGCGGTGGCGCGTCGGCCGGGCCCGCGATAAAAGTTTGCCATGCAGCAGCAGATCCGAGTCCGCGGGGCGCGGGAGCACAATCTCAAGAACATCGATGTCGACCTGCCGCGCGACAGCCTGGTCGTGATCACCGGGCTGTCGGGGTCGGGCAAGTCCTCGCTCGCCTTCGACACGATCTATGCCGAGGGCCAGCGCCGCTATGTCGAGAGCCTGTCGGCCTATGCCCGGCAGTTCCTGGAATTGATGCAAAAGCCCGAGGTCGAATCGATCGAGGGTCTGTCGCCGGCGATCTCGATCGAGCAGAAGACGACCTCGCGCAACCCGCGCTCGACGGTCGGCACGGTGACCGAGATCTACGACTACATGCGGCTGCTCTGGGCGCGGGTCGGGGTGCCCTATTCGCCGGCGACCGGGTTGCCGATCGTCAGCCAGACCGTCTCGCAGATGGTCGACCGGGTGCTCGCAATGCCGCAGCGCACCCGGCTCTACCTGCTCGCGCCGATCGCCCGCGGCCGCAAGGGCGAATACCGCAAAGAGCTCGCCGATCTGCAAAAGCGCGGCTTTCAGCGGGTCAAGATCGACGGCAAGATGATGGAGCTCGACGAGGTTCGGCCGCTCAGCAAGAACCTCAAGCACGACATCGAAGTCGTCGTCGACCGCATCATCATCGACGGCGATCTCGGCAACCGGCTCGCCGATTCGTTCGAGACGGCACTCGAATTGGCCGACGGCATCGCGATCACCGAGAACGCCGATTCGGGCGAACGCACGATCTTCTCCGCCAAGTTCGCCTGCCCGGTCTCCGGCTTTACGATCCCCGAGATCGAGCCGCGGCTGTTCTCGTTCAACAACCCGTTCGGCGCCTGCCCGGCCTGCGACGGGCTCGGCACCAAGCTCTATTTCGACCCCGATTTGGTCGTGCACGAAAGCAAGCACAGCCTCGCCGAGGGCGCGGTCAGCCCGTGGTCGCATTCGAGCTCGCAGTACTACACGCAGACCCTGGAGAGCATAGCCCGGCATTTCCGTCAGAGCATGCACACGCCGTGGGACGACCTGCCGGAGAAGATGCGGCGCACGATCCTCTCCGGCTCGGCCGGCGAGCCGATCAAGATGACCTATGATGACGGGCTGCGGAAATACACGACCGAGCGCCCGTTCGAAGGTGTGTTGCCGAACATGGAGCGGCGCTTTCGCGAGACCGACAGCGCCTGGGTCAAGGAGGAGCTCGGCCGCTACCAGAGTGCCAAGACCTGCGAGGTGTGCGGCGGCGACCGGCTCAAGCCGGAGGCGCTCGCGGTCAAGATCGCGGGCCAGCACATCAGCCAGGTCGCCGCCCTGGGGATCGCCGAGGCCGGGATCTGGTTCTCCGGGATCGACACACAGCTGACCCCGAGCCAGCGCGAGATCGCCCAGCGCATCCTGAAGGAGATCAACGAGCGTCTCGGCTTTTTGAAGAATGTCGGGCTCGAATACCTGACTCTGTCACGGTCCTCGGGCACCTTATCGGGCGGCGAGAGCCAACGCATCCGGCTCGCCTCGCAGATCGGCTCGGGGCTGACCGGAGTGCTCTATGTTTTGGACGAGCCGTCGATCGGGCTGCACCAGCGGGACAACGGCCGGCTGCTCGCGACCCTGAAGCGGCTCCGGGACCTCGGCAACACGGTCATCGTCGTCGAGCACGACGAGGAGGCGATCCGCACCGCCGATTGGGTCATCGATATGGGGCCGGGCGCCGGCGTCCATGGCGGGCATCTTGTCGCCGAGGGCGCCCCCGAAGCGATCATGGCGAGCCCTGACAGCATCACCGGCCAGTATCTGACCGGCAAGCGCCAGATCTCGATCCCGCTGATCCGCCGCATCGGCCATCCGGGGCAGATCCTGTCGGTGATCGATGCTCGCGGCAACAATCTGAAGGGCATCACCGCCGAAATCCCGCTCGGCACCTTCTGCTGTGTGACCGGGGTTTCGGGCGGCGGCAAATCGACGCTCATCGTCGAGACCCTGTACAAGGCGCTCGCCAAACGGCTCAACAATGCCCGCGAGCAGGCCGCCCCGCACGGTGGGCTCGCAGGGGTCGAGTTTCTCGACAAGATCGTCGACATCGACCAGTCGCCGATCGGCCGCACCCCACGCTCGAACCCGGCGACCTATACCGGCTGCTTCACGCCGATCCGTGACTGGTTTACCGGGCTTCCGGAGGCCAAGTCACGCGGCTATGCGGCCGGCCGCTTCTCGTTCAACGTCAAGGGCGGGCGCTGCGAGGCCTGCCAAGGTGACGGCGTAATCAAGATCGAGATGCACTTTCTGCCCGACGTCTATGTCCAGTGCGATGTCTGCAAGGGACGGCGCTACAACCGCGAAACGTTGGAGGTGCTGTTCCGGGGCAAGAGCATCGCCGACGTGCTCGACATGACGGTCGACGAGGGCGCCGACTTTTTCCGCGCGGTGCCGTCGATCCGCGACAAGCTCTTGACCCTGCAGCAGGTCGGGCTCGGCTACATCCATATCGGCCAGCCGGCGACGACCTTGTCGGGCGGCGAGGCGCAGCGCGTCAAGCTCGCCAAGGAACTGTCGCGCCGAGCCACCGGCCGCACCCTCTACATCCTCGACGAGCCGACGACCGGGCTGCATTTCGACGATGTCCGCAAGCTGCTCGAAGTGCTGCACGCGCTGGTCGAGACCGGCAACACGGTGCTCGTCATCGAGCACAATCTCGAAGTCATCAAGACCGCCGATTGGATCATCGATCTCGGCCCCGAGGGCGGCGATGCCGGCGGCCACATCGTCGCGACCGGCACCCCCGAGGACATCGCCTCGAGCGAGCGGAGCTACACCGGGCAATATCTCCGGCCCTACCTCGCCCGCCGAGCGGTGCGCCGCCGCCGCGCCGGGTAAAGTCCAGCCGTGAACCCGACGCGCGAGCGGGCGATCGAGGAATTGCGTCGCATGGTGCTCGATGCGCTCGGCGAGCATGATGCGTCGGTGTGGTTGTTCGGGTCCTGCGCCCGCGGGGATGCACTGCAACACAGCGACATCGACATTGCGATCCTTGCCGGTGACGAGCTTCCCTTCGGCTTTCTCGCCGAACTCGACGCGGACATCGAAGAGAGCCTTATCCCTTATGACGTCGATCTGGTCGACCTGCGGCACGCCGATCCCGCGCTGATCGCTGAGGTTCGCCGCGAAGGTGTGAAGTGGCGAGCTTAGCGACGCGGCTTGCGGAAGCGGAGGCCGCTCTCGCCACGTTGGATGAAGCGCTCGAAAAAAGCGTGCATTCGCTGCTTGAGCGCGACGGCGCAATCCTGCGACTGATCTATAGTTTCGAAGCCGTCTGGAAGGCCTGTCAGCAGTTGCTTGCAGAGCGCGAAGCCATCGCCGCGGGTTCGCCCAACGCCACTGTACGCGCCGCGCGCCGCCTCGGCTGGCTGTCGGACGAGGACGCACGGGCGGCGCTTCAGCTCGGGAGCGACAGGAACCTCTCGGTTCACATGTATCGCGGTGAAATTGGAGCTGAAATCGCAGGACGTCTGGCCGGTCACGTTGCCCTGCTTCGCCGCTGGCTAGAGGCTCTGCAGAGGCGTGCCCAGCTGAGTGATGGATGACGCGGGTATCGCCGTACCTCGCGCTGGTACTGCTCGCTCTACTACCGTCGTGCGATATCCGCGCGGCGGACTATGCGGACGGGCTGGCGCCGCCGGGTGCGCCGGCGGATGCTTTTCCTGCGCCCAGCCGGCCGGTCGCGAGGATCGTCACCGACACTTGGCATGACGAGCGGTCGCGCGACCAGGCGGGCGAGGCCGAGCGCGTTATGGACCTGCTCGGCGTCAAGCCAGGGATCGCCGTGGCCGATATCGGCGCTGGCAGCGGTTATTACACGGTACGCTTGGCCCGGCGGGTCGGACCGACAGGGCATGTATACGCTGAGGACGTCGTTCCCGACTACCTCGGACGTCTCGCCCAGAGAGTCAGAAGCGAGGGTCTCGCTGGCCAGGTGACCCTCGTGCGCGGCGAGCCGCACGACCCGCGGCTGCCGCCCGGATCGCTCGATCTCGCCCTCCTCGTCCACATGTACCACGAGGTTCAGCAGCCCTATGGGCTGCTATGGAACCTGCGCCCGGCGTTGAAAGCGGGCTCAAAGGTCGGGATCATCGATGCCCGCAAGCAGACGCAAGTGCACGGCACCCCGCCCGACCTGTTGCGCTGCGAGCTCGCCGCGGTCGGGTATCAGCAGACCGCGTTCTATGACCTGCAGGAGGGCACCTACCTCGCGGTCTTTGCGCCACCGAACCCCGGATCCGGCCCGGCCTCGCCGGCCGCGATCCGGCCGTGTGCGCCGGCCGGCGGTTAGGCGATATTCGCCTTCAGAAAGGCTGACATACGGTCCCAAGCCTGGTTGGCGCAGGCGACATCATAGGCGGCGCTGCGCTCGTTGGCGAAGGCGTGCGCGGCATCGTAGCGGTAGATCTCGTGCTTGACGCCGGCGCCTTTCAGCACCTGCTCGAGATCGTTGACTGCGGCCGATGTGCACCAATCGTCCTTGTTGGCAAAATGCCCCTGAAACGGCACGCGAATCTTGGCCGGGTCGGCAAAATCCTTGGGCGGAATGCCGTAGAAGCAGACGGCGGCGTTGATTTCGTGGATATGTACCGCGGCGGCGATTGTCAGCGCGCCGCCCATGCAAAACCCCATCACCGCTACCTTGTCGCTGTGCTTCTGCAGTTGCAGCGCAGCCCCGCGCAGGTCCTGATGCGTCGCCGCCGGAAAATCGAGCCCGGTCATCAGGTGATTGGCCTCGTCGGGCTCGGTCGTCAGCCGGCCCTTGTAGAGATCGGGCGCCAATGCGTTGTATCCGGCGCGCGCAAAACGGTCGGCGACCCCGCAGATCTGGTCGTTGAGACCCCACCACTCCTGAATTACTATCAGCCCGGGCCGGTCGTGGCCCGCCATCGCCAGGTAGCCCTTGGTCGCCACGCCATCCGGCCGGGCAAAATCGCTCATGATACCCATCGATACTCCTCCTGATCAGGCGTCCGCGAAAGCCGGCATGACCTCCTTGGTGAACAGCTCGACCGACCGCATCGCCTCGTCATGGCTGATCGTGCCAAAGGCAAAGTCGCAGACATAGTAGTTGACCCCGGTCGCCTCGACCTCGCTTGTGATGTAATCGCGCACCATCGCCGGGGTGCCGGCGATCGCGTCACCGTGCTTTTGCAGAACGCCGAAATCTTCGGGCAATGCCGCCTCGAGCGGGAACGGCACTTTGTATTCGTGCCACAGCAGCCCCATGTGGTGCCGCCACGCCGGATAGCCGCGGCGCGCCGTGGCGAGCGCATCGGCTTCGGTGTCGGCGATGATGATGTGGCGGTTGACGCCGAGCATCGGCAAATCGGCCTCGGAGCGGCCCAATTTCTTCCATTCGGCGCGATAGCTGTCGGTGATCGCGCGGACCTGTTCCGGCGGCCGCCGGGTCACCGTGTTGGCGGCGTTGGCCGCCGTCCACGCCACACTCGCCGGGTTCCCGAGCCCGTACCACACCGGCAGCGGTTGCTGGAATGGTTTCATCACGATCGGCACGTTGTCGAAATCGTAGAATTCGCCGTGGAAGGTTAGCCGGTCCTCGGTCAGCCCGCGACGGACGACCTCGAAGGCCTCGCGGAATTGTTTGGCGCCGGTGTCGAAATCGACACCGTAGAAGCCGACCTCGACCGGCGAGATGCCGCGTCCGACACCGTACAGAAATCGCCCGCCGCTCATCTGGTCGAGCATGCAGATCTCGTCGATCAGACGCAGCGGATGATAGAGCGGGAGCAAATACACCATCGGCCCAAAGCGCAATTGCTCTGTCCGCTGCGCGACGGCCGCAAGGAACACACCTGGCGATGGCGCATAGCCGAGCGGCGTGTTGTGGTGCTCGGCGAGATGATAGCCGTAGAACCCGGCCCGGTCGTAGGCTTCGATCAGCCTGAGCCGCTGTTCGAAATGCTCATTGAGCGGCAGACCGCTGTCGTCGAGATGGTCAAAGATACCAAAGCGCATACTTACCCTTCCCCGCTCAATCGCCGGCGAAGGCCGGCATGACCTCCTGCGCGAACAGCTCGACCGACCGCTTGGCCTCGGCAAGGGTGATATCACCAAAGGCCATGTCACAGACGAAGTAGTTGATGCCGGAGCCCTCCGCCTCGGCGGCGATATAACCGCGTGCCTGGGCCGGGGTGCCGGCAAAGCCGACCCCGTGGTGCTGCAAGACGTCGAATTCGTCGGCAAGCTCCCCCTGCAGCGGGAACGGGACGCCGCGCTGCTCCCAAAGCACTGCCATATTGCGGCGCCACGGCCGGTAGGCGCGCGCGGCGATATTGTGGGCCTCCTTCTCGGTCTCGGCGACCACGATGTGCCTGGTCACCCCGATGCAAGGAAGTGGGTCCGGCGGCTTACCGAGCGCCGCCCATTCGTCCCGGAACTTCTCGACGAGCGAGCGCATCGCCGACATCGGTCGCAGGAACGAGACGAGGTTGACATCATTCTCGGCGGCCCACGGAATGGTTTCCGGCCGCGAGATCCCGTACCACAGAGGTGGGTGCGGGAGCTGCGCCGGCTTCAGCACGATCGGCACCGTGTCGAAGTTGTAGAACTCGCCGTGATAAGTCAGCTCGCTGTGGGTCAGCCCCAGGCGGATCACGGCCAGCGCCTCCTCGTACTGCGCCATGCCGTGTGCGAAGTCGACGCCGAAGAACCCGACCTCGACCGGGGAGATGCCGCGGCCAACCCCGAACAGGAAGCGGCCGCCGCTCATCTGGTCGAGCATGCAGATTTCCTCGATCAGCCGCAGCGGATGGTAGAGCGGCAACAGGTAAACCATCGGCCCGAAGCGCAGTTGCTGGGTCCGCTGCGCTACCGCGGAGAGGAAGACGCCGGGCGACGGAGCGTAGCCGAGTGGGGTCGCGTGGTGCTCGGCGAGATGGTAGCCGTAGAACCCGGCACGATCATAAGCTTCGATCAGCTCCAGCCGCTCCTCGAAGAGCTGGCCGAGGGGTACCCCGCCGTCGTCGAGGTGGTCGAAAATCCCAAAGCGCATCTGCCTCTCCTCTTCAAAGGGCGTCACGCCGCGGCGAGCATCGTGTCGGCGATCTTCTCGGCGGTCATCAAGGTCGGGAAGTTGGTGTTGGCGCACGGCACCACCGGGAACAGCGACGCATCGACGACTCGCAGCCCGCTCACACCGCGCACCCGACCTTGGGCGTCGGTCACCGCCATCGGATCGTCCTCCGCCCCCATGCGGCAGGTGCAGGTGGCGTGCCAGACGCCGATTGTCGCCTTGCGGATGAAGTCTTCGAGCGCGTCGTCGTTGCGCATCAATTCGTCGAAGCGGTAACCCTCGACGATGACTTTCTCGATCATCATCCGCCGCAACCAGCTGGGGCCGTCAAGCAATTTGGCGATGACGTCGGTGATCATCTTGTTCTTGCTGTTGACGACACCGATTTTGCGGACGCGTTCGGTATAGCTCGCCGGGAAAGGGTTACTTGTCGCGTCCGCCATGGCCGCGCTTAGCTGCATCGCGCCGAGCCGGCGAAACGCGTCCATCAGCCGTTCGAGGTCGCGCCGGTCGGACAGCAGGTTGAACTCGACGATCGGCTCGGCCCGCCAGTCGCTCGAGGCGAGCCTGACTTGGCCGGTCTCCGAAAATGTCTTGTAGACCGCGGCGAGCAACGAGCCGATCTGCTCGCCGACCGCATGCCAGGCCGACTTGCTGACCCCGGCGACAAACATGTCGCCCGACGGCGCGTCGCCGATCCCCGACGAATATCGCAAGGCGAGCAAGATGTGGCGCCGGGTCATGTCGCCCAACCGGCACTCGGGCTTGATAAAGGACGAGACCGAGATCGAGGGGTGGTCCATCAGGCGCTGGCCGACCCCTGGCACATGCGCCACGACCTCGATGCCGAGATCGCGCAAATGGCCGGCCGGCCCGACCCCGGCGCGCAGCAGATGCGCCGGTGAGTGGATGGCACCCGATGAGACGATAACTTCGCCGCCGCGGAACTCGGTTTCCTTGCCGTCGACCAATGCCTTGACGCCGACGCAGCGCGTTCCCTCGAACAGCAGCTGCTTGACCTGGGTCAGGGCCGAGATCGACAGATTGTCGCGCAGCCGCGTTCCGGGATCGAGGTAGCCGATCGCCGCCGAGACCCGGCGGTCGTAGAGGTTGGAGATCGTGATCGGGAAATAGCCGTCCTTGAATTCGGCGTTCTGGTCCTGGAGGTATTCGAACCCGGCCTCCTTGAAGGCCTTGGCGACCGCTTTGGCGTGTCCGTTCCACAGATCGGGGAAGATGCGGCGAACCGGGATGCGGCCATCCTTGCCGTGCCACGGCCCGTCGAAATCCATGTCGCGCTCGACCTTCTTGAAATAGGGCAGCACCGCATTCCAATTCCACCCGGCCGCACCCCGCGCCTCCCATTCGTCGTAATCGGTGGGTGCGCCGCGGTTGGCGAGCTGGCCGTTGATCGACGAGCCACCGCCCAAGACGCGCGCCTGCTCGTATTTGCGCAAGGGCGGGCGGTCTTCCTCCGGCCGGTTGTGCGAGACGACCTCGGTGTGGACCTTGAGCTCGGTCCAATGAAAGCGTGGATCGAAATAGGCCGTACCCGGGTAGCTGTCGAGGATCTCGGGCGGCACCTTGCCGTGCGGCGTGTCCTGCCCGGCTTCACACAGCAGGACCTTGTTGCCGCTCTTGGCCGACAGCCGGTTGGCCATCACAGAGCCGGCTGACCCGCCGCCGACGATGATGTAATCGTAGCTCATCCCCGTCCCTCTCGAGCACATCCGGGACTTTCTTGTGGGGTTGATGTAATGCAATCCCGGATGTCCGGGTCAAGTCCGAGGTATCGTTGAGCGCAACCGAGTTTGCCGTGCCGGTCGAAGACCGCCATTTTGAGGATTACGCCCCCGGCGCTGTCTTCGAGTACGGAGAAATGCAGGTCACCGAGCCCGAGATCGTCGAGTTCGCCCGCCGTTTCGATCCGCAATACATCCATGTCGACCGCGAGCGCGCGGCCCAAGGCCCCTTCGGCGGGTTGATCGCGAGCGGCTGGCATACCGCGGCGATGATGATGCGGCTCATCGTCGATAATTTTCTGCCGAGGCGTGCGAGCCTCGGCTCGCCCGGCGTCGACGAGCTGCGTTGGCTGCGTCCGGTCCGACCCGGCGACGTGCTGAGCGTTCGTCTCTCGATCGTCGAAGCGACCCAGTCGCGGTCGAAACCCGACCGTGGCGTCGTGCGGACTCTGTGCGAGGTGCTGAACCAAGACCGCGAAGTCGTCTTGAGCCTGAGGGCGATGAACATCATCGCCCGCCGGAGCACCCCTTGAAGGTCGGCATCGTCTCGGACCTGCACTGCAATGTGGCAGGGCTCTCGCAAGCGCTGGAGTTGATGGGTGATGTCGACGAGCTGATTTGTCTCGGCGACAGCATCTGGGAATACTGTTTCTCGAACGAAATCGTGCGACTGCTACGGGAGCGCGGCGCGCACACGATCCTCGGCAACCACGAGGAGGGCTTTCTCGGGCCGCAGGGATACCGCGCTCGACAGCCGGGATGGATCGACCGGTCGCTCTTAGGCTGGCTCGCCGAGCGGCCGCATCGCCTCGAATTGCGATTTGGCGAGAAGAAGTTGCTCGCCGTCCACTCGACACCCTGGGAGCCGCGCGGCTCCTATGTCTACCCGCACGACGCGCTTTTGGAGCGGTTCGGCGAGGCCGACGCCGATTTCGTGCTCTACGGCCACACTCACCACCAGCTGGTACAGCGCTTCGGCAGGGCCCTGGTGATCAATCCGGGCTCGGCCGGCGATGCGCGCGACACCGGTAATGGCCGGCAATTGAGCTGCGCGGTGCTTGACACCGTGAGCGAAGAAGTCGCGGTCAGCAACTTCCCGGATAGGCAACGCTGAGCCGGGAAACCGTTGGCTTGCCTCCTCCCACCGTTACTGGCCGGGCTGCCACGGACCCATCGACGGTCCGCCGATCGTCATCGGCCTGTCGGTACTTGGCACGTAAGGAGGCGGCACCAGGAAGTTGCCGGCGATCAATTTGACCCGTTCGCTGTCGCTCGCCAGGAGTGTATGTCGCAAGGCGATCAGCGCTGCACCCGCGGCTGTTGTCTTCCAAAACCAATCGTAAAGCTGACGGCTCGACGGTTTACTGGGCTCGGCGGCGCCTGCCTCCAGATAATACGCCTTCAGATCATCGGCCGCGAAGCGCAGCAACAGCAGCGGGGAAAAGCCGTCGTTCGGACTCGGCGGCTCGCGACCCTGCAGCCACTCGCCGACGTAACCGCCGATCTCCCGCATCGGCAAGCCACTGAGCCCGACAGAAGTGCGCCCGTGTTCGGCGGTCCAACGACGGTGCAAGCCCGCCAGCAGCGGAATTTCAGCATCGAGCCGCGCTGCGAATCCTGATGGCGTGCGGTCGGCAAGAACCGCCGGAAGTGACGGCGGGCGCCAAGACGGATCCGCCTTCTCGCGCGGGTCGTCGTCCGGAAAATCCCCGATAATCACAGGACCGGCCTTGCGCTCCAGCAACCGCAGCGCGGCGAGAACAACGCGTCGCTGAAACGCCGGTTCGCCGGGCGGGCCGAACGGGCGGCCGAGCTGGAATGGCACCCACAGCGCGCGCGGCGGTCGCGTTTTCTCGGTTTGCGGCCGGATCAGGCTGATCGCGACCGTCGCGATCCCATCTTCCTCCAGGTAGTGTCCGAGCGCGCTCACGGCGCGCGTGCAGACGGGTCAAACCGGAGCGAGCAGGACAGCGCTGACCTTGTCTTGCTTCAAACGGCCGGCGAGTTCGCGGGCATGGGGTTCGATCAGATCGGGTTCCGCCGCCCCCATAAACGAATAGTGGACATCTGCGACCGAACCGATCGTCCCTTCCGCCGCAAGCTCGTTGAGCCGATCGATCGGGAAGACGACGTTCCAATCTTCCTGAAACCCGGTACGGTCGAAATTGATCGACACGTGGCTTATCAACAGATCATCCGGCCGGGTGCCTGGCGGTATCGTATGGTAATCCGGGTCGCGGCCGCGAAACGGCATGCCGCCGCGTACCAGGAGGCCGGCCGACGACACGATGGCGACCCGCCGCTGCGACAGCGGCGGTCCGGTCACCCACGGCTCAGTCGCAAAATTGGGGCAGTCAAACGCGGCGAGGCGCTGTGCCTGCGCCGGCGGCAAATCAGCCAAGCGTACCATCGGCTCCTCCCTACTTTCAGCCGTCTTGACCCTTGCGATCGAGGAAGTCCTTAAACCCCTCGCGCGGGTGGCCGGCGGCGAGCCAGGTGGCGCGGGCATCCTCCTCGGTGTTGAAGCGGTCGCGCCAGCCCATCCCGATCTCTTCCTGCAACAGGCGCTTGATGCCCTGCACCATGCGCGCGTCGTTCTTGGCGATCATTTGTCCGATTTCGAGGCAAGTATCGAGCAGGCTTGTGGCCGGGACGACCTGGTTCAACAGCCCGATCCGCTCGGCCTCCTCAGCCGCAACAATGCGTCCGGTGTAAAGCAGCTCCTTGGCTTTGGGCAGACCTACCAAGAGCGGCAGCGACCAGGTCGAGTTGACCCGGCCATAGCTCGCAGCCAGAAAGCGAAAGGCAGAGCGTTCGCAGCCGATGCGCAGGTCGAGCGTCGAGCTCATCAGTGCGGCACCGCCATAGGCGAGCCCGTTGATCGCGCCGATCAGCGGCTTCGCAAAGGTCGCGATGTGCCAGGTGGCGTGGCCGCGGACCTCCTGACGGGTGGCCAATTCCTCGGCGCTGAGCCCCGCCAGCTCATGGATATCGGCTCCAGCGGAAAATGCCCGCTCACCGGCGCCGGTCAGGATCACCGCCTTGATGCCGTCATCGGCTTCGTAATGGGTCAGCGCCTCGTCGAGCTCGCGCACCAGCGGGAAGCTCAGCGCATTGAGCTTGTCCGGACGGTTCAGGGTGATGACCGCGACACCGTCAAAACGCTCGGTCAGAATGAATTCATAGGCCATATCCCAATCTCCTTCACCGCCGCGACCGGCGGAACGCCACGCATTCCGATGATTTGCCTGCGTGGTGGTTGTGCGATAACGTCGTTTGTCTGCCACACAAGAAACGAGCCCGAGTCCCGGCCGTTATATGAGCGATGCCGGAAATAATCCACGCAGAGGAGACACCCTCATGAACAGGTTTACTTTTGTTACGGGATTGGCGATCGCGGTGCTGCTGTCGTTTAGCGTCACGGCTGCCGATCAACACGTAATGGTGCAAGCGGACAGCCTCAAATGGACGGATGCGCCGCCGATACTCCCGAAAGGCGCGCACATCGCGGCTCTATACGGCGATCCGGACAAAGCGGAACCATT
>Ga0306921_10003627_pt1 | contig 15655 bp, 14 predicted proteins | sample sta12Cox44000080_FD_203760 | JGI IMG/M metagenome (GOLD analysis project Ga0306921, IMG submission 203760) | Lab enrichment of tropical soil microbial communities from Luquillo Experimental Forest, Puerto Rico - statoxic.12C.oxic.44.000.080 (v2)... | ecosystem: Environmental > Terrestrial >...
GCGGGTCCTGCATGACGATGGGCGTGGGCACCATCCTGCGCACGATGGTCTGACTGCAGGAGGCCGGCAGAGTCGCGAGGACGAGGGCCACTGCGGTAACGAGGCGGCTCAGGCGACTCATTGCGGCATTATACCCGCCGGACCCCAACCGCGGACGCATCGGGGCCCATGCCTTCCTGGACCCGCCGGAGCATGTAGGAGAAGAAAGGGTTCGGCCCCTCCCGGGCCCGCGCGAGCGCTCCAGGAGTCCTGCTACAGGCGGGCATCGTGAAGGCGACATGTCGATGGACAGCTTCCATTGGCTCCGCACCGGCGGGCGCGAAGTCCTAGCGCATCGGTAGCCGACCTTCGTCTTCAGGCTCGGCTACGCGACCCGTGAAGCGCTGCGCCCGCCACGCCGGCTACTGAGCGACGTGATGAGAAGCGAGTAACCAAATCGAGCACTCCGCTAATCGCGAAGTGCCCCGATTTGGCTTTCCATCCAGGACTCTGAACGATGGCGAACAGGAGGCACGCCACCACCAGGAGTCCCGCGACGAGCCATGCGAGCCGTGTCACGTGTCGCACGCGGAAGGCCTCGCTCAGACCATGTTGAAGCGCTCGGTGTGGATACGCGCGTCCGGCACCCCCAGCTCGGCCAGCGCCCGCTGTGGCGGCCGGCTGCGCGTCGTCGCCACCATCCAGGATCCGGCGGTCGTGCGCGCCATCCTCGCCCACCTCAAGTTGGCGTCGGGTCCTCACACCCCCGGCCCCGCCCCAGCTCGACCACCCCGCCGCCACTCCGCAACCCTCCCCCGACAGCCCGCTCGAAGGGCTGCCCGATCGCCGACGGCACCGAGCCGCCAGGGCCGCGGTCTGCCCCACTCCCGCCGCCCTTGACCAGGTCGCGCTCCGAGCGCACCATCCCCGCAGGAGTCGGAGTCAAACGGCGCTATGTCAGCCTAGGGGACAAGGGCAGTCCCCGGCCGCCTTGCCGCCCGTCGCGCGGGTCGAGCAGCGCCGACTGGCGCTAAAGTTTCTTATGCGCACGGTAGCGCGAAGAAGAGACCCTGAAAAAGAAAAACGGGCTACAGCAATGTGCGCAAGGTCTTCGCGCGCGTTGTCGCCGGAATCTTCAAGGACGATCTTGATTGCCGGATCGTCGAATTGTTACCATGGGTAGAGGCTGATGTCCGCAGTGGATGGAAAGCGGACATTAACGATTTCTCTCCCATCTGTCGCTTCTCTCGTGAACCGCCCCCGCACGAAGCCATTTTGCACCTGCAGGGAGGTCTTCGATGGCCGTTCTAAGCAGCAATGTGCTCCGTTTTGCCAGAGCGCACATCCTTGGCCGCGTTCTCCCTTCGATATTGCTGGCCGCAGCGCTGTTCATCGCGCTCGCTGCGGGGAGTGCGGCGCAACACGCACCATCCGCTGGGGCCGGAGCGACGCTCTTCCAGAAGGTCCGGATTTTCGACGGAAAGAGTTCGGATCTTTCAGCACCATCCAACGTACTGGTCCGAGCGAACAGGATCGAGCGCATATCGACAAGCCCGATCGCCGTCGACAGTGGCACACGGGTGATCGATGGAGGCGGCCGGACACTGATGCCCGGCCTCATCGACGCGCACTGGCACGCGATGCTGATCGCTCTATCTCCGGCCGAAACGCTCGCTGGCGACATCGGCTATAGCAACCTGGTGGCCGCGGCAGAGGCGAAGGATACGCTGCTGCGTGGGTTCACCACGGTACGCGATGTCGGCGGACCGGCTTTCGGGCTCAAGCGCGCAATCGACGAAGGCTTCACCGAAGGTCCACGCATCTTTCCATCCGGCGCGATGATTACCGTGACTAGCGGGCACGGGGATTTTCGTTCGATATCCGACTTGCCCCGCCAGATCGGCGGTCCGCTGACGCGCGGCGAGCAGATCGGCGCCTTTGCTCTTGCCGACAGTCCTGACGAAGTGCGCGTTCGCGTCCGAGAGCAACTGATGCAGGGTGCCTCCCAGATCAAGCTCACCGGGGGCGGAGGCGTTTCGTCGCCATTCAGCCCGATCGACGCGGTGACCTTCACCGGGCCCGAGATGCATGCTGCCGTTGAGGCGGCGCGCAACTGGGGCACCTATGTCGCCGTCCACGCATTCACCGACGAAGCCATCCGGATTGCGATCGACGCAGGCGCGACCTGCATCGAGCACGGCTTCCTGATGAGCGACGCCACCGCAAAGCTCATCGCCGACAAGGGCATCTGGCTGAGCTTGCAGCCGCTTCCCGAGGAGATGCGAACGGGACTTCCCGAGGGTTCGGTGCAGCGCGAGAAAGCCGAGGAAGTATGGCCCGGGATCGCGAGAAGCTACGCGCTGGCGAAAAAGTACAAGATCAAGACCGCATGGGGTACCGACGTTTTGTTCTCGCGCGCGCTCGCCCAACGCCAGGGCGCCATTCTGGCATCGCTTGTTCGCTGGTACACGCCGGCTGAGGCGCTGATCATGGCGACATCGACCAATGGCGAATTGCTGGCCCTTTCGGGAAAACGTAGCCCCTACCGCGGCAAGCTTGGGGTGGTGGAAGCCGGCGCTCTAGCCGATCTCCTGCTCGTCGACGGCAATCCGCTACAGGACATCAATCTGGTCGCCGATCCTGCGAAGAATTTCGTAGTCATCATGAAGGATGGGAACATCTACAAGAACGCGTTGCCCAGATAACGTCCGCCATGGGTGGAAAGCGGACACTCGATCTAACTCAACAGATCATGCCAACGGTCGGTCGACACGAAGCAGAGTTGCGTGCCGAGCGGGAGCGGCGGGCAGCCGTCCTGGCTTCGCTGGAATCGCAATCGTCCAGCGTGCGATGCGCGAATTCCCCAACCCGCAAGCCAGCCGCCACCGAAGAGAAAAACGGGCAGCCAATTGCTGTAACCCATTGATCCGATGTGGTTGCCGGGCGGGATTTGTAGCCGCGACTGTGGTCATGAGGAGCACCCGGGTTCCCGGCTAGCTGCCGGTCGTTGCGTTTTCGTGCGGAACGTTCTCTGCTGCTAGGGCTTGCCTCACGTTCCGTCTTACCAGCTCTTGCAATGCTTGCTGGATGACTCAGTTATAACTCGCCGGCCATGTAGCGGAGCTTCAGCGGGATGTCGGAGTTGTTCCGCGTCTTCGCGGCGCTTGGGGGTGCGCGACTTCTTCGCTCGACAGTGTTTGGTCTGACGGTCGCAGATCCGGCGCTGCTTATTGCAGCGGCGTTGTTTCTGATCATCGTGGGGATAGCTGCGGCCTGCGGCCCGGCGTGGCGGGCACTCCGAATGGACCCCCTGGCGTCGCCTCGCCACGAACAGTGATCAGTAGGTTTCGCGTAGATTCCTCTAGTGACGACGAAGCGATTTGAACCTGCATTGTAGGCAGCGAGCGGAACGTTCAGGGCCATCGAAGGGTAGCGTTTCTGTGGCATCGGCTCCTGAGGGCTTTTTGGGGGGGCGGTGTCCGGGTCTGGGAGATTATGTCAGGGGGGCTGCCGGCCCCCGAGAGGCGCCGGAGCGTGCTAATGTTGCCTATGATCGTCAAGCTCTCCAGATGAGGCTCACTGTGCGGTGCGGATGATAGCCCACTTCCATGTGCGGGCGCCAGATGCATTCGGAGGATATCCGCCGCGCCGGAGCGCCGCAGTCCGTGCTACGGTTCGCACATTTTGTCCACGGGAGGAACATCCGATGCGGCGGCAAGTCGTGGCATGGGCAGCGATCATTCTGCTCGGAAGCAGCGTGGCGACGGCGCACGCGCAGGGATACGAGAAGGAGCCGGTCCTTTCCGCGAAGGATCTGGTGGGCCCCGAGCTCCTCAAAGGTCCTCACTTCACGACCGACCCCAAGGTGCCGGTGGTGGGATTCCTGGCGCGCTTCACCATCCGGTCGCCGTACGGCATCTTCGAGGCCCACGGGCAACGCATGCTGCCGATCCGCGTGAACGAGGTCGAGGCGCTCTCCGCGCTCGACAATGTCAGCCGGAGCCGAGAGTTCACTGCCGCCGCGGGCCGCGCGATCGCGCGGCCGGTCACAGCGGCCGCCAACATTGTCACGCGGCCGGTCGAAACGGCCAGGGGCATTCCCGCGGGCGTTGGGCGACTCTTTGGGCGCGTGAGACTCGCGGGCCGGAGCATTGGCCGTGCCGCGACCGCGCCGGAGCAGGGCGGCGGCGAGCGGGCCGTGGGCACGACGAGGCGGGTCGGCGAGGTCACGATCACCGCGCTCGGCTTCGAGGAGGAGCGCCGGCGGCTGGCCGAGCGCCTCGGGGTCGATCCGTACACGACCAATCTGGTCCTCTCTGAGCGGCTCACCAACGTGGCCTGGGTCGCCTTCTCCGGACGCGCAGGCATTCAGGCCCTGTTCTTCTTCGTAGTCCCGTACTCCGGGGCCATGACGGCGGTGAGTGCCACCAATCGGGCCGTGTGGGACACGCCGGCGGGAGACCTCGTCAACATGGCCGAGGCTAGGTTCCGCGAGACCGGCGCCACCCCGGACCAGGTGCGGGCGCTCATGGAGAATCCGCAATACTCGTTGAGCTCGTTGTGGTCGCTCGCCCTGGCCTTCGACCGGCTGAAGGATGTGCCGGGACGTGACCAGGTCGTCGAGTTTGCGGCGGTGCCCGAGACGCAGGACGAGGTGAAGTTCGTCGTGGGGTCCGTAAACATGCTGGCCCGGTACCACGAGGCGGTGGCACGCATCGCCAAGGTCTCAGCGCCGGGACCCATCAAAGGGGAGACGGCGTCGGGCGCGATCGTGCTCCCGTCACCCGTGGACTACATCTCCTGGACCGATGCCCTGGGTCGTATCGTGCCCATGCAGGATTTCCAGGCGCCGGACAAGATCCTCTTCCTCTCGGGCCAAGCGTCGCCGCGCGCGCGGAAGAACCTCGCTTCGCGCGGCTGGACCATCAACGAGAGCTACACGTGGGGGGCAGAGCAGTAACCGGGAGCGTCAGGCCGAACACCTCGGCTCCACCACCTCAAACGTCAGGGTGAACTCGTCGACGAGCTCGAAGAGCTCGGCGAGCTTCCCCGGGCCGCCGTCGATGCGCACGCTACCGGACTGAACACCCTCGGAGATCGAGAACTCACGCAGGAGGATACGGTCCAGCGTCGTTCGATCGAGCGTCACCGTCGCGGCCGCGACATCGCTCCGGCGATCCGCCAGCCAGGTCAGCGCGCAGTGCTCGAGGTCCAGCACGGATGCGCTCGTGCTCGACGTTATCGGCGCCTACCGCAAGCTGTTCCAGAAGGCGGTCGTGGAGTACGACAAGCGGGCGAAAAGGGCGCGGAGCAGGCCGCGAAGCTCCGCTTCGAGATCGCGTTCTGCGAAGGCTACCTGCCCAAGGGCCTCGACGCCGCCGCGGTGCGGGCTCTCGTCCGTGAGCGCATCGGCGCTCTCGGCATCGCCGACGCCAAGCAGGCCGGCCGCCTCGTGGGCGACATCATGAAAACGCACAAGGGCCAGGTGGAGGCCGCAGACGTCAAGCGCATTGTCGAGGAATTGCTGAAGGGGTGAAGCCCTGCTCCTCGCGCGAGACGGCGCCCGCGGGAGGAACGGGATGTGAGGCCATGGGTGGTGGGATCTACCCGGGCGTGAAGATGGCGCTCTGCTTGAGCCCGGCCAGGATCATCTCGGCGGAGACGGCGGCGAGCAGAATGCCGAGGATGCGGCCGACGACGTTCATGCCGGTCGCGCCGAGCCAGCGTTCGATGGTTCCCGCAACGAGGAACGCGAGCAAGGTGAGGAGCATGACGACGGCGAGAGCGACGAGGAGCAGCCCGGTCTTCAGGATGCCGTTGTCCGCCTCGGTGGCCTGCACCACCGCCGCGGTAATGGCGCCCGGGCCGGCCACGATCGGAGTGGCGAGGGGGAACACCGAGAGGTCGTCCTGATTCTCGTCGGCCGGCGAGGCGGGCGCGCCGATCGAGTGGCCGAAGACGATGTCGATGGACAGGAGCATGAGGAGGATGCCGCCGCCCACGCGCACCCCGGCCAGACTGATGCCAATGACACGCAAGAGATCGTCGCCGAACAGGGTAAAGATGAGGAGGATGCCTGAGGCGATAAGGGTGGCGCGGATGGCCACCCCGCGTTGCTGCGCCCGCGAGCTGCTCCTCGACAGCACGGCGAAGACGGCGGCACCCTTGATAGGGTTGACGGTGACGAAGAGGGCGGTGAAGGAGGCGAGGATGAAGGCGCTCATCGTGGCCCCGTGGCGGTCCGCCGGGGCTCGCACGCGTCTGCGGGCCCTGTCCTGAGCTGTGGACCGGTGATGTCCTGCGTCGCGGCCATGCCCATCTCCTCTGAAGCCGGGTCGCTCGTAGCCGCCCGCGCCGTCGTTACCCGACGCGGTAGCGCTCCAGCATGCCCTCGTCCAGCAGGATGCCGAAACCCGCCTCGCTGCCGGCGTCGAACCAACCGTCGCGCGGCGTGGGGCGGTTCGCCCACATAGTCTGCCAGACGGGGTCGCGGGCGGGGTCGGCGAAGCACTCCACGTAGGTACCGTGGCGGACGCCAGCGAGCAGGTGCCGGGCGATCTGCGATTCCTCGTGATGCGCCATGTCCACGTCGGCCGCGGCGCACAGCGCGGCGGCGCGCCGCCACTCGGTGACGCCCCCGCCCTCTGAGGCGTCGAAGTTGACGAGGTCCACGGCGGCAGCGTCGAGGAGCCGGCGCACGCCGTGGCTGGTGATCTCGGACTGGCCCGCGGTGACGGGAATCCGCGTGGCGCGGCGGACCCGGGCCATCATGGTGGCGTCGTCGTGCCAGTGGCAGGGTTCCTCGAACCAGCGCAGATCGAGCGGCTCGGCGAGGCGGGCGAAGCGGATTGCCTCCTCCGCGGACCAGCCGCGATTGGCGTCGACCATCAGCACGAAGTCCGGCCCCGCGGCCTTGCGGGCCGCGGTCACGCGCTCGAGGTCGGCCTCGGGAGCGAGCCCGCCGATCTTGAATTTGCAGCCGGCCATGCCGGCCGCGCGATAGGCTTCCATCTCGCGTCCGATGTCGGCGAGCGTCTTGCCCTCCATGTAGTATCCGCCGATCGAGATGATAGGCAGCCGTTCGCGGTAGCCGCCGAGCAGCGCGCGTACGGGCTGGCCCAGCGCCTTGCCCACCGCGTCCCACACGGCGCAGTCGACGCAGGCAACGGCTTCCATCAGGAGCGGGCGGCTCATCCCCGCGGTATGGGTGAGGGCGAAGCAGCGCTCCCAGATGCGCTCGCCCTCCATGATCGCGAGCCCGGCGACTTGCGGCGCCAGCACGTCACGCACGAGGTGGGCGATCTCGGGTCCGTGGACGCGGTTGTCGCCGTTGTAGACCTGGCCGACCAGGCCGTCCGTGGTGCGGAGCCGCGTCACCACCGTGGAGCGCTTGAGGACGGAATAGGTGCTGCCGCCGAAGTTCCGGCTCAGCGGGATGTCGACGGCGATCGCCTCGATGGAATGGATCTTTCCCGCGCTCAGAGCTGGCCTCCATGGTTGGGTGGTTGCCTGGTCGCCGCATCGCGACGAGGCCGCTGACCGCCGACCCACACGGTAGCGCTGGATCGACTCGGCGTCCAGATCGCGGTCGCGGGGCGCTCTGGATCGGGGGACGGCCGCGGCGGGACGGGGAGGCGGTTTCGGATTTCCCCGCGGCGATCCCGAGCGTGCGGGGCCGCGTGAGCGGAGTCGTTGCCCAGGCCCCGTCACGCGAACATCGGATGATTCCGAGGCCTCAGAGATACCGCGGCGCGGCCCGACCATGTGATCGAGAGCAGCACCCAAGTGTCCGGACAATCGGCTTGGCTCCGGGTCGACGGTGGACTACAGTGGCGCACAAACCCATGTACGAGTGGCTCACCCGATCAGCCCTGGGAGAGTGGACATGAGCGCAAACGGGCACCTGACAGCGACGCAGATCCGGTCTCGCCTCGGCCATCCCGTCATCGACGGTGACGGCCACTGGGTGGAGTTCGACCCCGTCTTCAGCGAGCGCATGAGAAAGGTCGGGGGCGACCAGGCCGCCGATGGATTCAACGCCGCGATGAAGACCACGCAGGACGCGCTCAGCATGTCGCTCGGCGAGCGACGCCGTCGGCGCCTCGCCCAGCCGGGCTTCTGGACGCGCCAGGCCGGCAACACGCTCGATCGCGCGACGGCGATGATGCCGCGGCTGCTCTACGAGCGCCTCGACGAATTCGGCTGCGACTTCGCGATCATCTACCCGACGGCGGGCCTACGGGTGCCGCGGATCAGCGACGACGCCACCCGGCGCGCCGTCGTCCGCGCGCACAACATCGTCACCGCGGACTACTTCCGCAACCTGAGCGACCGGATGACGCCGGCCGCCATCATCCCCATGCATACGCCCGCAGAGGCCATCGAGGAACTCGAGTTCGTCACCACGCAGCTTGGCTCGAAGGTGGGCATGTTCGGCAGCGGCATGTCGCGGCCGGTGCCGTCGACCCCGCAGAACGACTCCGACGGCAGCCGTCTCGCCGTCTGGTACGACGTGCTGGCCATCGACAGCGACCACAACTACGACCCCGTCTGGGCGAAGTGCCGCGAGCTCGGCATCGCGCCGACCTTCCACAGCGCGGGGAGCAATCAGGGGCTGCGCAACTCGCCGTCGAACTTCGTCTACAACCACATCGGCCACTTCGCCGCCGCCGGCCACGCGGTCTCCAAGGCGATGTTCCTGGGCGGCGTAACGCGTCGGTTCCCGGAGCTTCGCTTCGCGTTCCTCGAGGGCGGGGTGGGCTGGGCTTGTCAGCTGTTCGGCGACCTGATGGAGCACTGGGCGCGGCGCAATCGCCAGGCGCTCGAGAACATGGACCCGCGCAAGCTGGATCGCGCGCTGCTGATGAGCCTGGCCGAGAAGTACGGCGACCCCGACGTGGCCGAGACGCTCCGTCAGCGCGACGGCTGGCCGGACCACGACGCAAGCCTGACCGGCGGCGTAGAGGATCTCGACGATTTCTCCGCGTGCCGGATCTCGAGGAAGCAGGACTGGATCGACCTCTACGCCAAGCCGTTCTTTTTCGGTTGCGAGGCCGACGATCGCGCCACCGCGTGGGCGTTCAGCAAGCACAACCCCTTCGGCGCCAAGCTCAACGCGATCTACAGCTCGGACATCGGCCACTTCGACGTGATCGACATGCGCCATCCGCTGCCGGAGGCGTACGAGCTGGTCGAGGAAGGGTGCATCACGCCGGACAACTTCCGCGACTTCGTTTTCGCCAACACCGTGCACCTCTGGGGTACGCAAAATCCCAAATTCTTCGAGGGCACGACGGTAGCCAAGGCGGCCGCCGATGAGCTGGCGCGCGGGCAGCAGTTTGTCACGATGAACTAGCGGTCGGGCATCGACGGCCGGCCGGCACCGCTCGGCAGTGTGCAAAGCGTGAACTGACGATCGGGCGGAACGTCCGGCATCCAGGTCTCAACTCGCGCGCGAGGAGATGCGAGCTTGCCACGCCGGGCCAGGAGGACTAGGCTTCGCCCATGATCTCGACTCTCCTCACGGAAGCCCACGAACTGCAGCCCGATGTCGTACGCCTGCGTCGCGCCATTCACCGCCAGCCGGAGCTTGGCCTCCACCTGCCCCATACACAGGCCGCCGTTCTCCAGGCTCTCGACGGTCTGGGTCTCTCGATCCGGAAGGGAGAGCGGCTCACCTCGGTGGTGGCGATCCTCGAGGGCGCCCGTCCCGGACCGTCCATTGTGTTGCGCGCCGACATGGACGCCCTGCCGGTACGGGAGGAGACGGGCCTCGACTACGCCTCACGGATCGACGGCGTCATGCACGCCTGCGGGCACGACGCCCACGTGGCCATGCTAGTAGGTGCGGCCCGTCTCCTTGCAGGACGTCGCGAACAACTCTCCGGCCGCGTCGTCTTCATGTTCCAGCCAGGAGAAGAGGGGTATCACGGGGCCCGGCATATGCTGGAGGAAGGCCTCGGCATACCTGGCGGAGCGCCGTCCGCGGCCTTCGCGTTGCATGGCGGCTCGCGCCACCCGGCGGGGGTGGTGGCAACGCGGCCTGGGCCCATTCTGGCCTCGGGCGACACCCTCGAGGCAGTGATCCATGGGCGCGGCGGACATGCCTCCGCGCCGCACGACTGCCTCGATCCGATCCCCGTGGCATGTGAGATCGTCCAGGCGTTGCAGACCTTCGTCACCCGACGCGTCGACGCGTTCGACCCGGCCGTGATCACCATCGCCAAGATCGAGGCGGGCAGCACACGCAACGTCATCCCAGAGACCGCACATCTGCTCGGCACCATCCGGACCGTATCCGAGCGCACGCGGGAGCGGGTGCTGGAGGGCGTCGAGCAGCTCGTGAAGGGCCTGGCCGCCGCGCACGGTGCCGAGGCCCAGGTCAAGCTGATCCGCGGCTATCCTGTGACCGTCAACGACGAGGACATCACGACCTTCGTGTCCCGCGTGGCCGCCGAACTGCTCGGCGAGGATCGCGTGCGCCCCATGGCCACGCCCATGATGGGGAGCGAGGACTTCTCGTACGTGCTGCGCCAGATCCCGGGCACGCTGATGTTCCTAGGCACGCGTCCCGACGGTGAGGCCGCGCCGATCCCCAACCACTCGAACCGCATGGTCGTCAACGAGACGGCCATGGCGACCGGCGTCGCGCTCCACGCGGCAGTGGCCCTCCGTTTCCTCGACGGCCGCCACGGCGATCGCCCTGCCTCCGCCGGCGCGCTCCAACACGCAGCGCGCGCCCGCACCTAGGGCGCGGAAGGCTACGGGAATGACCGCCGAGCTTCGTTCGCTGTTCTCGCCGGTCCAGGTCGGCCGTCTCACGCTCAAGAATCGCATCTACTCTTCGGGGCACGCGGAGGCCATGGCCGAAGGCGGCCGGCCCGGCGAGCGGCTGCGGCGATACCACGAAGCCAAGGCGCGCGGCGGCTGCGCGCTCACGATCTTCGGCGGCTCTTCGAGCGTTCACCCCTCCTCGCCGGCGGCGGCCTGGAAGCAGATCGCCAACCACGACGACTCCATCATCCCCGCGTACCGCGCCATCGCCGACGCCGTGCACGATCACGGCTGCCTCGTGTTCACCCAGCTCACCCACCTGGGTCGCCGTGGGCAGGCCGATGGCGAGGAGGCGAACGTCCTCCTCGCCCCCTCGCAGATCCCCGAGCGCGTGCACCGCGACGTGCCCCACGAGCTGGAAGGAGAACAGATTGCCGGCCTCGTGCGTGCCTTCGGCGAGGCGGCGCGCCGCTGCCGGGAGGGTGGCCTCGACGGCATCGAGGTCTCGATGGCGCACAACCACCTCATCGATCAGTTCTGGTCGCCTCTCTTCAACCAACGGCTCGACGACTACGGAGGGAGCCTGGAGAATCGGATGCGCTTCGCCGTCGAGGTCCTGAGCGAGATCCGCAGTCGTGTCGGAGATGACTTCGTGGTGGGCGCCCGCATCTCGGGAGACGAGCTGACGCGGGGCGGCCTCACCGCGGCCGACATGGCAGAGATCGGGCGGCGCCTCGCCGCCTCGGGCTTGATCGATTTCCTGTCGATCATCGGCGGCGGTGCCCACACCTACGAGCTCCAGGCCGCGGCCGTGCCGAACATGAGCTATGCCGCCGGTGTCTACGTCCCGCTCGCCGCGGCCATCAAGGAGGCCGCGCCCCGGCTGCCGATCTTTCACGCGAGCCGCATCGTCGATCCCATCCACGCCGACGCCATCGTGGCGGCTGGGCACGTCGACGTGGTCGGCATGACCCGCGCGTTGATCGCTGATCCCGATCTCCCGCGAAAGGCGCGCGAAAGTCGACTCGACGACATCCGCACGTGCGTGGGAGCGAACGAGGGGTGCATCGATCGGATCTACCAGGGAAAGCCGGTGACGTGCGTCCAGAACCCCGCGGCTGGCCGTGAGGGCGAGCTCGGGGAGGTCCCTCCTGCCACGAACCCCAAGACGGTCGTGGTGGTCGGCGGCGGCGTCGCGGGGCTCGAAGCGGCCCGGATGGCCGCGGCCCGCGGGCACCGCGTCGTGCTGTTCGAAAGGGCGGCGGAGCTGGGAGGGCAGGTCTTGCTCGCGGCCCGAGCGCCGGCCCGCGCCGAGTACGCGGGCATCGTCCGCTTTCTCGTTGCGCAGGTGGGCAAGCTCGCCGTGAGGGTCCGGCTCGCCGTGGAGGCCACGCCGTCCCTGGTGTTGGCCGAGCGACCCGATGCCGTGATCGTCGCGACCGGATCCCATCCCTACGTCCCGCCCGTCCCGGGCTGCGACGGCAAGCACGTCGTGACGGATCGCGAAATCCTCAGTGGCGAGGCCAGGGTGGGGACACACGTGGTCGTGGTCGACGACGTGCATACCCAGCAAGCGCTCTCGACCGCTGAGCTTCTCCTCGAACAGGGCAAGCGTGTCGAGGTGATCTCACCGCTCTTCTATGTAGGCCAGGACATCGGGATCACGTCGATCGCGCCGCTCTACACGCGGCTCTACCGGCGAGGTGTCGTCCTCACCCCGGGCACCGAGCTCCGCGCCGTCGAGGGCTCGGCCGTGATCGTTGCCAACGTGTATTCAGGCGTCGAGCGGCGCATCGAAGACGTCGACACCGTCGTGCTCGCCGCGGGGAGCCGCTCCACGGACGATCTCTACCGCGCGCTTCGGGGCGAGGTTCCCGAGCTCTACGCGGTCGGCGACTGCGTCGCGCCCCGCGGCGTGCACCAGGCGATCCTCGACGCGACACGCGCCGCGCGCGCCATCTGAGGGCGCCCTCCGCTACGCCGCGGCCGTCCTCACCCGGCGGCCCATCGGCGTGTCGCCCAAGCAGAAGAAGTCCAGCACGTTGCCCGCGGCGATCTTGTAGGCTTCGTTCGGCGGCACGCCCGCGAAGAGCCGTTCCGCGAACGGGCGCGTGTTGGGCCAGTCGCACTCGATATGGGGAAAGTCGGTGGCGAACATGATGTGCTCCACGCCCATGTGGTGGCGCAGCTCTACGGCCACCCGCTCCACGTGCTGGACGCTGAAGGAGATGTGTTGTTGGACGTACTCGCTGGGACGCTGCCGGAGCGGCTTGAAATTCAGGAGACGTTCGGCCCAGTGTCGGTGCCGCTCGTACCAGTAGTCTGCCTCCTCCATCCAGAACGGCACCCAGCCGAGGCGCGTCTCGGCGAAGAAGATCCTAAGCTCGGGTAGGCGGTCGAAGACCCCGCAGAGCGCGAGCTGGGCCAGGCTCAAAGACGGCGGGATGCTCAGGAATGGCAGCGCCACCCAGTCCACGATCTTCCTCGGCCCGAGCTTCTCGAGGACCTTGGGATCGGCGTCCGGATACTCGAACGTCGGTTGGGACGCGCGCGGCCCCAGGCGATCGAAGCCGACGTGGACGGTCAGCGGCATCTGCATGTCGATGGCCGCCGCCCAGAAACGGTCGTCCTCCGGCATCGGATACGACTTCCCGTTCGGGAACACGCCCAGGTTGACGCCCTTGAGCCCGAGGCGGGCACAGTGCCTGAGTTCGGCGACGGCATCGTCGACATTGGTCCAGGGGATGACGCCGAGGCCGATGAGCCGGTCCGGGGCTACGGGACAGTACTCCTCGCCGAGCCAGTCATTGTAGGCGCGAACGCTGGCGCGGTACACGTCGTCGTCGGCGATCCCGCGCCAGAGTCGCGGACCCACCTGCATGTTGGGAAACAGCACCTCGGCCTCCAGCCCGTCGGCCTCCTGCTCCCGGAGGCGCTGCTCCGGCGGCCCCACTCCCGCCGTATCCTCGACGGTCACGCCGAAGGGCTGCCACGTCTCGTTGGTCCGGCCCGCGCGGAGATCGAGGAATGGGACGGGATAGGGCGGCTGGCCCTCGACGAGGATCGCATCGCCGCCATCAGGCACCTTGATCGTCCGGGGCGCGCGGTCCCGGTAACGTGCCGGCATCCGCACGGTCCATCGCTCCGGGCGAACTTCGAGGTGCCCATCGCTCGAGATCAGGGGCGGCAGCGTCTTTGTGCTCATGGCGCCTTCTCCTCGGGGGCGATCCGTCACGCGCCCTCTAATCTAGCCCATTGCGAAGTTCGCCGGCGCGGATGCTGAGATGGGTCCGCTCTGACGGGTCCAAAGACAGACCTACCAGGGGAAATCAGTGGCCCCGCGGGCCTGGGACGCATCGAACTCTGGCATGCGGGCACCTGGTGGCCCCCTGAGGGATTTCTTTCGAGCTCACGGAACGTCCGGGCCGTCCAGACGTTGGCAAGGGGCGTGAACGATCATCTACGGCTCACGAAGGCATCCAAGGGTTCTGGCCGCCGATTCGGGCCGCTCGGGCGGGTCCCCGTAGCGGTGGTGGTGGCTCTTGCGCTCCTTGTTTCTGGCACCGCAAGTGTCAGGAGCGTCACGCCCGCCTCGGTCGACATCCGGGACTCGAAGTACGCCCCCGCCGAGCTCACGGTCGCTCCTGGCACCACCGTCCGGTGGGTCAACCATGACGAGGAGACCCATACCGTGACGTCGAGCACGGAGGCCTTCAAGTCCGGAGGTCTCAATCTCGATGACGACTACACCCACACCTTCACCGTCCCGGGCGTGTACCCCTACACCTGTGCCCTGCACGATTTCATGCAGGGGACCATCGTCGTCAAATAGCACCGAAGGGGAGGACCACATGGATCGCGTGAATCGGCGCGGATTTCTCGAGTGCATGGCGTGGGCGGGAACGGGACTGGTCTGGACCGCCACGGGGGGGGTCCTCTCTTCCCGAGTGTTGCCGGCCGAGGCGGCGGATACTGCCACAAGCAACTTCACCTTCGTTCAGGTCAGCGACACGCATGTCGGCTTCAAGGGTGAGGCAAACCAGGACGCAGCGGCGACGCTCCAGCAGGCCGTCGCCAAGATCAACGCCCTGCCCACGCCCCCCGCGTTCGTCGTTCACACGGGAGACCTGACCCATGGCCAGAAGGCGGGCGCCTTCGACACGGTCGGCCAGATCCTCAAGGGGGCCAAGGCTGAACGAGTCTTCTATATCCCCGGTGAGCATGACGTCTTTCTCGATGGCGGCAAGGAATATTTCGGTCGCTTCGCCAACGGGGGTCCGGGCTGGCAGAGCTTTGACTACAAGGGCGTTCACTTCGTGGCTCTCGTCAATGTGCTGAAGTACAAGGGGGAGAAGCTGGGATCAGTTGGCGCCGATCAGCTGGCCTGGCTCAAGCAAGACCTTTCGGGGCTGTCGAGCAGTACGCCGGTCGTTGTCATGGCCCACGTGCCTCTGTGGGCGGTCTACCCTCCCTGGGGCTGGACGACGGAGGATGCGCAAGAGGCCATGGCGCTCCTGACGCGCTTCGGCTCCGTCACCGTCCTCAACGGGCACATCCACCAGGCCCTCCAGAAGGTCGAGGGCAACGTGACCTTTCACACTGCAATGTCCACGGCCTTTCCGCAGCCCGCCCCGGGACAGGGTCCTGGCCCAGGTCCGATGAAGATCCCCGAGGCCCAGGCACGCCCCATGCTCGGCATGCGAGAGGTCCGCTATGTCGTCGGGACGTCGCCATTGGCCGTGGTCGACTCGACTCTGGCCTGAGACACGTGTAGGTCGGCGGCCCCGAGAGTCCTCGACGCGGAGAGCGGGCCGTCGCGTGTTTGGCGCCGCTGCGGATGAGCGGGCGGGGCCGGCCGCGGCGGCGGGCGCGCCTATAAAGCCAGGCAAAGCATTTCCACAAT
>Ga0306921_10003628_pt1 | contig 15655 bp, 15 predicted proteins | sample sta12Cox44000080_FD_203760 | JGI IMG/M metagenome (GOLD analysis project Ga0306921, IMG submission 203760) | Lab enrichment of tropical soil microbial communities from Luquillo Experimental Forest, Puerto Rico - statoxic.12C.oxic.44.000.080 (v2)... | ecosystem: Environmental > Terrestrial >...
GCGGTTCCATCACGCCGGAAATCGCTCTAGCGGTTCATCTCCCGCTTGGGCGTAAAGACCGGAGGCGTCGGCGGCGCTTCGCCGCCATCCGCGACCTTGAACGACAGCGTGCTGACGAACCGCACGCCGTCATAGGCCTCGGTGCCCTGGGTGCCCGCCGTCGGGTCGAGATGCTCGACCTCGATGACATAGTTGCCCTTCCACGGCAGCGCGACCGCGAGCGCGCCCTGCTCGTCGGTGCGCAACTCGCGCTTCCAGCCCGATTGGTTGATCAGCTCGAGCTTGGCCTTGGGCAACGGTTTGTCCTTGTAGACGACCTTGAAGGCGCCCGGCTTGCCGGCCGGCACGATGTCGAGCGTGAGCGCCGGAGCGCGCTCGCTGAAGTCGGGCACGTAACGCGCGGCCAGGCGCCCGAGCGTGCGCGTGACCTTGTCGCCCTGCTTGCGCTCGCTCACCCGCACCTGCTCGGCGACGATGCTGTCGGTCGGCCCGCGCCCGCCCGTGATCACGAACGAGGTCGGCGACTTCTCGACCTTGAGCGGCTTGGCGCCCGACGAGGCGACCAGCTTGGCCTCGGGCAGCGGCGTCAGGCGGTCGAGCAGGCCGGGCGAGGCCTCGCGCAGGTTCTCCTCGAACTCACCGAAATAGAGCCGCGCGCCGTCGGCCTCGGGCTCGACCCACAGGAAATGGGCCGACGCAGAGCCGGCGAGGCCAAGCGACAGAAGCGCCGCTACGGCGAAAAGCGCGATGGAACGGTGCATGTAAATGTCCTCCGGAGAGGACATTTACCGCGTTCTTGCGACTGATTACCAGTCGCAAATTAATAGGGGCCGATCAGGCCGCCAAGCGGCGCTGGCGCTCGGCCATCTCGACGCTCATCGCCTGGGCGACCGACGGCCGCTTCAGGTGCTTCTGGTGGTAGGTGCTGATGGCCGGCCACTTCTTGAGATCGCAGCCGACGAAGGCGAACCAGTTGAGCAAGGTGACCAAGTAGGCGTCGGCCACGGTAAAGCCGCTGCCGACCAGGGTCTCGCGACCGCCCAGGCGCTTGGCGAGGTAGTCGAGCGTCGGCTCGAGCTGGGCCTTGGCTGCGTCCTTCGCCGCCTGTGGGGCCTGCGGCGAGAAGATCGGCTGGAACAGCTTCTTGTGCACCTCGGTGGCGAGGTAGTTCTGGATGTCGATCAGCTGGTAGCGCTCGATCGTGCCCCAGGCCGGCGCCAGGCGGGCTTCGGGCTTGCGGTCGGCCAGGTACTGCAGGACCGAGGCGCCCTCGTTCAGCACCGTGCCGTCGTCGAGCCGCAGCGCCGGCACGTAGCCGTTGGCCGCGATCTCGTAGAAGTCGCCGCCATCGTCGGTCTTGTGGTCCTTCACGAAGCGCAGCTTGACCGGCAGACCGGCCTCGAGCGCCGTGATATGCGAAGCGAGCGAACAGGCCATCGGTGAAGCGAACAGTTCCATCGCGCCCTCCATGTTTTTGTGCGATGTTGAACAGAAATACGGGCGGCCGGCGGAGTCAAGGATAATTATGCGAACCAGCACAGAAATGGCAACCAAGCGGCCCAGGGGGCGGCCGCGCTCGTTTACGACCTCCGAGGTACTTGAAAGAGTGCGCGACGTGTTCATGGCCAAGGGCTTCGCCGCCGCCTCGCTCGACGAGCTCGCCGAGGCCGCCGGCCTCAACCGCCCGAGCCTGTACGCGGCGTTCGGCGACAAGGAGCAGCTCTACATCCATGCGCTGCGCTTCTACGGCGAGAGAAGCGTGGCGGGACTCGAGGCCATCCTGGGCGGCAAGGGCACGATCGACCAGCGCCTTGGCAAGGTCTACAAGGCGGCGATCGAGCTCTACACCCGGCCGCCCCGCGCGCAGGGCTGCATGATCGTCGGCACCGCCACCGTCGAAGCGCCGTCGCGGCCCAAGATCGCCGCCGTGGCCTTCGAGCTGCTCGACAAGATCGAGCAGTCGTTCGAGCGGGCGTTCACTCGCGCTGTAGTCGACGGCGAGCTCGGCCGCGAGCCCTCGCCCGCCGCCCGCGCTCGCATAGCAGGTGCAGCGCTCGACACCTTGGCGATCCGTGCCCGCATCGGCACCAAGCCGGCGCAGCTCAGGAGTTTTGCAGCGTCGATGATTCCGGCGATCTGTCGCTGATTCGGTTGAGACGTGGCAGTGCGATAGCGTACATTTGCCCGGGGATGTTTTTTGGGGGCAGTTCCATGAATCTCAGCAAAGTCGTGCTCGCGTTCGGTTTTGTCGTAGGCCTCGCCAGCGCGGTCGCAGAGGCGCAGCAGGGCAACACCATCAACGTGCCGATCAGCGGCCTGCACAACAGCAACGGCAACGTGCGCTGCGGACTCTACAACTCGGCCGCCACCTTCCCGAAGGATGGCCAGCAGTTCCAAGGCGTCGTCGCCGCGATCACCAACCAGCAGGCGACTTGCGTGTTCACCAACGTGCCGCCCGGCACCTACGCCGTCGCGGCGTTCCATGCCGAGCAAGGCGAGACCACGATGCGCACGGGCATGTTCGGCCAACCCAAGGAAGGCTACGGCTTCTCGCGCAATGCCACCGGAACGTTCGGCCCGCCGGCCTTCGCCGACGCGGCCTACGCCTACTCTGGCGGCGCGGTCAACTTCCCGATCACCATCAGCTATCCCTGACGTGTCGTTTCCCTGGAGCAGCGGCTTTCGCTCGCTCGAGGAGGAGCACAGCTACAGCATTGCCGAGATAGAGGGCGAGGTGCCGCGCGGCCTGCGCGGCACGCTCTATCGCAACGGCTCGGGCCGCAACCAGTTGGGCGGGCAATGGTTCGCGCATTGGTTCGACGGCGACGGCATGATCACCGCCCTGCGCTTCGACGACGCGGGCGTCCATTTCCGTAACCGCTTCGTCGCCACGCCCAACTACCGCGATGAGACCAAGGCCGGCCATCTCCTCAATCGCGGCTTCGGCAAGATGCGGCCGGGCGGGCTTCTGGCCAACGCGCTCCGCCAACCCGCCAATGTCTCCAACACCTCGGTCGTGATCGACAGCGGCCGCCTGCTGTCGCTGTGGGAAGGCGGGCCGCCCTATGAGCTCGACCCCGAGACCTTGGAGACCCGCGGCGTGGCCGATTTCGGCGGCGCGCTGAAGGCCTTCTCGGCCCATCCCAAGATCGATCCCGAGAGCGGCGAGCTGTTCAACTTCGGCATCGACTACGGGCCGAAGACCACGCTGACGCCCTATCGTGTCGCCAAGGGCGCCGTGACGCGCCTGCCGCCCGTGACCCTGCCCTATCCGTTGATGAACCACGATTTCGTGTTGACCAAGAACCATTTGGTGTTCTGCCTCGGCCCGATCCTGGTGCGCTCGCTCGCTATGATCCTCGGCATGACGAGCTTCGATGGCGCGCTGCACTGGGAAGGCGGCAAGCCGACCTTGATCCTGCTGGTGCCGCGCGGCGGCGGCGTGCCGCGCTTCATCGAGACCGGCGCCTTCTTCCAGTTCCATTTCGCCAACGGCTACGAGGAGGACGGCGCGCTGGTCGTCGACCTCGCGCGCTACCCGGACTACAGCGTGATCGGCGAGGCCCTGCGCACCTACTGGCGCTCGGAATGGCCGGCCAAAGGCATGGCCGAACTGACCCGCCTGCGCGTCGATCTCGCGAGCGGCAAGGTCGAGAGCAGGAGCCTGGCCGCCGGCAGCGCCAACGAGTTTCCCACCACTAATCCGTCGCATGTCGGCAAGCGCTATCGCTATGCTTACATCGCCTGCAGCCCGGCGGACCGCCCGCAAGGCCTGCAGCAGCTTGTGGCGCGGGTCGACGTCGAAGCCGGTGGCGCGACCACGCACGATTTCGGCCCCGACGGCTATGCCGGCGAGCCGCTGTTCGTGCCGACGGGCGCCGCCGAAGACGACGGCGTGGTGGTCACCCTGGTCTACAATGCCGCCCAGCAGCGCAGCGCCGTGGTCGGCCTCGACGCCCGCGACCTCGCCGCCAAGCCGATCTTCACCGCCCGGCTAAAGCATCACGTGCCTTATCCGCTGCACGGCTACTTCGCGCGCGCGAACTAGGAGACGATATTGCGCGGCACGTCGCGGAACGGCTTGTCGGTGTCGACGCTGTGTTCCTTGGGCATCTTGAGCACGCGCTCGGAGATGATGTTGCGCTGGATCTCGTCGGTGCCGCCGGCGATCGAGCCCGCCGGCACCGAAACCAGGATCTCGGCGATCACCCCGTTCATCGGGCTGTCCTCGCCGCTCAGCAATGCGTCGGCACCGGTGATGTAGCTGTGCACGCGCGCGGCCTGACGCGCGACGTTGCTCGAGACCAGCTTGCCGAGCGAGCCCTCCGGTCCCTGTGGCTTGCCCTGCTCCTGCGCCACGCGGGCGCGCCGCGCCGTCCACTCGGCCGACTTGGACATGATGAGGAGCTTGGCGATCTCCTGGCGCAGCACGGGATCGACGATCCTGCCAGTCTCACGCGCGCGCTTCATCACCAGGTCGACGCGGCCGGCGCGCTGCGGATACCACTTGTACGGCTCCATGGTGGTGGCGATCTCGGCGCGCTCTTCCTCGTAGATGCGGCCTTTGCGGTCGCTCGCCGAGGCCCAGCTGCGCAGGCCGTCGGCGCCGCGCCGCTCGTGCATCAGGGTCGTGGTCGCGACCTTCCAGCCGTCGCCGACGTCGCACACCATCATCTCCGGCTCGACGATGGCGTCGGTGAAGAACACCTGATTGAACGACGCATGCCCGTTCATCTGCTTCAAGGGATGCACCTGCACGCCCGGCTGCTTCATGTCGAGGATGAAGTAGGCGAGCCCCTTATGCTTGACCGTGTCCCAGTTAGCGCGCGCCAGCAGCAGGCCCCATTGCGCCTTGTGGGCGCTGGTGGTCCATACCTTCTGGCCGTTGATCACCCACTTGTTGCCGCGCTTGTCGGCCCGCGTGACGGCGCCCGCCAGGTCCGAGCCGCTGCCCGGCTCGCTGAACAGCTGGCACCAGGTGTCCTCGCCGGTGAGGATGCGCTTGAGGTACTTCTCCTTATGCAGGTCGGTGCCGTGCGCCAGGATGGTGGCGGCCGCCAGCGTGCGAATGCCGGCCTTGGCGACGCCGACCGCGCCGATCCGCGCGAACTCCTCGTCGACGACCGCGGTGAAGGCCACCGGCAGATCGCGGCCGTACCATTGCTTGGGCCAATGCGGCGCGCCCCAGCCCGATTCGCAGAGCTTGTTGCGCCATTCGACCAGCCCCAGTTCGGGGTTCCAGTTGGCTTCCAACCAGGCCCGCACTTCGGCGCGGACGGAGGATTCCGTGGGTTCGCTCATGGCTGTCTCCTCACTCGCCCCAATGCTGCATCATCTTCTCGCGATGCTCGTTGGCATCACCGAACAGGATCTCGCTCGACTTGGCGCGCTTGAACCAGAGATGCGTGTCGTTGTCCCAGGTGAAGCCGATGCCGCCATGCATCTGCACGGCGTGGATCGCCGTCTGCAGATAGGCTTCGGAGGCCTGAGCCTTGGCGAGCGAGGCGAGCGCCGGAATGTCGTTGTCGCCCTCGTCGAGCGCGGCGGCGGCGTAGTAGGCCGCCGACTTGGCGAGCTCGACATCGACCAGCATGTCGGCCGCCTTGTTCTTGGTGGTCTGGAACGAGGCGATCGAACGGCCGAACTGCATGCGCATCTTGACGTAGGCGAGCGCGTCCTCGCGCAGCCGGTCGGCGCCGCCGACCATCTCGTTGGCGAGGCAGATCAGCACCTGCTGCATGGTCCTGGCGAAGGGCTCGGCGGCCTCCTCGGCCTCGCCGAGGAGCCTTGCCTCGACCGAGTTGAACTGCAGGCGGGCGAGCTTGCGGGTCTCGTCCATGGTCTTGAGCCGTCGCCGCTCGAGGCCCGCCGAATTGCCATCGACCGTGAAGAACGACAGCCCCTCCTCGCCCCGCGATCCCGGCCGCCGCGCCAGCACGACGATCAGGTCGGCGGTATGGCCGTCGAGCACGAAGCTCTTGGCTCCGTCCAGCCGCCAGGTTGCGCCGGACGGCGTCGCGGTCGTCGCCACCTCGGCGGCGTCGTTGCTGCCGCCATCCTCGGAAAAAGCGAGCGTCGCGGTCTTGGAACCGTCGGCCAACGACGGCAGCAATGCCTTCTTCTGTTCCTCGCTGCCGGCATTCAGGATCGCGGCGCTCGCAAGCACTGCGGTCGAGAAGAACGGCGCGCAGACCACCGCCCGGCCCATCTCCTCGAGCACGATGCCGAGCTCGGCATAGCCGAAGCCCTGCCCGCCATAGGCCTCCGGGATGTGGATCGCCGTCAACCCAAGCTCCTGGTTGAGCTTGCGCCAGGCGTCGCGGTCGAAGCCTTCGTCGGTCGCCATCAGGCGGCGCACCTCCTTGGTCGGCGAGCGCGCCTCGAGCGCGCGCCGCAGGCTGGCGCGGAACTCATCCTGCTCCTTGGTAAACCCGAATCGCATGACCCCATTCCTCCGGCGGCGAGCCTACAAGAGCGCTCGGGCGACGTGAAGAATGAGGACGATGCCGCCTAGCGGTCCCTGAGCTTCGGATCGATGGCGTCGCGCAGGGCGTCGCCGAACAGGCTGGCGCCCAGCACCGTCAGCACGATGGCGAGGCCGGGGAAGATCGCGATCCACGGCGCGGTCGTGGCGTAGTCCTCGGCACTGCCCTGCAGCATCAGACCCCATGCAGCCACCGGCTCCTGCACGCCGAGGCCGAGGTAGGACAGCGAGGCTTCGGCGAGGATCGCCTGGCCGACGAAGGCCGAGAGCAGGATCAGGAACGACGCCAGCACGTTCGGCACCATGTGGCGCAGCACGATGCGGGCATGGCCGAAGCCGAGCGCCCGGGCGGCGTCGACGTAGGGGATCTCGCGAACGGCGAGCGCGCTCGCGCGCACCACGCGTCCGCAGCGGGGAACGAGCGGGATGGTGATGGCGATGACGACGTTGAACACGCCGGTGCCGAACACCGACACCACGGCCAGCGCCAGGATGATCAGCGGGAAGGCCATCAGGATGTCGAAGATCCGCTGCAGGGCGAGGTCGAACCAGCCGCTGAAATAGGCGCTGGTGACGCCCAGCACGAGCCCGATCAGGCCGCCGCCGACCGCGGCGCCGAAGCCGACGATCATCGCCGTGCGGGCGCCGAACACCAGGCGGGAGAAGATGTCGCGGCCGAACTGGTCGGTGCCCAGGAGATGGACGAAGCTCGGCGCCATCATCATGGAGTTGAAGTCGTTCTCCTCGGGGTCGAACGGCGCGATCCAGTCGGCAAAACCGCCGGCCAGCGCGAATATCACCACGATCAGCAAGCCGATCGTGCCGAGCGGCTTGCGGCGACAGAAGTCGAGCGCACGCCCCAGCGGCGTGCGCGGCCGCCACGGCTCGTCGCCGGCAACGTCGGTCTGGGGACTGGGTGTGAGGACGGTCATGCTGGCCTCACGAATAGCGGATGCGCGGATCGAGCCAGGCATAAAGCACGTCGACCACAAGGTTGGTGAACACGAACACCGCCACGATCAGCATGACCAGGGCCTGGGCGAGCACGTTGTCCTGGTTCTGCACTGCCTGCACCAGCAGACGGCCGATGCCGTTGAGATTGAACACCTGCTCGGTGATGACCAGGCCGCCGATCAGGAAGGCGAACTCGATGCCGATCAGGGTCACCACCGGCAGAAGCGCGTTCTTGAGCGCATGGCGGTTGATGATGATCTGCTCGAGCAGGCCTTTGGCGCGGGCGGTCCGGATGTAATCCTCGCGCATCACCTCGAGCATGGCCGAGCGGGTGAGCCGCATGGTCACCGCCGAATAGCGGTAGCCCACGGTGATGGCAGGCAGGAGAACCATCGAGAGATTGCGTATCGGGTCTTGCCACAAGGGAACGTAGTCGATGGGCGGCAGCCATGGTCTGCCCGTCGTCGCCGAGCTGATGTTCAGCACCAGGATCAGCGACATGATGCCAAGCCAGAACGACGGCGTGGCGATGCCCGCAATCGCCACCACGCGCACGATGTGGTCGAGCACGGTGTTTTCCCTCAACGCCGAGATGGTGCCGAGCGGGATGGCGAGCAGGACGGCGATGATCGTCGCCATCAGCGCCACCTCAAGCGACACCGGCAGGCGCAGCAGGATTTCCTGCGTCACCGGATTGCCCGACCACATGGACTTGCCGAAGTCGAATGTGACGTAGCTCTTCAGGAAGTCGAGGAACTGCACGATGATCGGATTGTCGAGGCCGAGTTGGTCACGACAGAGTTTTAGCGCCGCCGCATCGACGTGGGCGCCGCCCGCTCCAAGGCGGATGACGCAGACGTCGCCCGGCACCAGCCGCATCAGGATGAAGACCAGCAGTGCCGCCCCTGCCAGCGTCGGGATTGCCAGCAGGAGCCGAGTGACGATGTAGCGATGCATCTGCCTCGCCTCGCTTTGCGACAGGCTACTTGTCGAGCCAGACGTTGGCGAGGTCCTGGTTCAAGTAGTGGCTGGGACTGATTTTCCAGCCCTTGACGTAGGATCGCGCCAGGATGATGCGGTACCAGTACGGCAAAACGATCTCGTTCACCTTGGTATCGAGCGTGTACACCTCATAGGCCCTCATGGCCTCGCGTTGCTTGGCGGGGTCGGTCTCGGTCCGCATCTTGTCGTACAACGCGATTGACTTGTCGTCGTCGTAGCCGCCGTAGTTCTCAGGAAAGACCTTGGCCGGCAGGTACTTGCCGGTATCGAGGACCGGATTGACGACGCTCGCGCAGTTGGCCTCCATCGCCACATCGAAGGTGCCGGCCCGCATGTTGGAGAACCACGGCCCGGTCGGCACGACCTTCTGCTCGACGTTGAGCCCGATCTTCTTCCACTCGCCGATCACCCAGGTGCCGACGAACTTGTAGGGCTGGTCGACGTTGCGGTTGAGCAGCTCGAACTTCAGACCCTCAGCGCCGGCCTCCTTGAGGAGACGCTTGGCTTCGGCGCGCGACTTCTCGATGTCGGGCCAGTACCCCGGCATCTGTTCGAGCTCGGCCTTGGTCGCTGCAAGCGGCGAGCCCGGAAAGACGATGCCGCCCACGGTGCGCACGTTGGCGATCTTGGCCAGGGCCGGCGCGCCCTTCCACTGGTCGATGGCGAGCGCCAGCGCCTTGCGCACACGCACGTCGTCGAACGGCTTCCTCCTCTGGTTGGGCGTCAGGATGTTGCCGCAGTTCCAATCGCTGTCCTGCACGGCGATGTCCTTTCCCGCCTCCTTGACGAGCTGATCGCGCGCCGCCGGCGGTAGGCCGCGAAACTCGATCGCCCCGCGGTCGGCACGCAGCGCATCGGTACGGACCGACTGCTTGTCGGCGAAGATGCCGACGATTCCGTCAAGGTAGGGCTGGCCCTTGTGATAGTAGTCCTTGTTGCGCTCGCCCGTGATCGACTGCCCGACTTCGTACTTCACGAGCTTGAACGGGCCTGAGCCCATGATGTTCTTCTCGTACCAGTGCGGGTCCTTGTCGAGGATCTCCTTCTTGTAGATCCAACTGTAAGGGTCGGCGAGCGCCGGCAGGAACGCGGTCGTGGCGTATTTCAGCTTGAACACCACCGTCTGGTCATCCGGCGCCTCGACCGAGTCGACCATCTCGTAATACGTCTGCCGGGCACTGGTGACGCCCTTGGGCGGATGCACGATGTATTTCCAGCTCTCGGCCACGTCCTGGGCCGTGAGCTTGCTGCCGTCGTGGAACTTCACGTCCTGGCGGATCTTGAAAGTGTATGTCTTGCCGTTGTCCGTCGGCTTGGGCATCTCGACGCAGAGATCGCACACGAACTCCGTGGTCGACGCCGGATTGTCGGGCGGCACACGGATCAGCACGCTGTAGTATGGTGCCGCGGAATGAATCGTGGCGTAGGTCGTCTCGCGATGCGCGTCGAAGCTCGGCGGCGCATCGGCCGGGATCAGATAAGTGAGCGTGCCGCCGCGCTTGGGTTTCTCCGGCGGGTTTTCCGCCCAAGCTGGTGTCATCGCGATTGTCGCTGCAAGTCCGATACCTGCAACGCAGATGCTCGCACGAACGTTCATCGCCTCCTCCTGTCTTTGTTCAGTTTGCTTCGCTGCAGGCTACCCAGTGACGCGGGCGCAGTTCCCGCAGCGTCGGTCTTGTCTTCTTGCAGCCCTCGACCGCCACCGGGCAGCGTGGATGGAACACGCAGCCCGAAGGCGGATTGATGGGGCTGGGAATTTCGCCTTTGGCCGGCCTGAACTCGCGCCGCGCCTCGACCCGGGGATCGGGCACCGGAACGGCCGCCAACAGTGCCTGGGTGTAGGGATGCAGCGGATTGTCGAACAGCTCGTCGCTGTCCGCCATCTCGACGATGCGGCCGAGATACATCACCGCCACGCGCTGGCAGAGATGGCGCACCACCGAAAGATCGTGGGCAATGAAGAGATAGGTGAGATTGAAGCGCTCGCGCAGATCCTCCAGCAGGTTGACCACCTGCGCCTGGATCGACACGTCGAGCGCCGACACCGCCTCGTCGCAAACGATGAACTCGGGATCGAGCGCCAGCGCGCGGGCGATGCCGACGCGTTGGCGCTGGCCGCCCGACATTTCGTGCGGATAGCGGTCGGTAAACTTGGGATCGAGGCCGCACACCGACAACAGCTCGCGCACCCGCGCCTCGCGTTTGCGCGCGTCCGGCTCGACGCCATGGACCTTGATCGGCTCGGCGATGATGTCGCCCACCTTCATGCGCGGATTGAGCGAGCTGTAGGGGTCCTGGAAGATCACCTGCATGCGCCGGCGCAAGGCCGTGAGCTCGCTGCGCTCCAGGCGATTGACGTCCTTGCCGTCGAACAGGATCGCGCCCGCCGTCGGCCGCTCGAGCCGCAGGATGCAGCGGCCGGTCGTGGTCTTGCCGCAGCCGCTTTCGCCGACCAGGCCCAGGGTCTCGCCGCGGGCGATCGTGAAGTCGACACCGTCGACCGCCTTCACGTCGCCGATCTTGCGCGACAGCACCATGCCCTCGGTGATCGGGAAGTGCATGGCGAGGCCGCGCACTTCGAGGAGGGGCACTTCCGAGAGGGGCGTGGCGCTCATGCTGCGAGCGCCTCGGCGTCGCGAAAGCACGCGACGAGATGGCCGCCGCCCTCGCCGGCCGGTTCGAGCTTGGGCTGCGCCTCGGCGCAGCGCGCCACGGCGAACCGGCAGCGCGGCCGAAAGGAGCAGCCGCCATCGAGCTTGGTGAGATCGGGCGGCTGGCCCTCCACCGGGTCGAGCCGCGCCTGGCGCGGCCGATCGAGACGCGGCACCGATTTCAGGAGCGCCATGGTGTAGGGATGGCGCGGGCGATGATAGATCGCCTCGGCGCTGCCGGCTTCGACGATCCGGCCGGCATACATGACGTTCACCCGCGCGGCGTAGCGGGCGACCACGCCGAGGTTGTGGGTGATGATGATCTGGGCGACGCCGAGCTTTTTGGTCAGTGATTTCATCAGCTCCAGGATCTGCGCCTGGATGGTGACGTCGAGCGCCGTGGTCGGTTCGTCGGCGATGATCAGCTTGGGACTGCAAGCCAGCGCCACGGCGATCATGACGCGCTGGCGCATGCCACCGGACAGCTGGTGCGGATACTGGCGCAGCCGCCGCTTGGGATCGGCGATGCCGACCATCTCGAGCAGCTCGACCGCGCGCTTGTCGGCCGTCGCCCGGTCGGCGCCCTGGTGCTGCTCCAGGGTCTCGGTGATCTGCCGGCCGATGGTCAGCACCGGATTGAGCGAAGTCATCGGCTCCTGGAACACCATGCCGATGTCGCGACCGCGGATCTCGCGCATCTCCGCCTCGCTCAGTTGGCGGAGGTCGCGGCCGTCGAAGACGATCTCGCCCGCGGTTATGCGGCCCGGCGGATCGGGGATCAGGCGCAGGATGGAAAGCGCGCTCACCGACTTGCCCGAGCCGCTTTCGCCCACGATCGCCACCGTCTCGCCCGGCTCGACCGTATAGGAAACGCCATCGACCGCGCGCACGAGTCCTGCGCCGGTCCGGAATTCCGTGTGGAGACTTCTCACCTCCAGCAATGCCGGCATGAGTTCGCGTCCGTCGTGAAGCCTGTTTCCTCAAAACGCGCTACCGCCGCGAAGCGGGCGCAGCCTCTATCGGGCCGCGGAAAGCCTACGGGACCGGTCGGCGAGCAGCAAGCGCCACGGCCGCAGCCACTGCGGCAAATGCGCCAAAAACCGTAAGCGACAAAGTGTAATTGCCGCTCCAGTCGCGCAGCGCCCCCGACAGGAAGGGCCCGACCGCTTGCGCCGCAACCTGGAGCGTCAGCGCCACGCCGCGGATCGCGCCATAGCTTGCCCGCCCGAAATAGTCCGCCCAGGCGACCGGCAGCGCGGTCATGATACTGCCGAGGCCGACACCGAACAGGCCGGCGGCGAAGTAGGCGCTCTCGGGCGTGCCGACACTGATCAGCAGGAACGAGCCCACGCTCATCACCAGCGCCGCCGCCACCATGACCGCGCGGATCGGCCAGCGCCGCGGCAGGAAGCCGACGCTGAAGCTCGCCACTGCCGACATGGCTGAGAACACGCTGATCACGGTGGCTGCCAGGATGGGCCAGAAGCCGCGCTCGATGAGATGCGGCGCCTGGTGCAGGCTGACGCCCGCCTGCACCGGATAGACCAGCACCGTGAAGAGCGAGAGCAGCCAGAAGGCCCGGGTGCGCATGGCCTGGCGACGCGTGTAGGCGGGTTCGGGCGCAGCAGTCGAGCTGCCCGCGCGCTGATGGTCGGGCATCAGGCCGAGATCCTCCGGCCGCGACACCAGGAGCGCCCAGCTCGGCAGGAAGCCCACCACCAGCACGGTGGTGCCAATGGCGAGCCAGCCGTCGCGCCAGCTGCCGCCCTGCATCGCGTACTGAGCGATCAGCGGCATGGCGACCAGGCCCGACATCTGGAACAGCGTGGCGATCGCGGTGGCGCGCCGGCGCTCGGCGACGAACCAGCTGTTCAGCGCGCCGTAAAGGCCGAGCTCGAACGGCGCCGCCCAGATCATGCGGGCGAAGCAGAACAGCAGGTAAAAGACCACCAGCGACGGGGTGAGCGACAGCGTCATGGTCGAGAGCCCGGTGCCGAGCACAGCGAGGCAAAGCATCAGCCGCGCGCCACGGCGGTCGAGGATCGGTCCGAGCGGCGGGGCGACAATGGCCGCCAGCACACCGCCCAGCGAGACGGCGCCGGCGATCGCCGCCCGCGACCAGCCGAATTCGCTGGTCATCGGCACGACGAAGATCGACATCGTCGCCACCGCCGGGCCCTGGCGCGCGAAGCCGGTCAGGCAGAGGCAGCCCAGCACCACCCAGCCGTAGAAGAACGGCAGACGCGGCACCAGGAGACGAGGCAGGACAGGCGCTTGCACCGGCGCTATCGTGCCTTGTGGCCGGCACCAACGAAACCATCCCCGTCATCGATCTCGGCCCCTGTTTCGCAGGCGCGCCGGGCGCGCTCGACCGCGCCGCCGCCGAGCTGCGCCACGCGCTGACCGAGATCGGCTTCTACTTCATCGTCAATCACGGCATCCCGCGCGCACTCATCCAGGAGGCGTTCCGCCAGGCCACGCGCTTCCATGGCCAGCCGATCGCCGAGAAGATGAAGATCCGCATCGACAGGCACAATGTCGGCTACCTGCCGATGAAGGGCGATACGCTCCGCACCTCGGTGGTGCAGACGGTGACGCGGCCCAATCTCAACGAGGCGTTTTTCCTCGCCCGCGATCTGCCGGCCGACCATCCCGACGTGGTCGCCGACCGGCGTTTCCGCAGCGCCAACCAGTGGCCTAAGAACCTGCCGGGCTTCCGCGACAACGTGATGGCCTATTGCGACGCGCTCGAGGCGCTGGTCAAGAAACTGATGCGGCTCTATGCCGTGGCGCTCGAGCTGCCGCCGGTGTGGTTCGACGCGGCGTTCGACGACTTCCAGTACAAGCTGCGCATGACGCACTACCCGCCGCAGCCGCCCAGCGCCGAGGACGATTTCGGCATCGCGCCGCACACCGACACCAGCTTCCTCACGGTGCTGGCGCCCAACGAGGTGCCGGGACTTTCCATCCGCACGCAGTCGGGCAGCTGGATCGACGCGCCGGCGATCCCCGACGCCTTCGTCGTCAATGGCGGGCAGCTGCTGCTGCGCTGGACCAACGACCGCTTCCTGGCGACGCCGCATCGCGCCATCAACCGCAGCGGCGGCGAGCGTTATGCGCTGGCCTTCTTCTGCGACGCCCGGATCGACTGGCCGATCGCCGCGGTGCCGACCTGCGTCGGTCCCGACCGGCCGCCCAAGTACCCGACGACCTATTACACCGACTACATGGTCGCTTATCAGAAGCGGACCTACGATCTGCTGGCCGATCAGCAGGCGGCCGAATGAGGCCCTGAGCGGGAAAGTTTCCCAGGGTTTCCCATCCGGGCGGGAAACGGATAATGCACACCCGCTTGAACTTTAGGCGATTCTTCCCACTTCCCGCTCCACCCTTGCCAATTAGATGCATAGCGTCCTAATCTTTTGGCCATGTCGCACCCGAAGCAGATCGATTTCGGCTTCAACGTCGCCCGGCTCTCTCGGCGCCTACGCCAAGCGGTCGATGCCGAGCTGCGCACCTTCGGCCTGACCGATGCGACCTGGCGGCCGCTCGCCTATGTCGGTCGCCTGGGTGGCGGCGTGCGGCAGAAGGAGCTGGCGACGGCGCTCGGCATCGAAGGCCCCTCGCTGGTCCGCCTGCTCGACAGCCTCGAACGCCGCGGCCTGATCGAGCGGCGCGAAGACGAGAGCGACCGACGCGCGCGCGGCATTTATCTGACGCAAGCCGGGCACGACCTCGCGGTGCGTGTCGCCAAGGTCGGCACCGAGATCCAGATGCGCCTGCTCAGCAGCGTGCCGCCGGAGGACCTGGAGATTTGCCAGCGTGTGCTGGCCCAGATCGAGCAGCAGCTCGACGAAGACCCCACCGAGGAAGCATCCAAGAGGAGGAATCGATGAGCCAGATCGCTCCTGAGATCGTCGTCAACGAACCGAACCGCTGGCGCCTCGAGACGCCCGGCGCCAAGTGGCCGCGCAGCGCCCGCCCCGACGCGGCCCGCAAGTACTTCATGGTCTCGGCCGACGGTCATGCCAACGAACCGACCAACCTGTGGGTCGAGCGCATCGACGCCAAATACAAGGAGCGCCTGCCGCGCGTGGTCACCGACAAGGACGGCGTGCAATGGCGGGTGAGCGAGGGCCATCGCCCCGACCGCCTGCGCCTCTCGACGCTCGAAGGCGAGGACATGGCGCGCAACAAGGCGGGCGCCGATCCCATCGGCCGTCTGGCCGACCACGATCGAGACGGCATCGATGTCGAGTTGATCTTCCCCAACAAGGGCCTCGCCATGTGGGCAACGCCCGACCCGCACTTCGCCATGGCGCAGTGCGAGGTGTGGAACAGCTGGGCCTGGGAGCAATTCGGCGACCACCAGGACCGCATGATCCCGGCCGGCGCCCTTGCCACCGCCGATCTCGAGGGCTCGATCGCCGAAGTGCAGCGGCTCGCCAAGCTCGGCTTCAAGTGCCTCACCCTGCCGTGCAAGCCGATCTGGGGCGCGCATGACAGCGGCCACGTGAACTACAACCTGCCGCACTTCGATCCGCTGTGGGCGGCGATCACCGAC
>Ga0306921_10003629_pt1 | contig 15654 bp, 12 predicted proteins | sample sta12Cox44000080_FD_203760 | JGI IMG/M metagenome (GOLD analysis project Ga0306921, IMG submission 203760) | Lab enrichment of tropical soil microbial communities from Luquillo Experimental Forest, Puerto Rico - statoxic.12C.oxic.44.000.080 (v2)... | ecosystem: Environmental > Terrestrial >...
AGGTCTACCGCTATGTGGCCCAGTACGGAGCAGAGCCCGAGTATTGGGACGCCTTGCGCCAGCGAACCGTTCTCCCCGGCCGCGACAGCATGGCCAGCCGGGTGCTGCTCGAAGGCAGGGTCGCGCATGTCCCGGACATCCGCGCTGACCCTGACCACGCGAGGCCCGAGGCCGTGGAGGCCGGGGTACGCACCGGACTTGGGGTGCCCCTCCTGCGCGAGGGGGCCGTGCTCGGCACGATCAATCTCGCCCGGAAACGGGTCGAGCCGTTCACCGAACGGCAGATTGAATTGGTGCGCACCTTTGCCGACCAAGCGGTCATCGCGATGGAGAATGCGCGGCTGCTCGGCGAGTTGCAGTCCCGCACGCGCGACCTCGAAGAATCGCTCGAATACCAGACCGCGACCAGCGACGTGCTCAACGTCATCAGCCGCTCGACCGCCGATGTGCAACCGGTGCTGGACACGGTGGCCGAAACGGCCGCCCGGCTTTGCGGCGCCGATTCCGCAGTGATCTCAATACGCGAGGGCGAGACCTACCGCCCGGTGGCGAGTTCGTTCAGCGCAGCGGAGCCCGAGTATTGGGCGGCCTTGCGCCAGCGAACAATTGTCTCAGGTCGCAACAGCATTCAAGGGCGGGTGGCGCTCGAAGGCAAGGTCGTGCATGTCGCGGACGTCCGCGCCGAGCCGGACTTCGCGGTGCCCGAGGTCGTGGCGGCCGGACGACGCACCGTCCTTGGGGTGCCGCTGCTGCGCGAGGGGGCCGTGCTCGGCACGATCAATCTCGCGCGGAAACGGGTCGAGCCGTTCACCGAGCGACAGATCGAACTGGTGCGCACCTTTGCCGACCAGGCGGTGATCGCGATCGAGAACGCGCGGCTCCTCGGCGAATTGCAGGCCCGCACGCGCGACCTCGAAGAATCGCTCGAATACCAGACCGCGACCAGCGATGTTCTGAAGGTCATCAGCCGCTCGACCGCCGATGTGCAACCGGTGCTGGACACAGTAATGGAGACGGCCGCCCGGCTTTGCGGCGCCGATACCGCAACTATCACGATACGCGAGGGCGAGGTCTACCGCCATGTGGCGAGTACGTTCAGTGCAGTGGAACCCGAGTATTGGGCGATCCTGCGCCAGCAAACCATTGCGCCTGGTCGCGACAGCCTCGTCGGGCGGGTGGCGCTCGAAGGCGGGGTCGTGCATATCGCGGACATCGGCGCTGATCCGGACTATGCACATCCCGAGACTATGACGGCCGGGCTACGTACCGCCCTTGGAGTGCCGCTGCTGCGCGAGGAGACCGTGCTCGGTACGATCAATCTCGCGCGGAAACGGGTTGAGCCGTTCACCAATCGGCAGATTGAACTGGTGCGCACCTTCGCCGACCAAGCGGTCATCGCGATCGAGAACGCGCGGCTTCTTACTGAACTACGCGATGCACCAGCGATCTCGAAGAATCGCTCGAATACCAGACCGCGACGAGCGACGTGCTCAAGGTCATCAGCCGCTCGACTTTTGATCTGCAGCCGGTGCTCGACACATTGGTCGAGACCGGGCAGCGGCTCTGCGGCGCCGATCAGGCCGCGCTGTCGATCCGCGAGGGCGACGTGTTCCGCTGTCTTGCCACGCGTTCGCTCGACCCGGCCTTTGACTCCTTCCTTCGGGGCCAGACTTTTGCGCCGGGTAGCGAAACGGTGGGCGGCCGGGTCGCCCTGGCCGGTGAGGTCGTGCACATCCCGGACATCACGACGGATCCCGACTATCGCCTCCCCGAAGCGGCGACGCTCGGCAAATTACGGACTGTGCTCGGCGTGCCGTTGCTGCGTGAGGGTTCGGCGGTCGGCACGCTCACCCTGGCCCGTCGGCGTGTCGAGCCGTTCACCGAACGGCAGATCGAGCTTGTGCGCACCTTTGCCGACCAGGCGGTCATCGCGATCGAGAACGCGCGCCTGTTGACGGAACTGCGCGAGTCGCTGGAGCAGCAGACCGCGACGGCCGAGGTATTGCAGGTCATCAATTCCTCGCCTGGTGAGCTGCAGCCGGTCTTCGAGGCGATATTGGAAAAGGCGCGCACGCACTGCGGCGCGACGCGCGGCGCGTTGTATCTGTTCGACGGCGAGACCTTCTCGGGTGTCGCGATGCAGGGCCTCCCGCAGGACTGGGCAGAACAGCGGCGCCGCGGGTTCAGCGTTCGCCAGACCCCGCATTTGGAGCCGCTGCTCGCCGGGGCCCCCTTTGTCCACATTGCCGATATGCGCCTGATCGACGAGCTGGACGCGCGTGCAGCCGCCGAGCGCGGTTTGCGCAGCAATCTCTCATTGGCGCTGCGTAAAGACGGGGCGCTGCTCGGCCTGATCACCTGCGGCCGCAGCGAGGTGCGGCCGTTCAGCGCCAAGGAAATCGCGTTCCTGGAAAACTTTGCGGCCCAGGCGGTGATAGCGATGGACAATGCCCGGCTGCTGGAAGAAATCCGCCGGCGTCAGGCCGAGCTGCGCGTGACCTTCGACAATATGGGCGACGGTGTGGCCATGTTTGACGCCGAGTTGCGGCTCGCGGCATGGAACCGCAATTTCCAGCAGATTCTCGATCTGACCGACACGTTCCTGGCCGCGCGGCCGAGCCTTGCCGACTACATTCGCCACCTCGCAACCCATGGCGAGTACGGAGAGGTCGATGTCGAAGGCGAAGTGCGCCGGCTCCTCGAAGCGGCCGGCACACAATATTCGACCGAGCGCACGCGTCCCGACGGCCGCGTCATCGAGATACGAGCGAACCCGGTGCCGGGCGGCGGGGTCGTCATCATCTACAGCGACATTACCGAGCGGAAACGCGCCGAGGCCGAGATCCGCGCCGCCCGCGACGCGGCCGAAGCCGCACTCGCCGATCTGCGCCGCGCCCAGGACCGGCTGATCCAGTCCGAGAAGATGGCCTCGCTCGGGCAATTGACCGCCGGCATCGCCCACGAGATCAAGAACCCGCTCAACTTCGTCAACAACTTTGCCGGGCTTTCGGTCGAATTGCTCGACGAGCTGAAGGAAACCGCCGATCCCGGCATCGCCACACTCGACAAAGACACCCGCGCCGAAATCGACGAGATCGTCGGCATGTTGACCGGCAATCTCGAAAAGATCGCCGAGCACGGCCGGCGCGCCGACGGCATCGTCAAGAGCATGCTGGAGCACTCGCGCGGGGTGTCGGGCGAGCGCCGCGAGGTCGATCTCAACACCCTCGTCGACGAGGCGCTCAACCTCGCCTATCACGGCGCCCGCGCCCAGGATGCGAGCTTCAACATCACCTTGGAACGCGATCTCGACCCCGCCGTCGCACCGATCGAGCTGGCACCGCAGGAGATGACCCGCGTGTTTCTGAACCTCATCGGCAACGGCTTCTACGCCGCCACCAAGCGCGCACGCGGCAACGGCGAGGCCGGCCATCGTCCGACGCTGCAGGTGTCGACCCGCGATCTGGGAGAGGCGGTCGAGGTCCGGGTGCGCGACAACGGTACCGGTATCGCGCCGGAAATCAGAGACCAGCTGTTTCAGCCGTTCTTCACGACCAAGCCGACCGGAGAAGGGACGGGTCTTGGGCTCTCGATCAGCTGGGACATCGTCACACAACAACATGGCGGCTCGATCGAGGTCGCGAGCCGCCCCGGCGAATTCACCGAATTCACGATCAGACTGCCGCGCAACGCTCAGGCAGCGGGGAAGAGCACATGAGCGTCAGCATTTTGGTTGTCGATGATGAGACCGATGTCGCCGAGCTGTTCCGTCAGCAGTTTCGTCGCGAAGCGCGCCAGGGCACCTATGTGATGCATTTCGCCAGCTCGGGCGACGAGGCGCTGAACCTGCTGACCGAGGGGATAGAGCCGACGTTGATCGTGATCCTCTCCGACATCAACATGCCCGAGATGGACGGATTGGATTTGCTCGCCGAGATCAAGCGACGCTGGTCCGATCTGCCGGTGATGATGGTGACGGCGTACGGTGACGACCAACGCCGCCGTCGCGCCGGGGAACTCGGCGCCTGCGAATTCCTCACCAAGCCGGTCGATTTCGATCTGCTGAAGGCCCGACTGGCACAGCTGCCGCGTGCCGCATAGGGACTTTGCGGCTCTGCCATCGGTTCTGCCCGCCGATTTCGGCGCCGGAGCGAATGGCCGAAAACCACCGGCCTCGCCGTTTATCACGGTCTGCGTCGATCTCGGCTTCGGGACAAGAGCGACACTGGCGAGCGCGCGACCTGCGCCCTCGCACACCCCCGGCGATCTCGAGGAGCGCCTAAGCGCTTTCCAGTCCCGTCGGGACCTGTGCGGTGTGCAGTGCTACATCCAACGCTACGGCCCAGCGCCGAGCCACCCAAGGTCCGGCTCGTTCTCGAGGCGCTGCAACCGCTCGAAGAGTGCCGCCGCACCACCCTCGCCAAGCGCTCGGCGGGTCAAACGGCGGAATTTGTCCTCGAGTTCGCCCGGTTCGAGCATCCCGCCTTCGGCGCGGCCTTCGAGGCGGCGCCCATCGGCGAGCGCGATCGTCACCGTGCTCGCCATCCCGGCGTGTTCCCCGCTTGGCTCCGGTACCAGCCGGACGCGGCGGCAGAGGGCGCGGACCTGGGGGTCGCGGAGTGCGACCTCGTCGAAAGATTCGGGGTCGCGCGCCTCGCGGTGGAGCGCCAGCGCCACACAGAACGGAATGCTGTATTGCGCCAGCATCAGATCGGCGGGCTCCAGGATGTTGTGGCGCTCGACCATGCGCTCCGCGCCGGTGACGGTGATCGCCTCGACCTCCTCGCCCTTGAAGCCGTGCTCGGCCTGCAGATCGCGTACCGCTCTGACCGCGGCGTGTGCTGTGGCGTGGCACGCATAGCGCTTCAGCACCGTGGAAGAGACGACAAACGCCTCGCCGAGGCCGCGGGTCAATTCGGCCTCGTCCCATTTCGTGCAGAACACCTTGAGGAACCCGAACTCGCCTTCGAGCACGGTGCGCGGACCCTCGAAACCGTCGGCCGCGAGGCTCGCGGCAAGGACACCCGCCTCCGAGGCCCGCCCAAGGTGCAAGCGCTTGACCATGCCGCCGTCGCCGCGGGCAAATTCGAGCAATCCGCCGCACAATGATCCGGCGATGCCGAGGGCGTTGGTCATGGCCGCGGGACCGAGCCCGAGGAGATGCCCGGCCGCGACCGCGGCACCGAAGGGGCCGGTCGTACCGGGCGCGTGAAAGCCGCGTGCCTCGTTGGTGTGTCCGGTCGCGCGCCCGATCCGGATCATCACCTCGTTGCCGGCGACGAAGGCGGCGGTCAAGTCCCGACCGCTCGAACCGACCTCCTGGGCCACCGCGAGTGCGGGCGGCAATACGGTGGCGCCGGGATGAGCCCCGGCCCCCGGGCGCGTTAGGCTGTCTAGCTCGAAGGCATGGGCGAGCGCCCCGTTGGCCAGTGCCGCGGCGTTCGCCTGGACCGCGGCACCGCCGCTGCCGAGGATATAGCTCTTGCCGGCGGGCCCGGTGCGCTTGGCGTAGCGGATGACGATCCGGCTCCACGGCAAGGCGCTGCCGCAGATCGCCGCCGCCACCGTGTCGGCGATGCACTCCTTCGCCCGCCGCACGACCTCGGCGGGCAGGTCTTGATACCGCAGAGCGGCGGCGTATTCGGCGAGCCGGACGGTTTCCTGCGCCATGATCAGACCTCCCGGTTGACGGTTTGGTGCCGCGATGAGACGTTGTGCGAAGCGGCGTCGGGCCGCGGCGATTCGACCCAAGGGAGGTTCTCTCATGGCCGATGGGTGCGGCCAACCCGTCCCGCTCAAACAGCTATGCTGAGAGTTCCACCCTGTTTCTCCCCTGATAGCCCGATTCCGCCCCCTGCAAGGCCGTTTCGGCCCCCTGTTCGTTCGAGCTATGGGCGGTACATTAAGTATCTGATAGAACTGAGTTTATCTAGGATGATCGGGGCAAATTTCAAGGCGCAAACGATAATTCAGCCTGTTATCCCGCATCCAGCAGGGGAGCGGGGACGGGCGATAGGACAGGCGCCATGAGAACAGGCCGCGAATATCGCGAGGCGCTGCGCGACGGACGGCGGGTCTGGGTCATGGGCGAAGGGTGGGTCGAAGACGTGACCACCCACCCCGCGACGCAGGCGATGGTCGACGAGTACGCCCTCTGGTATGACCGTCACCTCGACCCCGAGTGGCAGGAGCTGCTGCTGGCGCCGGCGGATGCCGCCGGCGAGCGGGTGCCGTGGGCCTATGTGTTGCCGAAAAGCTCAGAGGATCTGCTCGGGATGGGCCGGTCCTTTGCCAAGACGACGTTCCTGAGCGCCGGCAACATCACCCACACTCCGGCCTACGGCAATCTGATCCAGCTCGGCGTGCTGACCGCTGCGCAGGCGGCCGGTGCCCCTGACCATCAGGTCGCCGAGGCGATGGCTTATCGCGAGGGGATCGCCCGCGCCGGCCGCTTTCTGACCTTTTGCGGCGGCGCCCCGATCATCGGCCAGCGCCTCAACCCCGACCCGAAGGAGCGGGTCTCGCTAAAGCTCGTCCGCGAGACCGGTGCCGGGGTGGTGATCCGCGGCAAGCTCGGCATGCATACGAGCCCGGCCTATGTCGAGGACGTCTATGTCGGTGCGCTGTCGCGCCTCGAAATCGGCGGGCGGCTGATCGGGTTTATCGTGCCGGTCAATGCGCCCGGGGTCACCACCTTGTGCCGCATGATCGCGGTGCGTGACCCGAACCCGTTCGCCTCGCCGCTCAGCAGCCGCTATGACGAGCTCGACGGACAGATGTGGCTCGACGACGTGTTCGTCCCGTGGGAGCGCGTCTTCTTCGTCGATCCCTCACCCGAGGCGATCCCGCGCTGGCTGCGCTGGCACCACCTCTACGGCTGGCTGGCCAAGGCCGAGTTCACCTTGGGTCTCGGGCTCGCCTTGACCCATGCCATGGGTCTCAAAGAGCACGAGGCGACGATCGAGTACCTGGTCGACCTCGTCATCCCGGTGCAGACCGTGCGCAGCTGCCTCGTCGCAGCCGAGCGCGACCCCGAATACACCCCGGCCGGCTATTGTTTCCCGCGGCACACCCATCTCGCTGGCGGCGGCATCGCCCTCATCAAGGCGCGCCAGCGGATGTCGGAGATCCTGCGGATCCTGCCTGGCTCCTCGCTGGTCGTTGCCCCGACCGACCGCGATCTCGCGGCACCCGAGATGGCCGAGGGGCTCGAGGAGTCGTTTGGCGGCGGCGGGTATACCGCGCGGCAGCGCGCGGCCCTGTTGCAGCTCGCCTGGGACCATGTCTCCTCGGCGCTCGACGCCCGCGAGTCGGCCTTCGAGAACCACGCCAGCGGCGGCATGCCCATGTGGCGCCATTGGTTGCGCCGCAATTTCGGGGACTACAATGCGCTCGCCAACGCGGTGCTGAAGCAGCTCGACACGCCGATGCCGACGATCAATCTCGCGAGCATCGGCGAGGCCCCGATCGCGCCGCGCCGCACCGTGACCCCACCGGCCGCCGAGAAGCCGTAGCGGGGCACCGATGAGCATCCCCGCGAAATCCTTCGACCCCGGGGCAGCGTGTCCGCTCGACGGGGTGCGGGTCATCGACATGTCGCGGCTCGTGTCGGGGAATATTGTCAGCCTGCAGCTCGCCGATTTCGGTGCCGAGGTGATCAAGATCGAGGACCCGAAAAAGGGCGACCCACTGCGCGCCTGGCAGACCGACGGTGTCAGCGTCCACTGGAAGGTCTATTCACGCAACAAGAAGAGCGTAGCATTGAGCCTCAGAGAGCCGCGTGGGCGCGAGCTGCTGCTCGACCTCGCGGCGACGGCCCGAGTGCTGATCGAGAATTTCCGTCCCGGGACTCTGGAGGCAATGGGTTTCGGCCCCGGCATCCTGCACTCGCGGAACCCGGGCCTCGTCATCGTCAGAGTCTCCGGGTGGGGGCAGGATGGGCCTTACCGCGACCGTCCGGGCTTTGGCACATTGGTCGAAAGCATGTCTGGCTATGCCGCGCGCATCGGCTTTCGCGACCGCGAGCCAGCATTGCCGCCGACGGCCCTCGCCGACATGGTCGCGGGCCTATACGGCGCTATGGCGGTGCTGGTGGCGCTGCGCGAGGTCGAGACCAAAGGCGGGCATGGTCAGGTCATCGACCTGCCGTTGCTCGACCCGCTGTTCTCGTTCATCGCCACCGAGGCGGCGATCTACCGGCTGACCGGGGAGGTGAGGGAGCGCACCGGCAGCCGGTCGGAGACGACATCGCCGCGCAACGTCTTCCGCACCAAGGACGGGCGCTACATCGGCATTTCCGCCTCGATCCAGGCGATGGCCGAGCGGCTGTTTCGTGCGATCGGCCGCGAGGACATGCCGACCGACCCGCGGTTTCGCACGAATACCGACCGGGTGCGCAATGCCGCGGCGTGCGAGGCGCCGATCGTCGAGTTCATCGGTGCGCGCACCCTCGCCGAAAACATGGAAGTCTTTGCCCACGCCGAGGTCACTGCCGCCCTGGTTTACGACATCGACCAGTTCATGGCCGACCCGCATGTGATCGCCCGCGAGATCCTGGTCGACCTACCCGACACGCAAATCGAACAACTGCCGATGCACAATGTGATCCCCCGCCTCTCGGCGACGCCGGGCCGATTGCGCAGGCCGGCTCCGGCCTTGGGCGAGCACACTGCCGAAGTGCTGGGAAGGCTCGGGCTCGACCGTGCCGAGATCGACAGGCTCGCGCGCGACGGCGTCATCGGCCTCGCCGGAGACGTGCGGTGACCACCGCGGCGTTGCCGGTCTGGCGCTCGCTCTTGTTCGTACCGGTCACCGCCAAGCGCTTTGTCGATGGTGCCGCGAGACGCGGCGCCGACGCGATCATCCTCGACCTCGAAGACAGCGTGGCTGCCTCGGAGAAAGAACGGGCGCGCACCCTGGTGCCCGAGGCGGCCGAGATCGTCTCGCGCGGCGGCGCCGATGTCGTTGTCCGCGTCAACCGGCCATTGCGCCTTGCCGTGCGCGACATCGAGGCAGCCGTTGGGTCGCGCGTGCTGGCGCTGGCTCTCCCGAAGACCGACAGCGCCGAGCATGTGCGCCTGATCGCAGAAATCGTCGACGAGGTCGAAGCCGAGCGCGGCGTGGCGCCGGGGACGACGCGGCTGATCGCGATGGTCGAGACCGCGGCGGCCTTTTTCCGTATCGCCGAGATCGCCCGCGCCCACCCGCGGCTCTGCGCGCTGAACCTCGGCGCCGAGGATTTCGCCACCTCGGCCGGCATCGCGCCGGACGCCGAGGCATTGTCGATGCCGAAGCAGATGGCCGTGTTCGCCGCCCGAGCCGCCGGCATCATGCCGTTGGGCTTTATTGGCTCGATTGCCGAGTTCCATGATCTCGACGGCTTTCGCCATACAATCCGCCGCTCTCGCCGGTTTGGCTTTATCGGCGCCTCGGTCATCCATCCAAGCCAAGTGCCGATCCTGAACGAGGAGTTCCGGGCGAGTGCGCAGGAGCTCGATCATGCGCGCCGCGTCGTTGCGGCCTATGACAAAGCGCTCGCCGAGGGTGTCGCTGCCGTCACCGTCGACGGCAAGATGATCGACGTGCCGGTCGTCGAGCGCGCCCGATTGCTGCTCGAGCGCGAAGCGGCGATCGCCGCCCGCGAGGCGAAGATGGCCCGTGTAGAAAGCTGATCCGCGGCGCAAGATCGGTTAGTGTTGCTCGGTCCTGCCGGGTTCGGCACGACATTTGCGAGCGTAGCACGGGCAAAGGCTTAGCGTAGGGAGGGGAAACTCATGCTGTCACGCCGGTCTCTGATCATCCAATTGTCGACGACCGCACTCGTCGGCGCTCTAGCGACGCACGCCCGATGGGCCGCTGCTGCCGACAAGACGGTCAAAGTCGGCATAAATCTGCCGTTTACCGGGGCCGACGCGCACGACGCCGAATTGATCAAGGACGGCGCCTTGCTGGCAATCGACGAAGCCAACGCGCAGGGCGGGGTCGGCGGTTACAAGATCGAGGTCCTCCTGCTTGACGACGGTACCGCCACGGCCGGGCAGTACGATCCGGCTCAGGCGGCGACCAATGCCCGCAAAATGGTCGCCGACAAGGGTGTTGTCGCGGCGATCGGTCCGCAAATGAGCGGTTCCGGCAAGGCGATGTCGCCGATTTTGAGCCAAGGCGATCTCGCGACGATCACCCCGAGCTCGACCAACCCAGACATCACCGACCCGAAATTCGCCGGGCAATATCGTCCCAAAGGCAAGCCGATCTACTTCCGCACCGTGACCACCGACGCCTTCCAGGGCCCGAACATGGCCAACTATTACGCCGACGTGCTCAAGGTCAAATCGGTCTACGTGCTCGACGACAGCGGCGCCTACGGGGTCGGAATCGCCGACACCTTTCAGGCGCAGGCCGAAAAACGCGGCATCAAGGTGCTCGGCCGCGACCAGCTCAATCCCAAGGAGACCGACTACTCGACCACGCTCACCAAGATAAAATCGCTCAATCCTGATGCCCTTTATTACGGCGGCGTGGCGCAGGCCGGGGTGAAGGTCGTCAAGCAGGCCTCCGACATCCTCCCCAAGATGATCAAGGGTGGCGGCGACGGTCTTTACGGTGCAGAGATATTGCGCGGCGCCGGCTTCCCCGCGGCCGAGGGGTGGTACGCGACGATCGCAGCGCCAAACATTCTCGAAAACCCCGAGGCGGCGCCGGTGATCGACCGCTTCGCCAAGAAGTACGGGCAGCAGCCGGAGAATTACTCGATCACCGCCTATGATGCCGCACTGGTCATTCTCGATGCGATCAAGCGCGTCGCGGCCTCCGGCAAGGAGGTTACACGCGAGGCGATCCGGGACGCCATGCAGACGGCCCGCGTCAAGACGATCCAGGGCGAAGTCGCCTTCGACGACAACGGCGACTTGCAGAACCGGGTGATCAGCGTGTTCCGCATCGTCAAGGACGACAAGTATCCGCCCGACGACGTCCTGCACCAGTACAAGTATCTCGGGGTGGCACCGCAGAGCTCGTGAACCGCGGGGCGCCCGCGGTGTCCGGCTACGGGGTGTTGCTCCAACAGGTGATCAACGGACTGAGCCTGGGTGCGATGTACGCACTGTTGGCGCTCGGCTTCACCTTGGTTTACGGCATCCTCGAGCTGATCAACTTCGCGCATTTCAACGTCTTCATGGTTAGTTCGTTTGTCGGGATGTGGGCGCTCCAACTGCTCGGCATCTCAGGCCAAGAACAGGTGCTGACCGGGTTGGCGCTGGCCGGGGCATTGGTCTTCGCCTTCGCTGCAACGATGCTCGCCGGCGGCGTGCTCGGGGTCGCGATCGAGCGTCTTTCATTGCGGCCGTTGCGCAGCGTCCCCGGCACCGCCGCGATGATCACGACGATTGGCGTCTCCTACATCCTGTTCAACATCATCCTACTGACTGTCGGGGCGGGGTCGGAGAATTACCCGAACCCGCTGCCGGTGGTGCGCTGGCAATTCGGCGAGGTCACGCTCGAGTTGAAGACCGTGTTGATATGGGGTGTGACCATCGTGCTGATGATGGCGCTCAACCTCTTCGTCAACCGGACCCGCCTCGGCAAGGCGATGCGCGCGACCGCGCAAGATTCCGAGGCCGCCCGAATGATGGGGGTCGATGTCGACCGGGTCATCGTCACGGCGTTCTTCCTCGGATCGGCTCTGGCCGGGGCCGCCGCGCTGATCTTCGGCCTCTATTACAACTACACGAGCTTCATCATCGGCTATACGGCCGGCCTGCGGGCTTTTACCGCGGCCGTGCTGGGCGGCATCGGCAGCGTGCCGGGTGCCATGGTTGGCGGCGTCCTGATCGGATTGATCGAGAGCCTGGGCGGCCAGCTAATCGCCGTGCGCTGGACCGACGTGATCATCTTTTCGATTCTGATACTGGTTCTCGTCTTCGTCCCGACCGGCCTTTTCGGCCGCGCCGCCCCAACCAAATCCTGATATGGCGGGAGTCGGGGTCCCGAAAGCGACCCGCGGCTACGCATTCAGCCGGGCGCGTCCGTTCTTGCGGGTCTCTCCACGTGCCCGCGCCCGCCTGGCCGTCTTGGGCATTACCGCGGCGGCGCTATTGTTTCCACTGGTCAACCATAACGACGCCGACATCGATTCGGCGGCCAACGCCCTGGCCTTCGCCGCCTTGGCGCTCGGCCTCAATATCGTCGTCGGCTTTGCCGGATTGCTCGACCTCGGCTATGCCGCGTTTTTCGCCATCGGCGCCTATACCTACGGCGTCGCGAGCTCGTGGCAATTGCAGCCGGCGTGGACTGGCTTCTGGGAGCCTTTCCAATGGCTTGACCTCGTCACTCGCTTTCATGCGGCAGGCGGCGACGTCGTCCACTTCCAGGTCTCGTTCTGGCTGATGCTGCCGATCGCCGCGGCGGTCGCCGCCTTTTTCGGGGTGCTGTTCGGCGCCCCGACCCTGCGGCTCAAGGGCGACTACCTGGCGATCGTGACCCTGGGGTTTGGCGAGATCGTACCGATCGTCGCGCGTAACATTCCCTCGGTGACTAACGGGGCGATGGGTCTCAACGGCGTCGCCGCACCCCAGTTCTTTGGTTTCGACTTCGGGATCGACGCCACACCCTATTACTATGTCGGCGTGGCCCTCGTCGCGTTCTTGATCCTGACGAGCCAGCGTCTCAAGGATTCGCGGATTGGCCGCGCCTGGATGGCGATCCGCGAGGACGAGGTCGCCGCCATGGCGATGGGCGTCGATCGCGTTCGCTACAAGCTCCTCGCCTTTGCGATCGGCGCCGCATTCGCCGGTGCCACCGGCACCTTCTACGTCGCCAAATTGCAGACGGCGACCCCGGAGATATTCATGTTTCCGGTCTCGGTCATGATTCTCGTCATGGTCGTGTTCGGCGGCATCGGCAGCGTCTGGGGGGTCGTTGTCGGCGCATTGATCCTGCAGATCCTGCAATCCTGGTTTCTCGAAGACCTCTCGGGATGGCTGCACGCACTCGGCCGTCTCGTCGGCGTCGATTGGCTGCAGCGTGTCGAGCTCGCCTCGTCGATCGAGTTGATCTTCGGCCTGATCCTGGTGCTGATGATGCTCTATCGCCGTCAGGGGCTGGTCCCGGCCGCCCGGCGGACACGGACCCTGAGCCTCGACGAGCAGACGGTGCGAATCGCACCCGGCAACCCCCTGCCGTTCCCTCCCCCGCTTGCGGGGGAGGGTCAAGGTGAGGGCCCTCTTTTCCAAATCGCCGATCTGAGCGTGCGGTTTGGCGGCCTCGTCGCCTTGCACTCTGTCGAATTGGGCGTTCCCGCGCACTCGGTCATCGCCGTGATCGGGCCCAATGGCTCGGGCAAGTCGACCTTGTTCAACGCGATCACCGGGCTTGTCTCGATCGATCAGGGCACCATCAACTTTGCCGGCGAGGAGATCACCCGGCTGCGGCCACATCAGGTGCTGGAACGCGGCATCGCTCGCACCTTTCAGAACATCCGCCTGTTCCCAAATCTCAGCGTTCTCGAGAATGTCATGATCGGCATGCACGCGCGACTCGCCACGGGCCCCGTCGGCGCTGTGCTGCGGCTGCCGGCGAGCCGCGGCGAGGAAGCGGCCGCGCGCGAGCGGGCACTCCAGATCCTGTCGCTCTTCGGTAATCGGTTATTGCCGCGCGCCGACCACCCGGCAGCGAGCCTCTCCTATGCCAACCGGCGGCGCACCGAGATCGCCCGCGCGCTCGCAGCGCAGCCCAAGCTCTTGCTGCTCGACGAGCCGACGGCCGGGATGAACCCGTCCGAGACGTTGGAGCTCGCCGACCAGATCGGGAGTTTGAATAAACATGGCCTGACGATCCTGTTGATCGAGCACAAACTCGACGTCGTCGCGATGCTGGCTGACAAGGTTGTTGTCCTCGACCACGGCGAGAAGATCGCGGAAGGACCGCCAGCGACCGTGCGGCGTGATGAAGAGGTGATCCGCGCATATCTCGGCCGCAGCGCGGCCTTTGTCTGAAATGCTCGAATTTCGTGCCGTCGATACCCATTACGGCGACCTTCACGTCCTGAAATCGGTCGACTACCGGATTGCGGCAGGCGAGATCGTCTGCCTGTTGGGTGGCAACGCATCGGGCAAGTCGACGACGATGAAGGCGGTCATGGGGAGCATTCGCCCGACTTCAGGCGACATTCTCTACGAGGGAAAGTCGCTAGCAAGGGTCAGCACTGGCGAGCGAGTGCGGCGCGGCATCGCTCCGGTGCTCGAGGCGCGACGGCTCTTCCCGCGCATGACGGTGTACGAGAACCTCGAGATGGGAGCCTATACGCGGCCGCGCGGACCCGAGTTCGCTGAGGACCTCGCGCGCGTCTTCGCTCTCTTTCCCCGGGTCGAAGAGCGGCTGCGCCAGATCGCCGGCACGTTGTCCGGCGGCGAGCAGCAGATGGTCGCGATCGGCCGCGCCTTGATGGCGCGACCCAAGCTCCTGTGCATGGACGAGCCCTCGATGGGCCTCTCGCCCGCCTATGTCGAGCAGGTCTTCGAGATCATCCGGACGATCAACCGGCAGGGTGTCACGATCTTCATGGTCGAGCAGAACGCCAATATGGCATTGCAGGTCGCCGACCGCGCCTATGTCCTGCAGACCGGCCAGGTGGTGCTCAGCGGCCGGGCTGCCGAGCTCCGCGAAAACGAGCTGATCCGCCACGCCTATTTGGGCGAGTTGAAACTCTCGTAAGCCCGGCCGTTTACTGTTCGAGGAACCGGGATCTTCGGCCGACCGAGTTGGCCCGTGCGCATCGTTGGGTTACAAGCTCCGGCGATGCTCACCGCGCTTTGTCGCGCCTTGTACGCGCTCTCCACGCCACCGCTGCGGCGGATCGTTGCGCTGGGCCTCGCCGTGGCGATTCTGACTTTCGCGCTACTATGGCTCGCCGTCGCCGGCGTTCTTTACAACATCGCATTCTTCGACTGGCGACCGCTCAATTGGCTCGCCGACCTGATGGGCGGACTAGCCGTGCTGGCGCTGAGCTGGCTTTTCTTCCCGGCGGTGGTAACGCTGATTATGTGCTTCTTCCTCGAACGCATCGCCGCAGCGGTTGAGGCGCTCGACTATCCCGGATGCAGCCCGCCGCGCCGGCAGCCGATTCTTGAAACCCTGGGGATGATGCTCCGTCTGACGGCGCTGACATTGCTGCTCAACCTGCTGGCACTTCCGGTGTATCTACTGCTCCCCGGGATAAATCTGTTTCTCTTCCTGGCGCTGAACGGATATCTTCTCGGTCAGGAATATTTCGAGGTGGTCGCGCTTAGACGGCTCGATGCTGCGGCGACCAGGGCGGCACGGAACCGTTTTGGTCTTCGCGTTTTCCTCGGAGGGGTGGTGATCGCAGCTTTATTCGCCCTGCCGCTCGTCAACCTCGTGGCGCCGGTGATCGCTACGGCTTTTATGCTGCATGTCTTCGAAGCGCTGCGGCGCGTCGAACCGCATCCCCTGACCCGGTCTGCGGTGTAATTCTCCCCTCAACAATGTCGATCGGGCGTCCCATCCATGTTTAGTCGGAAGAAAACCGAGGCAGAGGACCGCAAAATGGCAGATGCGTCTGACGATTTGGGCATCCCGATGAAGCCCGCCCGGCCGCCCGGGCCGGGCATCAGTGCTCCTGTCAAGACCCCGGCGATG
>Ga0306921_10003631_pt1 | contig 15653 bp, 15 predicted proteins | sample sta12Cox44000080_FD_203760 | JGI IMG/M metagenome (GOLD analysis project Ga0306921, IMG submission 203760) | Lab enrichment of tropical soil microbial communities from Luquillo Experimental Forest, Puerto Rico - statoxic.12C.oxic.44.000.080 (v2)... | ecosystem: Environmental > Terrestrial >...
CTTGGCCTGCTCGCGGCCGCCATCGTCCTCTCGGTCCTTCCCGCCAATGCAACCGACCGAAGCCGCGGCCCGGCGACCAACAGCAGCCAGCCGTATGTCTACACCGACCATCCCTCGCGCGTCGCGACCGGACGCATCGTCGCGCTCTACATCGATCGCGACTTCGACGAATACGAACGCCAGCACATCGTGTCGGCCATGCGGCAGTGGAACTATGTGCTGAACGGCTTCGTGCGGTTCACTGCCACCCTGCTGCCGGACGATCCGTCATCTTCCGAGGTCTCGAGGCTCAGGCGGTCAGGCGGCTGGATCGTCGCCAAGGTCGACAGTAGCCATCCGATCACCAAGCAGGGCGAGGGCCGCCAGGCTCTGGCGGTCACGGTGAGCGGGGGCGCTGGTGGCTTTGTCTATGTGATCGGTGACCGCATCGGCCGGCGCGACCTGACCGGCGTGGTCATGCACGAGTTCGGCCATGTGCTCGGCGCCGGCCACGACGGCTATGGCCTGATGGCGCCCGTCTACAATCCCAACAGCGGCCATTGCATCGACCGCGACGCGGCCGCACTCGTGGCGCGCGCCAAGCGCCTGCCGTTGGCTCAGATGAACTGGTGCGAACCCGCTGGTAGCTATTCGCCGCCGATGGCGGCGCGCTAGAGCAGGTTCTAGGCGCGGTCCGGCGTGGTCGAATGCAGCTCGACGTGCGGCGCCCGTACGCTGCGCACGATCAGCGACAACGCCCGGCAGCCGATATAGCCCGCACAAAGAGCGGCCGCGGCCGCCACGTGCTGCGGCTCGACCACGGGATCCTCGAGCCATGCGGACGTGAAGTCGATCCCCGATAGCGCGACCAGCGCACACGCCGTCAGCCAGCCGTCGTTCGCCCGCGGCAGCTTCACGAGGCCGCGCATCTGGTCGACGGCAACCGGCATGGTCCAGCCACGCATGCGTCCGGCCATCCCACCCAGCACCAGAGCGGCAAGCCATTCGGCATCGTGCTCAAGGGTCGCGTCGAAAACGCCGGCGAGGAGCACCATTGCCTGCACGGCGGAGAAGCAAGCCGGAATCGCCAGCCGCCAGATCCTGAACACGCCGCCGCGCGCTTGTGGCGACATGGTCCACAGGCAGAGGAGTGCGACGAGAACCGTCAGCACGTTCGACAGGCTGAGGGGTGCAATCATGAAGAGAGAAGCCGCCGCATTTGGATCACCGCGGCACTATTCTCCTCGATGCTTTGCCTGCCAAGAATGAAGTTGGCTGCACGCCAAATCTCACTTCGAGTGACACGGCGGCGAAGTGCGCACGGTGTGCGAATACTAGGGAAGCGCCTCGGGTGAAAACCCGGCAGGAGCTTTGAACTGCTTGCGGAACTGGCGCGACCAGGAGGCATTCGCCACGCGCTGCGCCTCGGCCAGGATCTCGGCTTCGTTCATGGTGAGAACAGCGCCGTCGCGCATCAGCCAGCGGCCGTCGACCATCACCGATTGCACGTCGCGCGCCTGGCCGTTGTGCACGAAGTTGGAAACAGCCCTCAGCATCGGCGCCAGATGCGCGCGTTTGGCATCGACCACGACGAGGTCGGCCTTGTTGCCCGGCGCCAGCCAGCCGCCATCGGGCATGCCGAAGGCGCGATAGCCGTTGCGCGTCGCCCAGCGCAGCGCCTGCTCGGGCGTGGGCTGGCGACCGTCGGCGCGCCGGATGCGCTCCATGAACAGGCCGGTGCGCATGACCTCGACCATGTCCTCGGCCATGTTGTCGGAGCCCATGGTGATGGTGCAGCCCTGCGATTCGAGCGATTCGATGCGCGGACTGAGTCCGCGACGCGCGGCAATGGCGGCATTGAAGGCCACGATCACGCGCGCATCGCCCAGCATCTTCTCCTCGCTCGGCTCCATGCAGCGGCAGTGGGCGCAGATGACCTTGTCGTTGAGGAAGCCGAGCTCGGCGAGATACTCGGTCGGCAGCAGGTTGCGGTGCGCTTTGACCGCGGCGACCTCGCCCCAGATCTGGTTGAGATGAATGGTCGCCCAGGTGTCGAGCTTCTTCTGCAGCGCGCTCAAGTCACGCAGCAATTCCGGCGAGCACATGTCGGGTGCCCAGGCCGACACGGCGACGCGGACTCGGCCGTCCGCCTTGCCGTTCCATTCGCCGTGCAGCGTCTCGATGTTGACCAGGTGGCGCTCACCGAGCTTGCGGTCGAGCTGGTAGGGCGCGGGATCGCCGATCTCGGTGCCGATCCGGTCATAGGCGCGCTCGGCCAACAGGAAGCGTTGGCCGGTCGCGGCGAGCGCCTCGGCATAGTCATCGAGCTTCGAGCCGTCTTCGAGGAGAAAGGTCGTGCCGCTGCGCAGCGCCTCGAGTGCGCCGAGCTGCGCCATGATCCGCCTTTCGTCCGGACTCATGGACGGCAAGGGAATGGGCGACAGGCCGCCCGAGAAGGGCGGCTTGTGCGGCGGCGACAGGTCCTCGAACACACCGCGCGCCAAGGTCATGGTGAGATGGGTATGCGTGTTGGCAAAGCCCGGCATCACCATCTTGCCGCGGCCGTCGATCTTCTCGGCGGCCGGATAACGCGACAGGATTTCGGGCGTCGGGCCGATCGCGGCGATGTGCGGGCCGTCGATTGCGATCGCCGCGCCGTAGTGGACGGTATCTTGATCGTCGGCGGTGACGATGACTGCGTCATGGATGACCGTCGCCATGGTTCAGTCCTTCAAGGTCACGGCGTCGAGCGCCGGCCGGCCGCGGATCATGTCGGCGGCCTTCTCGGCCAGCATCAGGACCGAGGCATTGAGATTGGCCGACGGCATGGTCGGCATGATCGAGGCATCGACCACGCGCAGGCTCTCGAGCCCGCGCACGCGCAGTTGATCGTCGACCACGGCAGTCGGGTCGCTGTCGGGCGCCATGCGGCAGGTGCCCATGAGATGGAAGGTCGTCGTGCCGCGCTGCTTGGCGGCGGCCATCAGGTCGTCGTCGCTCTGCGCCTGCACGCCGGGAAATTCCTCGCGCTCGTAGTACTTCTGCAGCGGCGGCGAGGAGATGAGCTTGCGCGCGATCTTCATCCCGGCGAGCAGCACGCGCCGGTCGCTTTCGGCGGCGAGGTAGTTCGGCTGGATGATCGGCGCCGTGAACGGATCGGCCGACTTGGCCCGCACGTAGCCGATGCTGTCGGGCCGCTGCTGCCACGAGGCGATGGTCATGCCGGGGAAGTCGTCGAGCGTCGACTGCACGCCTTCCGTGTAGCTCGCCGGCGTGAAGGTGAACTGAAGGTCGTAGTTGTCGACCGCCGGATCGGACTTCCAAAACACGTAGATCAAGGTCGGATTGAGCGACAGGATGCCCTTGCGGGTGAGAGCGTATTTCAGCACCTCGCCGGCGAGCCGGAGACCATGCGATTTCTCGTTGATGGTCTCGGCGCCCTTCACGCGCGCCACGAAGCGCGGCGCGTAGTGGTCGCGGAGGTTCTCGCCGACGCCTGGCAATTCATGCATCACCTGTATGCCGAGCGACTGCAGCAGTGGAGTGGGCCCGACGCCGGAGATCTGCAGCAGCTGCGGCGTGTTCACTGCGCCGCCCGACAGGATCACTTCCTTGTTCACGCGCACTTCGACGGGCTTGCCGTTGCGGCCACCCTTGAGGTAGCGCACGCCCACGGCGCGCTTGCCGTCGAAGACGAGATTGGTTGCGTGGGCATGTGTGCGGACCGTGAGATTGCGCCGCTTCATCGCCGGATGCAGGTAGCCACGTGCCGCGCTGACGCGACGGCCGTTCTCGATGATGCGCTGGACGTAGCTGACGCCGGCCTGCTGAGCGCCGTTGTAGTCGCGATTGCGCGGGATGCCCATCTGGACGGCGCCTTCGATGAAGGCCTCGCACAGTGGATCGCGCCATTCGAGATCGGTGACCGGCAGGTTGCCGTCGCTGCCGCGGAAAGTCGGATCGGCTTCGGCCGCCAGGCGCCGCTCGGTGCACCGGAAGTAGGGCAGCACGTCGGCATAGCCCCAGCCGCGATTGCCACGCTGCGCCCAGCCGTCGAAATCCAGCCGCTGGCCGCGATTGTAGATATGGCCGTTGATCGAGCTTGAGCCGCCCAGCGTTTTGCCGCGCGGTGCGGCGATCCGCCGGCCGCCCGTCCATTCGCTGGCTTCCGAGGTGTAGAGCCAGTTCACGCGCGGATTGACCAGCGTGTACATGAAGCCGGCCGGGATATGGATGAAGGGATGCCAGTCGGACGGACCGGCCTCGAGCACGCAGACCGTGGTCTTTTCGTCTTCGCTGAGGCGATTGGCGAGCACGCTGCCTGCCGAGCCCGCACCGACGATCACGTAGTCGAAGCTTTCCATCCGGCAGGCTTAACCCGCCCGGCCACGGCGCCGCAATCGCCTCTATGCTTGGCAGCCCGCATCATCGATACTGGCGTGGTCATTTCGGGAGGATGGGGCCATGCCCTACAAGATCATGATCATGGGCGCGTCTTATGGATCGCTGCTCGCCTCGAAGATTCTCTACGGCGGCCATTCGGTGCACCTGATTTGCCTGCCGGCCGAGGCCGATTTGATCAACGCCGAGGGCTTCAAGGTTCGCCTGCCGATCCGCGGCCGCAAGGACCCCGTGCTGCTGGAGTCGCGCAAGCTGCCGGGCAAGGTGACAGCGGGCGGCACAACCAGCGCCAACCCTGCCGACTTCGACCTGGTCGGGCTCGCCATGCAGGAGCCGCAGTACCGCTCGCCTGGTGTGCGGGAGCTGCTGGATGCGGTCGCCAAGTCAGGCAAGCCCTGCATGTCGATCATGAACATGCCGCCGCTGCCTTACATGCGGCGTATCCCTGGCCTCAACGGCGATTCGCTGAAGCCCGCCTACACCGATGCCGGCGTCTGGGACAATTTCGATCCCGAGCGCATGACCCTGAACAGCCCCGATCCGCAGGCGATCCGCCCGCCCGAGGAGAAGGTCAATTTCCTGCAGGTCACTCTGCCGACCAACTTCAAGGTGGCGAAGTTCAAGGACGACAAGGCAACGGCGATCCTGCGCCAACTCGAGAAGGACGTCGACGCCGCGCGGTTCGACACGCCCGAGGGCAAGACCGAGCTGCCGGTCAAGCTCAAGGTCTACGATTCGATCTTCGTGCCGCTCGCCAAGTGGGCGATGCTTCTCTCCGGCAACTATCGCTGCATCACCAAGGACGGGATGCGCACGGCCCAGGAGGCGGTGCACAGCGACATCGAGACCTCGCGCTCGGTCTACAATTTCGTCAACGATCTCTGTGTGAAGCTGGGTGCCAATCCGGCCGATCTGGTGCCATTCGAGAAGTACGCCGCCGCAGCCCAGAGCCTGGTGCGGCCGGCGTCGGCGGCGCGCGCTCTGAGCAACGGCGTGCCTTACATCGAACGGGCCGACAAGCTGGTGCAGCTGATTGCCAAGCAGAAGGGGCTCAGCCACCCGGTGATCGACGCCGGTGTCGCCTTGGTGGACGCGCGCCTCGAAGCCAACCGCAAGAAGGCGGCTGCGTAAGCGGGTCGCACGGCGGAAATGCTGTGACAGTGGGCTGAAATCAGGCCCAAAACCCGCGGAAAGCTTGCTCTTGGCCGTGCAGTCGGCTTGGATGCGTTTTCGCCAAAGGGAACAACGGGGGACGCCCAAGCATGAGTGAAATCCAGTATCAGACTGCGAAAACCGTCAAGGAGGCCGCCAAATTCATGCTCGCGGCCAAGGGCAAGGGCTACATCCTGGCGGGCGGCACTGATCTTCTCGTCCAGATGAAGTCGGGGCTGCGGACGCCCGGCGTGATCATCGACGTGAAGAAGATCCCCGAGATGACCACGGTGGTCGAAAAGAAGGGCAGTTTCGTCATCGGCGCGGCGACGCCTGCGGCGGTGCTGGGCGAGAACAAGAAGCTCAAGAAGGCGTGGCCTGGCGTGATCGAGGCCGCGAACCTGATCGGCTCCACCCAGGTGCAGGGTCGCGCCTCGATGGGCGGCAATCTCTGCAACGCCTCGCCGGCGGCCGACAGCGTGCCGGCGCTGGTTGCGGCCGGCTGCACCGTGACGGTGCAGGGCCCCAAGGGCAAGCGCACCGTGCCGGTCGAGAAGTTCTGCGCCGGACCGGGCAAGACCACACTTAAGCCGGGCGAGATCGTCGTCAGCCTGACCTTGCCGGCGCGGCCGAAGAATTCGAGCGACGCCTACCGCCGCCTGATCCCGCGCACCGAGATGGACATCGCGGTCGTGGGTATGGGCGTCAGCCTCACCATGAAGGGCGACACGTGTGTGGCGGCCCGCGTCGGTCTCGGCGCCGTTGCGCCGACAGTGCTGCGCGTCGACAAGGCCGAGAAGGCTTTGGTGGGCTCCAAGCTGGATGACAAGGCGCTCGACGCGGCTGCTGCGGCCTGCTCGGCGGCGTGCAAGCCGATCGATGATAAGCGCGGTACCATCCACTACCGCACCAAGATTGCCGGCGTGCTCTTGAAGCGCGTGGCGTTGATCGCGCGCGATCGCGTCAAGGGCATCGAACACCATATGCACGATCAATGGGCATAGAGGCAGGAACAGCAACACATGGCCAAGATTCACGTCAACACCACCATCAACGGCGCGCCGACCGAGTTCCTCTGCGACGCCAACCAGACCTTGCTCGAGGTCCTGCGCGACAATCTCGGGCTGACCGGCAGCAAGGAAGGCTGCGGCTCGGGCGACTGCGGCGCCTGCAGCGTCACGATCAACGGACGGCTGGTCTGCAGCTGCCTGGTGCTCGCGCCGGAAGCCGAGAGCGTCAAGATCGAGACCATCGAGGGCATGGCCGACGGCGACAAGCTGCACCCGCTGCAGAAGAAGTTCGTCGAGATGGCGGCACTTCAGTGCGGCATCTGCACGCCGGGCTTCCTGATCGCCTCGCGGGCGCTGCTCGCCAAGAACCCCAACCCGACCGAGACGGAAGTCCGCTTCTGGCTCGCCGGCAACCTCTGTCGCTGCACCGGCTACGACAAGATCATCACCGCGGTCCTCGACGTGGCCGCCGAAATGAGGGAGTCCGCCAAATGAGCAATCCCAAATACAAGTGGATCGGCACCCGCCCGGACCGTCCCGACGGCGCCGACAAGGTGACCGGCCGCGCCCGCTTCGGCGCCGATTTCAATCTGCCCGGCCAGCTGATCGGTAAGGTGCTGCGCAGCCCGCACGCCCACGCGATCATAAAGGCGATCGACACCTCGAAGGCCGAGGCGCTGCCTGGCGTGAAGGCTGTCGTCACCGCCCAAGACTTTCCGGACCAGCCCAACCTGATCGTGCCGACCGGCGAGATGCAGGTGAACCTGCGCGACATCACGCGCAACATCATGGCGCGTGAGAAGGCCCTCTATGAGGGCCATCCCGTCGCTGCCGTCGCCGCCGTCTCGGAAGCGGTCGCCAAGCAGGCGCTCGCCCTGATCAAGGTCGACTACAAGGTGCTGCCGCACGTCATCGACGTGGCCGAGGCCATGAAGCCCGATGCGCCGCTCCTGCATGACCACCTGCTCACGGAGGGCGCCGATCCGCCGGCGAGCAAGCCGTCCAATATCGCCAAACGCATCGAGTTCAAGAAGGGTGACGCCAAGGCGGCCTTCGCCCACGCCGAGGTCGTGGTCGAGCGCGACTACAGCACCCAGGCGGTACACCAGGGGTATATCGAGCCGCACGCCGCGCTCGCCAGTGCGAGCGAGGACGGCCAGGTGCAGGTCTGGTCGACGACCCAAGGCCACTTCCAGGTGCGCGGCTTCTGCAGCCGTCTCCTGAACCTCGAGACCTCGCAGATCCGTGTCACTCCGACCGAGATCGGCGGCGGCTTCGGTGGCAAGACCGTGGTCTATCTCGAACCGCTGGCCATCCGGCTGTCGCAAAAGTCGGGCAAGCCCGTGAAGATGACGATGACGCGCGAGGAAGTCTTCCGCGCCTCGGGTCCAGCGCCGGGCGGCAACATCAAGGTCAAGATCGGCGCCATGCGCGATGGCCGCATCGTTGCGGGCGAGTGCACGGTCGAGATGCAGGCGGGCGCCTTCCCGGGCTCGCCGGTCGGGCCGGCCTGCATGTGCTCCTACGCCTGCTACGACATCGACAACGTCCATATCGTGGGCTTCGACGTGGTCAGCAACCGACCCAAGGTCGCGGCTTACCGCGCCCCTGGCGCGCCGATCTCGGCGTGGGCGGTGGAATCGACCATCGATATCCTCGCCCAGCAGCTCAAGATGGATCCGATCGAGCTGCGTCTGAAGAACGCCGCCAAGAAGGGCACCAAGACCGCCTACGGCGTCACCTTCAACACCATCGGCATGGTCGAGACCCTGGAGGCGGTCAAGAACTCCGCGCACTACAAGGCGCCGGTGAAGCACGGCTATGCGCGCGGCGTGGCCGCCGGCTTCTGGTTCAATGTCGGCGCCGATTCGAGCGCGGCCGCCCATGTCGGTGAGGACGGCTCGGTCACGGTGATCTCGGGCAACCCCGATATCGGCGGCAGCCGCGCCTCGCTCGCCCTGATGGCGGCCGAGGAGCTCGGCGTCGACTACGACAAGGTGCGGCCGGTGATCGCCGACACGGCGTCGATCGGCTTCAACTTCGTGACCGGCGGCAGTCGCGTCACCTTCGCCACCGGCCTTGCCGTGGTGAACTCGGTGCGCGATCTGATCCGCGAGCTGAAAGTGCGCGCCGCCAAGATCTGGAAGGTCGATCCTGAGGCCGTGATCTGGGAGAACGGCATGGCCAAGCCCGCCGGCTCCAATGTCGGCGAGTTCGAACCGCTCAGCATCGCCGATCTCGCGGCCCAAGCCGGTCGCACCGGCGGGCCGATCAACGGCCATGCCCAGCTCAACGTGACGGGCGCCGGGCCGGGCTTCGGTGTGCATGTCGTCGACCTCAAGGTCGACCACGACACCGGCTGCGTCACGGTCGGCCGCTACACGGCCGCCCAGGATGTCGGCACGGCTATCCATCCGTCCTACGTCGAAGGCCAGCTCCAGGGCGGTGCCGTCCAGGGCATCGGCTGGGCGCTCAACGAGGAGTACATCTACAACTCCAAGGGCCGGCTGGAGAATCCGGGCTTCCTCGACTATCGCATGCCGGTCGCGTCCGACCTGCCGATGATCGAGACCATCCTGGTCGAGGTGCCGAATCCCACGCATCCCTACGGCGTGCGCGGCGTCGGCGAAGTGCCGATCATTCCGCCAGTCGCTGCCGTCGGCAACGCCATCGCGCGCGCCACCGGCGTTCGTATGGTCGACCTGCCTATGTCGCCGCCGAAGATCTCCGAGGCGCTCGAGGCCGCGGCACCGAGGATGGCGGCGGAGTAACGACCGCTCGGCGAAAGGCCAAAATTGACTCCCTCAGTCGCGGTTGAGAGCATCACAGCGACTGAGGGAAGGAAACGAATGGCCGATGTGGACTGGGCGACTTCCACGGTGGAGGCCGCCGGCACCAAGCTGCATGTGATGCGCGCAGGGCGCGGACGCCCGCTGCTGGTGCTGCATCACGAGACCGGCACGCTCGACCGCCTGCCGTTCTACGATGCTCTCGCGGCCAAGTACGACGTTCTGGTGCCGCACCATCCGGGCTTCAGCCGATCGGAGCGGCCTGACTGGATGCGCAGCGCCCGCGACATCGCGGTCATCTATCGCGGACTGTTGAGCGAATTGAAGGTCAGCAACGCCACCCTGGTCGGGCTGGGATTCGGCGGCTGGATCGCCGCCGAGATGGCCAGCATGGCGCCGTCCGATCTCGCCAAGCTCGTCCTGGTCGGCGCCATGGGCATCAAGCCGCCGCAGGGCGACATCCTCGATCTCGCCATCACCGGCTACATCGACTACGCCCGCGCGGGCTTCCACGACCAGAAGGCGTTCGACAAAGTCTATGGCGCCGAGCCGTCGAACGACCAGCTCGAGATGTGGGACGTCTGCCGCGAGATGAGCTTCCGCATCGCCTGGAAGCCCTACATGTACAGCCAGACGCTGCCCCACCTTTTGCGCTCGGTGCGTGCGCCAGCCCTGGTCGTGTGGGGCGACGAGGACAAGGTGGTTCCGCCGAGCGCCGCCAAGCGCTATGTCGAGGCCTTGCCGCACGCCAAGCTCGAGATCGTCAAGGGCTGTGGCCATTGCGTCGACATGGAGCAACCCGAGGCGCTCGCCAAGCTCGTCACCAATTTCATCGCCTAGCGGTAATAGTCGGGAGTAGACGCCATGCACCTGATGTACTTCACCGAGCAGCCGATGTCGGCCTACTCCGAGCAGGCCGGCCGCGACTTCGGCGCCACCGCGCTGATGTTCTCCAACAAGCACTTCGATCCGGTCGCGGGCTCGCGCCTCTACAACAACTACATCGAGCAATACATGCTGGCCGAGGAGGTCGGCATCGACGGCATCATGCTGAACGAGCACCACAACGCGCCGTTCTGCATGCAGGCCAAGGCCAACATCTTCGCCGCCATCCTGGCCGGCATGACCAAGAAGGTGAAGATCGTGATGCTGGGCAATCCGCTGCCGCTTGCGGAGAACCCGATTCGGCTGGCCGAAGAGCTCGCCATGATCGACATGATCTCCAAGGGCCGGCTGGTCTCGGGCTTCGTGCGCGGCGGCGGCCAGGAGCAGCTCGCCACCGGCGTCAATCCCGCCTTCAACCGCGAGCGCTTCGAGGAGGCGCACGACCTGATCGTCAAGGCATGGACCCAGACCGGACCGTTCCGCTACGAGGGCACGCATTACCAGCACCGCGTGGTCAATCCCTGGGCGGTGCCGTTGCAGAAACCCTATCCGCGCGTCTGGATCCCCGGCGTGATCAGCAAGGAGACGATCGTGTGGGCGGCGCAGCAGCGCTATCCTTACATCGCGCTCAACACCTCGATCGAGCAGACCAAGAAGATCTGGGAGCTGTACGACCAGGTCGCGCTGCAGACGGGCTACGTCGGCGGGCCGGAGAATCGCGGCTACCTGATCCAGGTCCACATCTCCGACAACGAGGAGAAGGCGATCGAGAACGCCAGGCAGTTCCGCTGGATGCAGGGCGAGTTCACCGGCCTCGCGCATCCGGTGTGGAGCACGCCGTCAGGCTACGGCTCGCCGACCAACCGGCGCGCTTTCGTCGAGTTCGCCGCCGGCCGTGCCATCAACCCGCGCGGCAACACCAGCTTCGAGCAGCAGATGGCCGACCTGCGCATCATTGCCGGCACGCCCAAGACCGTGGTCGCCAAGCTGAAGCGCATCCTCGAGGAGACGCGGCCCGGCATCCTGGCGCTGTGGGGCAACGACGGCCGGGTCAGCCAGGAGGATTCGCTGACCTGCGTCCGCCTGATGGGCACCGAGGTGTTCCCGGCGATCCGCGAGATTGCCAAGAGCCTCGACCTCAAGAGCCCGTTCGAGTCGAACGCGCCGGTCCACCTCAACTATTCGACCGACCTCAAGAAGAGCAGGGTCGCCGCCGAGTAGGACTGCCTGCGCCTCAGGGGCGCAGGAACCCTGAGAGTTCTCGCGTCAATTCCTCGGGCATCTGCTCGGGCAGGAAGTGGCCGGTCGGCATGGCCTTGCCCTCGACGTCGAGCGCACGATCCCGCCACGCCTGCAGCACGTCGTACATTCGGTGGAACGGTCCTTTCTCCGACCATAGGACGAGCAATGGGCATTGGATCTTCTTGGCGAGATCGGCTTCGTCATGGGCAAGGTCGATCGAGGCGGCGGCACGATAGTCCTCGCAAATGGCGTGGATTGTCTCGGGCTGCCGGAAAGTGCGGAGATACTCGGCGAACACCTCGGCACCGATCCAGTCGGGCAGCGGGTCGGTCAGCTTGGAGCCGCCGAGCCACAGCAGCGTGCATTTGAGGAAATATTCGGCGCTGTTCTGGACCAGGGTCTCGGGAAAAGGCGGCGGCTGGACCATCAGGAACCAGTGGTAGAAGACGGTGGCGAAGTCCTGGGTGATTGTCCGGTAGAGGAGGTGCGTGGGCACGATATCCAGGATGACCAGTCTGGTGAGTGCTTCAGGATGATCGAGGGCAAGCCGATGCGCCGCGCGACCGCCGCGGTCGTGTCCGACCAGGGCGAACCTGTCGAAGCCCAGGTGCCGCATGACGTCGATCTGGTCCTGCGCCATCGCCCGCTTGGAATAGGCGAAATGGTCGCCGCCGCCCGCCGGCTTGCCGCTGTCGCCGTAGCCGCGCAGGTCGGTCATCACGACGTAGTGCTCACGCGCCAATGCCGGCACGATCTTGCGCCAAAGGACGTGCGTCTCGGGAATGCCGTGCAACAGCAGCAGCGGAGAGCCGCTGCGATTGCCCCCGTGAACGGTGTTGATCGTCGTGTCGCCTGCCGCGACGCGTTCGGTCTCGAACCCCTCGAAGAACATGCTTCCTCCTGAGGCGATCTCTCAAACCTTGTCGATCACCGCCTTGCGAAAACGATTCATTTCGGCGAGGACCGCGTCAGCCGTCGGTCGGCCGAAGTCGATGTCGATCGCGGTGACGCCCATTTCCTTGAGCGCGCGCAGGTCGCCGATCAGGTCGGCCTCGCTGCCGGAGAACAGCCGGCGTTCGCCGTCGCTCGCCTTGGCCGGCACCGCCGCGCCATAGCGCTTCACGCGAAACGCCACCTCGACCGACTGGGGATCGCGGCCGGCGTCGGTGGTCGCCTTGCGCAGCTTGGCGATGCCCGCTTTCAGCCGCGGCAGGGTGTCGAGGAGGTGCTGGTTGTTGCTGCCGATCGGATACCAGGCATTGCCGATGCGGGCGGCTCGGCGCAGCGCGGCCGGTCCCTCGCCGCCGACCCAGATTGGCGGATGCGGCTTCTGCACCGGCTTGGGTTCGAGCACGATGCCGTCGATCTTGGTGTATCGGCCGTCGAAGCGCGGCGAATGCTCCGTCCACAGCAGCCGGAAGGCGTCGATATATTCGTCGGTCACCTTGCCGCGCTCGGGGAAGGGCGTGGTCACCACGGCGTCGAACTCGCTCTTCAGCCAGCCGGCGCCGATGCCGACCACCAGCCGTCCGCCGCTCAGCACGTCGAGCGTCGCCAGCATCTTGGCCGCCAGCACCGCCGGCCGGTGCGGCACCACCAGCACCGCCGCCACCAGACGGATGCGCGAGGTCTTGGCGGCGATCCAGGCCATGCCGACGATCTGCTCGTGCCGCTCGATCGGCGCCTCTTCGTAGAATTCGCCGCTCTCGGAATAGGGGTAGCCCGGCACCTTAGTGTCGGGCAGCACCACGTGGTCGGTCATGGTGAGGTAGTCGAAGCCCATCGCCTCGCCTTCGGTGGCGATACGGGTCATCGATCCGACGGCCGACAGCGGGCCGGAGTTGGGCAGGTTGAAGCCGATCTGCATGGGAGACTAACCGCCCGACCGGGCGAGCCAGTTCACCGTCACGTCGCTGCGCGGACGCGCGCGGCACGGCAAGGTCAGTCCTGAGGCAATCTGTGCCTTGTTCAGGCAGGCGTCGCCGTAGGGCAGCAGGGAGACCTTGCCGTCCTCGAGCCTGGAGATGCAGGTCGCGCAGTTTCCGGTGGCGCATGCATACGGGTAGTCGATACCCGCGGCGACGGCAGCTTGCAGGATCGTCTGGTTCGCTGCGCAGTCTATCGTCTGGCCGCTGTTGCGGATCGTTACCTGATAGGTCTTTGCCATCAGTGCCTCACGCCGCCGGACGGCGCGACGCCGTCGTGCGCACCGACTGGAATTGCGGGTGATACCAGGCGACCGACGGGAAACGCGCCAGCGCGTACCCATAGAGCGACAGGGAGACCATCGGCTTGTCGCCCACCACCGTGGTGGCGTGGATGTCGTGATCGGCCATCACCATACCGTGGCCCGGCTGAACCAGCACTTCGCCCACCTTCATGACCGATGCGCTGCCCGGCTCCTTGCCGTCGTCGGTGCGCCGGTAGAATTCGTGCTTCTCGCGACCGGATACGGCGGCGGTCGCGCACCAGATGCCATGATCGTGCGGCGCTGCTTCCTTGTCGGGCAAGGCGACATTCAGGTAGAGACCGAGGCCATCGCCATCCTCGACGAGCAGCGGATAGTTGCGGCCCTGCGCCACTGGCATCGCGAAGTCGGCCGCCGGGAAGAGTTCTTTGCGCTTGGCGAGTGCCACCAGCTTCAGCTTGATGGCATGCAGGGTCGAAGGGTTGATACCTTCGTCAGAGGTGATGGAATGAACTTGTGCCATGAGCGCTTTGCATGCTCGCAAGCGCTGGGCGGCGACATCGGATTTCTTGGCCAACGTATTTCTCCCCTGCGCTCAGCCTATCACTTTGCGCACGATGTGGCTGCGGTTGGTCGTGTAGGGTCGCACCTCTTTCGGCCAGCGGCCTTTCTCGCCCGCCTCTGCCCATTCCTTGCTGAGCAGCACGGCCGGGCTGTCGAGCTCGTAGAGCGCGAGGTAGGTCGCGTGGCCCGCGCCATCGAGCATCTTGCGCTCGCCGCCGATGTTGAACGCGGCCGGCTCGGTCTTGAGCCGCGTCACGCCGCGCACGCCCGGGACCTTGGAGAGCAGCGGCACGTGCTCCTTGTCGTAGACCTCGTTGAACAGCGCCTCCTTGTCCTTGGCGACGTCCATGGCGACGATGAAAAGGTATTTCGCAGCGAGCGGCATGTCCGATCTCCTCCGGTTGGGTAGAATGAAAGAAGCAAAGTGGAGGAAACGCAATGGATGAAGTTCGCATTCTGGCGACCGGCCTGGGCTTTCCCGAGGGGCCGGTGGCCATGCCCGACGGCTCGGTGATCCTGACCGAGATCCGCAACCGGCGCTGCGCCCGCGTGACGGCGGACGGCAAGGTGAGCGTGTTCTCTGACAATGGCGGCGGGCCGAACGGGCTCGCGGTCGGGCCGGACGGCGCCCTCTATTGCACCAACAACGGCGGTAGCCGCTATGTCGAGGGCTCGTCGATGGGCCAGGGGCCGCATCCCGACTACAAGCACGGTTCCATCCAGCGGCTCGACCGTTCGACGGGCGCGGCCAAGACGCTCTACATCGACTGCGACGGCCACAAGCTCTCGGCGCCCAACGACCTGGTGTTCGACAAGCAGGGCGGCTTCTACTTCACCGATCTCGGCAAGCGCTATGCCCGCCACCGCGACCATGGCGGCGTCTACTACGCGCTGCCCGACGGGTCGAAGATCGTCTGCATCTCCTATCCGTTCGTCAGCCCCAACGGCTGCGGCCTGTCGCCCGACGGCAAGGTGCTTTACGTCGCCGACACGGTGAGCGCCAGGCTGTGCGCCTTCGACATCGAGGCCCCGGGCAAGGTCGCCAAGAGCAAAGGCTCGTGGGCACATGCCGGCCGCGTCATTGGCGGCGCCCCGCCGGGTCCCGCGGGCTTCGACAGCCTGGCGGTGCTGGCCAATGGCAATATCGCCGTGGCCACGCTGACGACGGGCAAGATCACGGAATTTTCGCCTGCCGGCACCATCGTGCGCGAGGTGAGCATGCCCGACACCTATCCGACCAACATCTGTTTCGGTGGCGCGGACATGAAGACTGCCTACATTACCTTGTCGGACAAGGGCCAGCTCGGCGTCATGCAATGGCCGACGCCCGGCCTGAAGCTCAACTACAACTGAGGTGCGCCATGGCGGGCAACGGACAGACGGTCATCGATCTCGACAGGAAGCGCATGCAGGCGATGGTCGCCAAGGACATCACCACGCTCG
>Ga0306921_10003632_pt1 | contig 15649 bp, 17 predicted proteins | sample sta12Cox44000080_FD_203760 | JGI IMG/M metagenome (GOLD analysis project Ga0306921, IMG submission 203760) | Lab enrichment of tropical soil microbial communities from Luquillo Experimental Forest, Puerto Rico - statoxic.12C.oxic.44.000.080 (v2)... | ecosystem: Environmental > Terrestrial >...
GGTAGAAACGCGCAAATAAGCCGTCGTTGCCATGCGATTACGCGAAAAGGTCAAAGAGAATTTTACTTTACACATTTGTAACGCTATATCCAGACCATTTCACCGACGAATGCGTAACAGAATGATGACCCTTTTCGTATGCAGGGCCGTAGCCGGGGAAACGTAGCGGCTTTGTGGCGCTCTCTTTGTTGGGCTGACGACCCTTAAAGGATATTTTTACATCAATCTGGGCGGAACCCATTGCGTCACTCCTTCCCCTTGTTGGTGGGGGCACCGTGACGATTCAGGATTTGCAAACCAGTAGAATGCGTGTATTCTACGTATAATCTACGTTATATGCCAAATACCACTGATGCTGTTGAATACAAATCCGAGGCCCGATCTGACTCCAAAGGGGAGGTGCGCTTGAGCCTGATTGTTTCGGGCGAACTCAACCAAACCCTAGAGGATCTGGCTCGAGAAGGCCATTCTACGAAAAGCGACGTGTTGCGCAAGGCGATAGCTTTGTTTGATCTTGCTTCTGAAGCGAAGCACAAGCATCAGAAGCTCGGCATTTTGGACCAGAGCGACAAAGTTGTTAAGGAGATTGTAGGTATCTGACTCCGGCCTGCCATGGCTGATGATCCTGGGAAGTTTGACCTCAACGAGATCGCCAGGGCAGGAAAGCATGCCTCGACGCATCTTTTCGAGCCACCCGCGGAAGCGGAGGCCAAACGCATCGAGGCTGCCGAGAAATCAAAGTACAAACGAAAGGTGCACTTCGTGACTTTGATATTCGCATTGTTTATGGTCTTTCTCTTCGCAGCGGGATGCGTGTATGAATATGTGACTGGGTCAGTGGATGACAAGAAATGGGCGGGGGCGATTGTTGCTAGCATCTGCTCTGCGTTTCTTGGGTTTGTGGTGGCGCAACGGTTAGAGTGACAAAGCATCGGGCGCTGACAAGCGGGACTCGGCCAGACGTTGCTCGGGCTCATTTTCAGCGATCTTCGCGAACAGGCGACGTTTGAGTGCCTCATCTGGGTATGGCAATCATGGTCTGGCCATTCAACAAGGCGACATGCAACCGACTTGCGAGGTAAATTGAACTGCGGAATAAGCTGTTTCGGAATCGTAATCGTGCAGAATCGTTCAATCAAGTTGTCGATATTTTCGCGTTCCTCACCGCGAAGTATATAGACTTGGAATAAGTGGTTGCGCGCAAGGCGCTTAAAAGCGATGAGATGCTGGCGGCCGCCGGGTTGACCTCTTCCGCGCCGCCGCAAACCGTTTCCTGCGACCCCCGGGCGAAAAAAGCCCAGCATTGTTTGGGGACGCCGGAGTTGCAAAAAGGGCAGAACTCCAAGGCCGGAACGGCCTTAGATAAAATCCTATTTCGCATTTGGTACCTTTGTTGGAATTTAACCTTTATTCTAATTGCACGCCGGCATCTCATACCCCGACAACCGCCACACTTATCGAGAGACGCTTCCAATAACGATTATCAGAACCGCAGCACTCGAGTGAATGGACCGGACGCCATTGTACGGGTATTCTGCCGTCGGCTGCTGCACAGCTCCACAACCTAGAAGGAGAGTTCCACAACAAAAGCCTTCACCCCCTAAGGCACCCTAGCTGAGCGCCGATTTTTCTACATTTGGCGTCATCCTAAAATCGATGGGGTCCTGGTCATTTCCCCTGTTCTGCAAAACCTATTTGCATGCCGAACGGGCGGCCGATTCCCTCGAGTTGGGCACGGATTTGCGCCGGGCTACGGCCCATCTCTCCAAGCAAGACAGCGTAATTGGCAATAGCCGCGCGCAGGTGAGGATGTTCGTGGCCGGTGGCGGCGGTAAATTGAAGGAAGGTGCCTCCGCATCAGCGGTTCGGCGGCCGAGAGCCGGTTGGTGTCCTTTAATAGTCGCGCTAGGTTGTTGAGGTCTCTGGCGACGTTCGGGTGGTCCTGTCCGTAGCTTTTCTCGTCAATGGCAAGCGCCCGGCGCATCATTGGCTCGGCCTCGGATATTCGGTTGGTAGCCTGTAGCAGTTGCGCCAGGTAGTTGAGGCTGGTGGCCACGTCGGGGTGCTCGAGTCCCTCCGCCTGCTCGAGAATCGAACACGCCTCCACGAACCGCGGCTCGGCCTGATCGTACTGGCCTTTCTCACGGTAGAGCTCCGCCAAGTTATAGAGATTCCGGCCCACTTCGGGGTCTTCGGGGCTCCCCGCTTTTTCGAGAATCGAACGCACCTCCACGAACAGCGACTCGGCCTGATCGTACTGGCCTTTCTCACGGTAGAGCACCGCCAGGTTGCGGAGAATCGGGGCCAGGCCGGAATCTTCAGGGCTCCGCGCTTTTTCCCAAATCTCCAGCGCCCGAACTAACCGCGGCTCGGCCTGATCGTACCGGCACGCATTTCAGCGACCAACCGGGTCCGAATTGCCTCACTTTAGCCTTGGGATCGGCACATTGAACCACGAATGCAACTGCCAACGGGGCTGCTTCTCGGGTTCGTCAAGAAAGATACGCATGTTGCGGAAAACACCGTCGAGTTTGCGGCCGCAACGCATTCCTTTCATTGCGACCAATAGTTCTACCACGGCAAGGTTCCCATAGATCGTCGGGACGATGTCAGTGCTGTGGAGTTCATCCGTCGTGTTGCCCGGTTTCATTAAATCATCAAGATAGATCGCTTTGTCGACGATCGTTCCGTTCGCACGCCGAAATCGCAGGTTGTCCGAAAGAACGCTTTTCAGAAAGTCTGCATCTGTTCTTCTTTCTGCCTCGCCAATGCGTTCATTCAAACTGATGAGCTCTTGTACACTTCTGGGTGCCACGACGTGTTCTTTGAGCCACGCCGGATAGCTATTTAACAGCGTTGTCCCAAGCTCCGGTGGCTGACGCGTCGCGAGCGTTGCCGCAACGTCGCAGAGGCTCTTGTCTACGGTTTGGATCGTGCCGAATGACTCGAATCCAAGCGTCCACCAAACCTTATTATCCGCAAGAGTAATCCGAGTCAGCTCCACATTACAACCAAGCTCTGGCAGCGGTCGTGTCTCGATGGGCATCTCGTTACTGCCAAGAGGAATCTCTTCCGGAACCTGTTTGGCCGTATCAAATTTTCGAAGCCATCGAATTTTCTGGATTGGAACTGTCCAGCCCGACTTTAACTCCAGCACCTCGGACGTCCATTTGGTCCAGAGTTCGACAGCCCCCACGAGTGGACTTGCGCTCAAGTTGCCCCATTTGGCAGCCACGAGTCCCTTCACTTCAACACCTCGCTTTCCACCGCGACGTTTGAGTCCCAATTCGATCTGACTGCCGTCGTATAGGTATTCGTCCACGCGCGGTTCTCCACCTCCCGCGGGGCAAGCGTTTGACGTCCCATTACGGAACCATTCCTCAAGTTTGGGCGGTAGAGCATTGCTCCAAAACCACCTTATTTCTGCTGATATCTGCATAAGTTCATGTGTTACTACACCACGATTTCGTGGGAACACCGATGGTGCAATTATATGTGCCACTATTAGTGGATTACTCTTGCAATCCAAGGGAATTGAACGATTGCCTCAGCCAGTCCGACGCACAGCATGTGACGCGTTAGTCCGCATAGCCCGTCTCGGTGATAGTTTTCAGGTGTTATCAACAGTCCCACTGGCAATCAGAAGATCCGAGATTCTGCGTGTCGAAAGTCTTCGGTTCGGATTAGGCTTTGTTCGTGCGGAGCCGGTGCAATCATGGATGCACCACAGCCGAGTCACGAAGCGTTGGGATGGGGTTTGGCTTTTTTGAGCAACTCCGAAAACGAATCGGCGACCCAGTATAAGTTACCATGACCGGTTGGATTTGAAATCAGTTCAGGGTGAAGTTTCTCCCACATGAGAATCAACTGTCCGAGATCGTATTGCTGTACATCAAGGCCACCGGACTCCAACTCTTTGATCAAGTGCTCCACTGCGTCCTGCGTCAGTTCCCGGTGCTCATGGTCCCACGCGAACACGACACCGGCTCCGCACTGTAACAACAACAGGTTGCGCCCGGCATCGGTGGCGATTGGTAGCAGCCGAGGGGGCAAAACATCTTTGTATTGAGAATCCAGCAGGGAAAAAGGGGTTCCAGTCTTGTCGCGCTCCCAATCCAAACAGGATATCGATGCTGAAGTGCGGACCCAAGGGTGTGCCACCTGCCAGTGGAATAATCGCGCCGCGCTCGAGGCCGCCGGGGGGAAGGTGGAAAGAAAGTATCGGTAATCCGGTGGAAGGGTACATCCATAATGGGGCTGCAACCGGTCCAAATTCGGCCGGTGATGGTAACTCAGCCCTCAGTTTGTCGAGTAACGCATTTAATTCTCGGCTACCCGCCCAGATTCGCAAAATAATTTCCGGATTTGACAGGAAGGCGGCAAGTTTAGGCCTCTCGGACCCGTTCCCGTTTCTTAACGCTACGATTTTTCCGGTTCCTGAGGTGAAGCGATCATGTTCCCATGCATCCCCGTCTTCGTGCTTGGTCCATCCGTGCCGTTTCGATACTGTATCGACCATGAAAGTGCTTCTTCAGGTCCGTTGTGACGGGCGTGTTCCCGTAACGCCTGAAAAGCGATTTCCTATCAGTTGGAGGTCTTCGGCATGAAGTCGGCCTTCCACAACTCCAGTGTCAGCGAGCCGTACTTCTCATCGCTCCAGCCGGCCTTCAATGCGAAGCTGACTGAGCTGGTCGATCAGAACCACGAGATCCGTTGGGTCGCGTTCCAGCACGATGGGAGCACCTTCCAGTCGGGCGCTGGCAGCAAGAGATGGGTGATCGTGACCGATCACCAGCCCTACACCTACGGGGTGCCGGCCGCGTGCACGGCGCAGCTGAACGCGCTCCATGCCGCCGGTCATGAGATCCGCTGCGTCGCGTTCACGCTGCCGACGCAGCAGACGCCGTCGGGCTGGAGTATCACAACCGACCAGACCTTCCTTAACTCGCCCAGCGTGCCGGCCGACTGTGTGCAGGCCATGTTGAACGCGGTCACGGCGGGACAGGAGTTGCTCTGCGTAGCCTTCACTGGCGGGCCCTCTTCGGGCCGGAGCCGAACCGGTGGTCGCTCATGACCGACGTAGGGCAGGTGCACCACCCCAGTATCCCCCTCGAGATCAAGGACCAGCTGGCGGCGCTCGAGATACAGGGCGAGAAGCCGAGGGTTATCGCGTACTCCCAGTCGGACTTTTGGGGAGATTCGGTGTATTGCATCATCACCAACAAGGGCTTCCACAACACCGAGGTGACGCCGGGGTGGGAGCTCGAGCAGCGCATGCAGGCGATCACCGCGTGTGGCTGGTCGGTGCGGACGATCGCCTTCAGCCCTCAGCGAACGCTCGACACCGGAGGTTGGGGTTACTCGCTGGTCGCTGACGTCCCTCCCGTCCCCGCTCCCCCACAAGCCACAGCCGCTCGTGGGCAGCAGCGGTTCGGCCACGATCCCCGCGACACCCTTGCTCCCTGTCGGTTACGACCTCAGCCTGACCGTGAAGAACCTGACCATCACGCCGGTGTCGGTGGACGTCGCGCTCTACGGCACGACAACAGGCGGCTGGATTGGGTGGATGAGAGATCCGTTCGCGGCAGGGGATCTCTTCGCTGGCAAGGATCAGCGGCTCGACAAGTTGCAGGGTTTGATGGGTGCCGGGGGTGGACCGGCGATGTCCGAAGATGGCGCCGTGCTGGTGCGGACAATCGCCAAGTCGGACACCGGCGACGAGCAGGTTCTCCACCAGAGAGTGAAGATCCTTCGCAACGGCTACGCACCGCCGGTGGCCATCCAAGCCGAGCCACCCCTGTTCGTCGGCCTGTGGACCAACCCGGCTGAGGCCTTCCACGTGTGGCGGGCGCAGGACGGCCATCCCGTGACATGGATGACGCTCGCGGGCCACCTAGTCAACACCTCCTCTGACGACATCCGGCTCACCGACGTGTCGTTACAGATCCTCAGCGGTCCCGAGGTGCTGTGGAGCGAGACGGTCCCGGCGTTCGCGTGGCCACTGTCGGTGTTCACAGGCAACCCGCCGGCCTACCAGTCCGTCGACGTCGCACCGAACGGCGACGTCGTCGTGCCGGCGGGCTGGCTGTCATTCATCCAGGGCATCCCGCTGCCGGACCACTTCAAGACGACGGGCACGCTCACCGTACGGGCGCACTACGTCTACCGGGGCCGATGCCAGGAAGCGAACTGGAAGGGCCTGATCCGCCTCGTCAACCCGGTCGAGGTGCGCAGCCCGGTCGTCGGGTCGTGGAACTGGGGCAATGCCGCCGACCACTCGAGCTGGGACGTCCACGCAATGGCCGGGGCACCGCTACTCGAATGACCTGACCGTACAGGTCGAAGGCGTGACGTACAGGGGCACGAAGGACGAGGCTGCGCTTGACAACGCGGCATTCTATGCTTGGGAACAGCCCGTCTACTGCGTCGCCGACGGTGTCGTCTACGCCGCCGAGGACAAGTACTCCGACCACCTCCCATGGATGAAGAATCCGCCGCCCGACATTAACTTCGTGGTCCTGCAGCACGGCGGCGATCGCTTCTCTGGCTACTTCCACCTCCGGCAGGGCAGCTTGCCGGTCATCGGCGGCGCCAAACTGGCCGCCGGCGACGCGGTCAGCGCCGGAGACGTGCTCGGCAAAGTCGGAGACTCCGGGGGCTCGAGCGAGCCCCACTTGCATTTCGGCATGAGCCAGATCGACGCGACCGGTCGCGCCCACCTCCTGCCCGTCCGTATCGAGGGCCTGACGACCGAGGACGGCAAAGCCGTCGACGTCGTCCCCGGCTCAGGGATGTACGCGTCATGACAGCGGAAGAGGAGGCAACGATGAGCAGCGAGGCACCGGTGCGGCTGTCCGATCGGGCGGCGGTGGAAACCCGCGCCCTGATCGACGCCCTTCATCGGCCGGGACCGCCGCTCGGGCTGCGCATCCGCCTGGTTCCGGGCAGTTGCACGGGCTTCGCGCACGCGCTCGAGGTGACCCATGAGCGACCGGGCGACGCGGTCATCGAGAGTGGAGGCGTGCGCCTGCTGCTCGATCGGTGGAGCCAGCTCTGGCTTCGCGGCGCCACGGTCGACTTCGAGGACACAGCACATGGGCGAGGCTTCCGGGTGCGCAGCGCCGACCCGCTGCACACCGGGCCCTGCGGCTGCGGCCGACCTGAATCCTGACGCGGGCGGCCGAGGGAACCAGATGGTGGCTGGTCGTCGGCAGAGATCGGCGATTTGCCCTGTCGGAATCAGGACGCGGTGGCGACGCCGCTAGCCCGTCTTCGCGGATTCGAGAGGTTCGTCAGTCGTAAGTCATTGAAAATCAGGACAGGTGTCCAGAAAGTCTTCACATTTTTCAAGAAGGGCTAAACCAATTTCGCAGACACCACCCGCAAACCCGCTTCAATTCAGCATCCCGAGAGTCATTTTGGCTCCTGTGGGAAGACGGTGAATCATTATTGCCGGCGATGATGATCCTTCTGCCCCTCGCACGCGCTATTCTATTGGCGCTTTCCAACATGTTGCTTCAGCCAGTGTCTAAAGAGGTAGCTGAAGGCAAAGGGCCTTGGGATCGCGGGATACGCGGTGAAGTGTTCTCGCAGGCTAACCTACATTACCGATACCCGACCCCCGACCTTTAGGCGGTCTCCATTTGGTCGGTACCACTGCCGTGGCCGGAGGTTGAGAGGAGGGTCGCCGGCCTCGCGCGGTTCCGGCTGGGTGTCACGGCTTGGCCAGGGCCTCGGCCAGCGCGTTGCGGACGATCTCCTGGAGCACGCGCTCCTCCATGAGGCTCCCGACGAAGGTGAGCGACGCCGCGCCGAGTACGAAGCCGCCCGCCGACGTCTCGTAGCACGACAGCACCGCGCCATCGGCTGAGGCGGTGTCGCGAGCGAGTTCAGCGACACCGGCCGGCAGCGGCGCGGGCCAATGGTCGGTTTCCCACCCACTTCCCCCGAACGGCTTCCCCGGTGGTCCATTCCACCCGGAGGTGCCGACAATCTGACCCGCCGCCACGCCGGTCGGCATGAAGCGGTGCTGCGGATCGCTGATCGCCATGCCGAGACCGGCTCCTGGACCGCCCAGCAGGTCCACGCGCGCTGCGAAGAGCGGCTGACCTTCATAGGTCGGGTAGGTCGACCATTTGGCACTCTCGCTGGTCATGAGATCGAGATCGCCACTTCCCGCCATCTCGGCCGCGAGGCTCGTCGGGCGATACATCCCATTGCCACCGAGGTAGAGCAGGCTGCGGCCGGCGTCGAGGTAAGCCGTTACGCGGCCCATCATCGTTTTTGTCCAATATTCGGGGTGGGTGTTCAAGATCAGGGCTTTGTAGTCGGCCAACTCCTCGACCCCGGCCTCAAGATCGACGTCGGTGAAGAGATCGACCTGGTATCCCTCGGCCTTCAGCCAGCTATGCAGCCAGATCTCGCTGCGCAGCATGTGGCTCCCGTTCCCGTGGTCCTGCGAATACGTGAGCAGATGGTGGTTCGGACGCTTCAGCGTGAGGTTGATCGGGCTCGCCGTGGCTGTGTAATTCGATGCTCCGCCCCACGTGTTATAAGCGTTCCAGGTGTTCACGTTGACTACCAGCGCGAAGGGCGCAGCCGTCACGCCCCGTCTCACTACGAATGGGATGTCGAAGGGCGGGCCCGAAGGACCCTGGACACGAGCGGCGTAGAAGCCCGCTTCCCACGGCCCGCTGGTGGTGGGGAGACCAAGCGAGAAGGCCCCGGGCCACCCGCAGTCGGCCGACCACGTCCCGTTGGCCTCGAACTTGACGTCGAAAGCCGGTCCCTTTGTGACCATTATTCCGAGCCGTGGGCCACGCCCACCGAGCCGGAGGTAGGTCGCAGTTGCTAGTCCTGGCGTATTGGACGAGACGTGGAACCGGATCGCTTCGCCAGGACCGGCGCCGATCGGCCAGGAGTAGCCCTCGCTGGCCGCGATCTGCCAGCCGCTCGACGAGGTCGTCGCGCTGGTGAGCCAGCCCCCGTCGAGCCCGTTGGTGCCGTCCCGCAGCAAATCGCGGTATCGGAGGAGGATGCCGCCGAACTCAGCCGTTCGGCAGGCGATGATCACCCCATCCTCACCAGCGAAAAGATGGGTGAAAAAATCCCATCCGTTCCCGACCCTTGCACCGCTGCCGCCGGCCCAGCCATCTGCACCACTTGGGCCGTTGCTCCCGTCCCGGCGGTCATCGCGGTACCAAGCAAGGTCTCCCTTGGGCGTGACGGCGTAGATTACACCGCCACCGCCCGGCACGATGTGCCGCAGACCCTTCCAGCCCAGCCCGATCTGGCTTCCCGAGGCTTCGGACCAGCCAGTGGAGCCATCCGGTGCGTTTGACCCGTCCCTGACGAGGTCGCCGTACCAGAGCAGCTCGCCCGTTGTCTGCACGGCGTAGATGACGCCGTCGCCACCCGAGAGGAGTTGGGCGAATCCGAGCCAGCCGCTTCCGATCTGGTTGCCGGAGCCAGAGGTCCAACCCGTCGAGCCGTCGGGGTCATTGGTCCCGTCGCGCCGCTCGTCGCGGTACCACCGGAGCGCCCCGTCCTGGTCGGCGGCGTAGATGATCCCGTCGCCGCCCGCAAATACATGGGAGAAGCCTCCCCAATCACTCCCGATCTGCCGACCCTGGTCAAGGTTGGGCGGGTCAGATGTGTCGGTCCAGACGGGGTACCACAGCAGCGCGCCGCCCGCTGTTATGGCGTAGATGCTCCGGTCGTCACCGAAGAGGTATCGGAACCTTGTGATGACGTATGCCACGATCGTTTGCTCCTCACGTCTTGCAGCCGGATCCTACCATGGCGCCATTAACGGCCGAACGCCAAAACAGCGCTGTGCTTTGCACCACAGCACATCCCTCGGCCCCATCAAGTTTATTCTAGCAGTCCGCTGCTCTCAAGGCTGTTTCGTCGTCTGTTCCTGGAATACAGCGCCAATTCATGAGAGTCGTTTGAGGTTGGGATATTTACTCAAGGCAAGGCGGAGTCCCGGACGGTGGTGGTCTTCGAACAAGGCGGAATATCAGGTGGTTGTCCAGATCAGTCCGAAATATCGCCGCTCATTTAATACCCTTGCCTTTGGAGAGATCAAACCGCACGGCGGATCCCTTAAGGATGGCAGGCTCGAGCTGGTCTACTATCAAAACCCCGGCCTTACCATCGGAGATCCGTTTCCGCTTTGGACGCTACATTAACCTGCATATTTATAGCCCCGAAAGGTTGCATGATCCTTGTAGGTTGTGGCCGTTTATAAGCTAGCCATTAAGATAGCTGATCTGGGGATTCGCTTTTAGAGACTACCCGAGGGCCTTCGCCGTGGGCATTTGGGCTTTTGATCCCCGAATTTCGACCAAATCGGAGAGAGCTCCGCTGAGAGGGCGACGTGTTATGTCTCTGGTTAAATTCCAACAAAGGTACCAAATGCGACATGGGATTTGGCGTAATCCCTTTCATAGATTGGGTTTTCGGTCTTCGAAGGACCCCCAAAATAGCGCCCCGTTTAGTTCATCAATTTTGGGAGCCGAATCCCCATACTGTCCCGTAGCTTTTCTTCCGAGAAATCGTACTCACAGAGCATGTTGAGGTGCCGCCAGGCAGCCGCCGAGCCGTGGGCCACCGCATCGAGGAATGCCTCCCGTTCAGTGGTATCTTTGATCTCCTCCAGCTTCTGCGACAGGTAGAGATAATTCCAGCAGATGATGCAGTTCTTGATGAGCCGCTTGCAGGCTTAGGGCGATTGTCCTGCAGGCAAGCCAAGGGGTAGGGGATGCTGGCGGGGTCCAGTACTCAGAAGCCGCGCATTTGAACTCTCCAAAGAGAGCCCTCGAGTCGCAAATTTCTATGTCGCATTTGGTACCTTTGTTGGAATTTAACCACCGAATGCGAATCGGTCGGGATCTGCCCCGGATGGTTGTGTGCACGAGGGAATACACGATTCACCACCGGTGAAGCTAGACCTAGCCAAAACATATTTGATCCCCCAGTAAATACCCGTTGATTCGAGCGCAAGGTTTCAATTCCGCAACGCCTTAACCAAGCCGCCAATTCATGGAGCTCTGGAGTGAAGGCTTCAAAGGCTAGGCTGGCTTCGCCGTATCGTTTACCTTATCGCTTGACGGTGCAGAAAAAGCGGTCAGGATCCGAATCCATGGCGGTAAAAAGCAGATCGACAATGTATCCGGCAGCGGCATAGCTCCGTGACTGACCAACCAGCAAAAAACAATGCCATGAAGAAGCAGGAAGTCTTTGTTTTTCCCACATCCTACGCCCAGCAACGACTCTGGTTTCTCGATCAACTGATACCGGGAAATGCTGCCTACAATATTTCGCGGTCGATCCCATGGCGCGGATGTCTGGAAGTGAAAGCGCTGGAAACAAGCCTCAACGAGATGGCGCGGCGGCATGAATCGTTGCGGACCTGTTTCGGGACAAAGGAAGGGGAGCCTTTCCAGGTCATCCTGCCCGCCATGTCTCTACCGCTATCGGTGGTGAATCTGCAGGCGCGCCCGGCCCCCACACGGCGCGCTGAGGCGCGGCGCCTGGCGCAGGAAGAAGCGCAAAGACCTTTTGACCTAGCTCGGGCACCACTACTGCGGCCAACATTAATGCTGCTGCAGGAAGAATACAGCCTATTCCTGCTGACCATGCATCACCTGATTTCAGACAGATGGTCGATGCAGGTTTTTTTCCGAGAACTGACCGAGCTCTATTACGCTTTAGTGGATCACCGGCCTTTCCCGCTGCCAGATTCGCCCATTCAGTATGCTGATTTCGCGGTCTGGCAGCGCCAGTGGTTGCACGGGGAAAGGTTCACTAGCCAACTGAACTATTGGAAGCAGAAGTTGGCGGGAAGCCCGGGGGTGCTTCAGTTGCCTACGGACCGTCCCCGTCCTGCAGTGCAAGCCTTCCAAGGCGAATGCCAGTCGCGGCTCCTTCCGCAGGGACTAACCGAGCCCTTGAGGGCGCTCGGACAACGCGAAGGCGCGACGCTATTCATGACGATGCTGGCCGCCTTCAAAGTGCTTTTGCATCGTTACACCGATCAAACTGACATCCTGGTAGGTTCGCCGATTGCCAATCGGACCCGCACAGAGCTGGAGGGACTGATTGGATTTTTCGTCAACACGCTCGTGTTACGGACGGACCTGTCTGGCGACCCTACTTTTCGCGAGTTATTGCAGCGGGTGCGGCAAACCGCTCTCGAAGCGTTCGCGCATCAGGATCTGCCCTTTGAACGGGCTGGTGGCCGAGTTGAATCCCGATCGGCACTTGGGCTACAACCCGCTGGTGCAAATCTTATTCGTGTTTCAAAATTTGCCGAGAGAGGAGCGGTCGGTTTTCGCCGGCGTTCCTGCTTCGGACCGTGCGCTATCGTCGAATACGTACTTGGAAGATGGCGCCGGAATCTTTGACCTGACCTTTTGTATTGAAAGCAGCCCTGCCGGGCTTTGGGTGGTCCTCGACTACAACATTGGATTGTTCGAGACCTCGACCATCACACGAATGTTGGGCCATTTCGAGAGATTATTGCAGGGCATTCTGGCCGACCCGTCCGGGAGCATTTCCACCCTGCCGCTTCTTTCGGAAATCGAACGCCGGCAAATCCTGGTGGAATGGAATGACACGGCAGTAGACTATCCCAGGGACCACTGCGTTCACCAGCTCTTCGAAATTCAGGCGGAAGCGCAGCCGGAGGCGGAAGCCATTGTCTTTCGGGATCAACGGCTCACCTACCGTGAGTTGAATGAACGGGCCAATCAATGGGCTCGCCATTTGCAAATGTTGGGTTTGGGACCGGAGGTGGTCGCGGCCCTATATGTGGAGCGGAGCCTGGAAATGGCGGTTGGCCTGCTCGCTATTCTGAAGGCAGGCGGAGCGTATCTGCCGTTGGAGCCGGGTTATCCCCGAGAGCGCCTGGCGCTCATGCTCGAGGAGACACATCCATCTGTGTTGTTAACGCAGGAAAGACTAAATCAGGGCCTGCCCAGAACCAGCGCCAAGATAGTACGCCTCGACCGGGATGCTCCCCTCACCGGCTTACAGCAAGTAGATAATCCCAGGAGTGGCGCCACTTCCGAAAACCTCGCCTACGTCATTTTTACTTCTGGTTCTGATGGCGCACCGAAGGGCGTTCTCATGCCGCATCAGGCTCTCGTGAATCACAGTCTGGCGGTCGGCAGAACATACAGGCTGGACCCCAATGACCGGGTGCTGCAATTTGCGTCGCTAAGTTTCGACCGTGGCCGCTGAGGAGCTGTTCGCTTCCTGGGCATGCGGCGCCACAGTCGTGCTCCGAGATGCAGAACCGCTCTTTTCCTTTGTTGATTTGCGCGAGTTGATCGAGAAAGAGCGGCTGACTCAATTGAACCTGCCGACGCCCTACTGGCAGGAGTGGGTTGCGGAACTGGTTCGCTCCGGGGTGTCTTTGCCGACGTGTTTGCGGCACGTTGTGGTCGGCAGCGATGAGATTTTGCCGGAACGCTGGCGGCAATGGCGGACACTCGCAGGTCCCGGCATCCGTTTGAGCAATGCTTACGGGCTGACCGAAGCCGCCGTCACCAGCCTGATTTACGAAGCGCCGCGGGGCCACCCGCCCGAGATCCTCTCGTCGATCCCAATCGGTCGTCCAGTAGCTAACATCCAAGCCTGCGTCTTGGACCGGCATCTCTGCCCGGTCCCAATCGGTGTGCCTGGCGAACTTTATATCGGCGGCGATGGCTTGGCGCGCGGTTATCTGAACCGACCCGACCTCACCCGGGAGAAATTTCTGCCGAATCCGTTTCATCCCGATCCAGGTTCGCGTCTCTACAAAACCGGAGATCGCGCGCGCTGGCTGCGTGATGGTAATATCGAATTCTTAGGACGGGTCGACCTGCAGGTGAAGGTGCGAGGCTTTCGGATTGAGACCGGAGAAGTCGAGACAGTCCTCGCGCGGCATCCTGAGGTCCGAGCGTGCGCGGTGGTTGCCGAAGAAAAATCGGGCAACAAGCGGCTGGTGGCCTACGTCGTCCCTGCTGACCAGCCGCCAGAACTCTGGCCTTCGGTGGGCGAGTATTTCATTTACGATGAGCTTTTGTACTACGCCATGACCCACGATGAGCGGCGCAATGCCCGCTACCGCGCCGCGATCAATCGGCTCGTGCAGGACAAAGTGGTGCTTGATATTGGGACTGGCGCCGATGCTCTCCTGGCTCGTTTCTCCGCGGAGGCAGGGGCCAAGCGCGTTTACGCCATCGAGATGCTGGACGAATCCTATCGCCAAGCTTCGATCCTGATCAGCAAACTGGGTTTGGAGTCAACAATCACCTTGCTGCACGGCGACTCCCGAAAAATCAGGCTGCCGGAGAAAGTGGATGTTTGTGTCTCGGAACTCATCGGCACCATCGGTTCCTCCGAAGGAGCCGCAGTGATTTTGAGTGAGGCCCACTGTTTTCTGAAAAGCGATGGCGTGATGATACCGCAGCGCTGCATCACTCACATCGCAGCCGTTTCTCTTCCGGAGGGTCTGGCGGCCCGCCCTCGATTCGGTGAGCTCGCTGCTCCATACGCGGAGAAGATTTTTCAGACCATGGGACACCAGTTTGATGTTCGCGTTTGCATCAAGAACTTCCCAAAGACCAATTTCCTCTCCCATCCCGATGTCTTCGAGGAACTGCACTTCAATTACCCAACGCCCTCTGAATCTGATTCAGAGATTCAACTGACAATCGAGCGCCCAGGCCGCCTTGACGGCTTTCTCTTGTGGATAAACCTCTATCCATGTGCGGAGGCGCGGATCGATGCGTTGAACGAATCCACCAGTTGGCTGCCGGTTTTTCTGCCAGTATTTTATCCCGGCGTAGAAGTCTCCGCCAGGGATATCATTCAGGCCCGCCGTTTCACCCGTTTGAGCGACAACGGGCTGACGCCCAACTACAGGCTGGAAGGCGCGCTTACCACAAGAGGCGGAGCAATTGTTCCGTTCGGCTACGACTCGCTTTATGACAACGCACCCTGTGGAAACACTCCGTTTTACCAACGCCTCTTCGCCCAAGACCAAGAAAGGTCGGAAGCCAGGCAAAGCGCCGCGGGATTGGACGAGATTCTTCGCAAGAACCTGCAGGAACATTTGCCGGCTTACATGGTTCCTACCGCCTTCGTGCTCCTGAAGGAACTGCCGTTGACGCCTGCGGGCAAGATCGATCGCAGCGCGCTGCGGAATCGCACCCGGAAAAGGCCCAATAAGCAAAAATCTCTCGCGCCGCCCCGCAGCGAAGTGGAAAAAACGCTGGCTAGGATTTGGTCGGAAGTGCTGCGGCTCCCGGCGGTGGGAATTCACGATAATTTCTTCCAGCTCGGCGGCGATTCGATCCTCGGCATCCAAATCATTGGCCGCGCCAAGGCTGCCGGTCTGAAGTTCACGCCCAGACAGATATTTCAGCACCAGACTATTGCCGAGCTGGCATTGGAGGTCGGCACCGCCGAAGCCATCACCGCCGAACAAGGATCAGTTACTGGGCCTGCGCCACTCACACCGATTCAGCATTGGTTCTTGGAACGTGATCTCTCTGAGTGGGCGCAGTTCAGCCAGTCTGCGGTGATCGAAGTGGACCGTGAGACCGATGCCCTTCGAGTCGAGCAGGTCTTACAGCGATTGGAGTTGAGACACGAT
>Ga0306921_10003634_pt1 | contig 15638 bp, 12 predicted proteins | sample sta12Cox44000080_FD_203760 | JGI IMG/M metagenome (GOLD analysis project Ga0306921, IMG submission 203760) | Lab enrichment of tropical soil microbial communities from Luquillo Experimental Forest, Puerto Rico - statoxic.12C.oxic.44.000.080 (v2)... | ecosystem: Environmental > Terrestrial >...
CTCTTACCAGCTGCTCACCACCTACGCAACCATTTTTCGACTCATCCTGATTTCATCGAACCCTGGAAAAAGTCTGGCGAGGTCAGGAGGTCTGAACTTGAACCACAAGCGGGGCCAACTATGCACGCAGTTGGCCTCGCTTCGTTTCAGCGTCGACTTGTCTTCGCGGGACGATCTGATTATCGGGGCAACGGCCCTCCATCTTGGCTTCGACGTGGTCACGCTCAACGTGCGCCACTTCCAGATGATCCCCAGCCTCTCCCTAGTGCAGTTTTAGCGCTAGGCTCGGTCCTGAGCAACCAAGCGAGTGATTTAACATGACGAGCGATGGCTTCTGCCCTGCAATTCGTCACGCTGCGGCGCGCGGCCGGGCACAACCTCCTCGCAACAGCGGGAGCGATGATGATCGTTGCGTTCGTCAGTTGCGCCATCTTTGCGCCGTGGCTCGCGCCGCAGGATCCGGCGTACATCGATCTAGCGTCGCGCCTGATGGGGCCCTCAGCAGCGCACTGGTTCGGGACGGACGAACTGGGGCGCGACATCTTGTCGCGCGTGATCTACGGCGGGCGCATTTCGATGCTGGTGGGAACGTGCGTTGTCGCCACGTCTCTTACTTTCGGCCTGATTCTCGGTTCGATCGCGGGGTATTACGGCGGATTTGTTGACCGCTTTCTCAACGTGATCGTGATGAATGCCTTCATGTCGTTTCCGGGAATTTTGCTGGCGATTGCGTTCGTCGCATTTCTAGGCCCGGGATTGTTCAACCTTGTGCTGGCGCTTTCGATTGGGGGATGGGTGGGCTATGCCCGGCTGGTGCGCGCGCAGGTTCTGGCGGTGCATGAGCGAGAGTTCGTGGAGGCAGCCCGGGCGTTGGGGGCAAGCGACGTGCGGATCATCGTCCGGCACATTCTGCCGAACATCATCCAGCCGGTGATCGTGCAGGCGGCGATCGGGATGGCAGGTGCGATTCTAGCGGAAGCGACCATGAGCTTTCTGGGCCTGGGGGTACCACCACCGACTGCGTCGTGGGGATCGATGTTGAATGACGGACGCTCACACCTTTTCGACGCACCACACCTCGTGCTCTTCCCTGCCGCCGCGGTGATGCTGGCAGTGCTGTCGTTCAACTTTATTGGAGATGGCTTACGGGATTATTTGGATCCGCGGTCGAGGATTGAGGCGGGCCTGTAGGGCTTTCCGCCACAGATGCACAGGGACACCGAGGAAGTTAGATCACCTGTCGCGGCGGCGCAGCCTGTTACTTCCCCTCTGTACCTTTGGAACTCGGGACGAAAGACATTCCCCATGGAGAACACGGAGGCTAGAGAGAAAAACTTGACCGTAATCGGTGTCACCGGCTAAACCCGGCTCGTGGATCGTTCCGACTCCGCTCCCGCGAGCTGACGCCCAGGGCCAACACAGATTCCGGCCCTTCGGGCTCCTGACCGGCTCACTGCAAATCACAAACGCCTGCAATAGAATCTTTTGCGGAATCTTCTGCGGGGTTTCGAATGCTCTCTTGCCGATTCAGAATCCAAGCGGCTTCTATCTTGATCGTGATTTTTACTGTGGTTGCCGCCTCTTCCTGCGGTGGACAGGCGAGGCAGAACTCGACTTCACTAACCCCTTCGGCGGCGCCGACGTATCAGTTGGTGTGGTCGGATGAGTTCAACGCGGCCGATGGCTCGGCGCCTGATGCCAGCAAGTGGGCCATCCAGACCGGCGGCAACGGCTGGGGCAATAACGAACTGGAGTACTACACGACGCGTCCGCAGAACGTCGAGGTAAGCGGCGGCAACCTGGTGATCACAGCCATTAAGGAGAACTACACCGGACCCGACGGCGTGTGGCGCAACTACACCTCGGCACGGCTACAAACTAAGGGCTTGTTCTCGCAGCAGTACGGACGGTTCGAGGCGCGTATCAAGATTCCCAAGGGCCAGGGCATGTGGCCGGCATTCTGGATGCTCGGCAACAACATCGCCACTGCGGGTTGGCCGGCGTGCGGCGAGATCGACATCATGGAGAACATCGGAAAGGAACCGTCGATCGTGCACGCCACGCTACATGCGCCGAATTATCCGCCGGCGGGCTATACGGCGGCGGACACCTTGCCGAGTGGCGCGTTTTCCGACGATTTCCATGTTTTCGCAGTCGAGTGGGAGCCGCAACAGATTCGCTTTTACCTCGACGCTACACTCTACGCCACCGATACACAGAGCGCGTCTCCGTCGCCGGGCAATTGGCCGTTCAGCACGCAGCCGTTCTTCGTCCTGCTGAACCTGGCCGTGGGTGGCGATTGGCCGGGGAATCCGGACAGTACGACACTGTTTCCGCAACAGATGCTGGTGGATTATGTGAGGGTGTATCAGAAGCAGTAGGAACTAGCAGCTAGCAATTATCCGGCCAGCGCTTTTAGCTGGAAGCTTCAGCCGTCACCGCCGGTGTAACAATCTGCTGGCGTGCTGCATCCAATCCAGACATGACTACTGAAAAGGCAGTTTTAGGTGGAGGATGTTTTTGGTGTGTCGAGGCCGCGATTGCGCAACTGGAAGGCGTGGAGTCGGTCCGCTCGGGATACATGGGCGGTCGCCGGCCGAATCCGACGTACGAGCAGGTATGCACTGGCACCACCGGGCACGTCGAAGTCGCGGAGATCACATTCGATCCGGCAAAGATCAGCTATCGCGATTTGCTGGAGGTCTTCTTCACGGTCCACGATCCGACCACGCTGAACCGCCAGGGCAACGACGTGGGCGAGCAGTACCGGTCGGTGATTTTCTATCTCAATGACGAACAGAAGAAGATCGCAGAAGATGTGATCGCCCAGTTCACGCGCGAGAAAGTGTTTGACAAGCCGATTGTGACCACGGTCGAACCGGCGCAGACGTTCTACGTCGCGGAGGACTACCACCAGGATTACTTCGCCAACCATCCGTTTCAACCGTATTGCCTGTTTACGGTCGCGCCAAAGGTGAAGAAGGTGCGGCAGAAGTTCGCGTCGCGGGTGAAGGCGGCGGTGTAGCAAACCATTCATCACAAAGACACTGAGGCGCACAGGAGTTTGAATTAGATTTCTCAGAGTGTCTCTGTGTCTCGGTGGCGATTAAAATGGCGTACGCAGACAGATTCCAGCGGTAGAATACGCGCATGGCGGATTCCCTCAATCTCAGCGTCTGGTTCCCCAGTTTCCACGAGAATGAAATGCTGCCGCGCGCGGTGTCAGTGATGCGGCAGTTTCTGTTTTCCGAGATCCGCGAGGGGATCACGTACTTGTCAGTGCATCCGGTAGCGTGGTCAGAGCCAACGGTACTGGAGCGGCGATTTAATCCCGGCATCTCGCCGGAAGAAGCCGCCGAGATCGCCAGCGAGTTCGCGCACGACGACTTCGCGTTTGTCTTTGAGGCGTTCTGGGACTTGTGGGTGCCGAACGAAGACTCGGAAGGCGACGCATGGGTGCGGCGTCCCATAGCCGTGCGCTTTGTCGTGCACGGCGTGCAGTTCGACGAGGGCATTTACACTGACGACGGCCACATGGAAGTAGACTTTGGACTGGACACTCCGTTTCTGTTTGGGGGGCTGGAGCTTTCGGCAAAGAACGAAGAACATGTGCGATACAACGTCGCCAAGCTGGTGGCATTCACGATGGCGGTCCAGAATAACTGCAAGCTGTCTGGACGCGTGTTGTGGTCAGAGTCGGAGAGCAATCTGGCACAGAAGCTGATTGCGCAGTTGCAGCAGACGCAGTGAGCGACTGGCAATTATCCACGAGCGGTTAGCTGCTGGCTATCAGGGCGCATCTGGCATAAAAGACGCACGACAACGGAAGGCCGGGAGCGATCCGAGCCTTGCAATATTGCTGGCGGCATTTGGAGGTAACCAACCGATGTGTTAAGCGTTATGATCACGCCAATGCACACGACCTGAACTGGTCGGCGGGATTTTCACCAGCCTTGTCCTGGCACGCTGCCCTTCGAGCCGAAGTCCCTGCTTCAGGAGATTCTGAATATGCGCCTTCTTACACCTTGCAAAAGAATTCGCGGGGAATAAAGTCCCCGCGAGTGAATCAATTAAGACCGCTTTGACTTTGGCCTAATAAAGGCCAGCTCTACCCTTATTTGGTTCTGCCCCCTTCGATCTTCAACTCGGCGCTGGCGCCGGCTTGCGCGGCTGCGAGACGAGCCGTCAGCACGCGAAACGGCGAGCAGGACACATAGTTGAAGTCGTTCTGCGCGCAGAACTCGACGGACGCGGGATCTCCACCGTGTTCACCGCAAATTCCGATCTTGAGCGTCGGGCGGGTCTTGCGGCCCTTTTCGACGCCGATCTTGATCAGTTGTCCGACACCCTGCTGATCGAGCGTGGCGAATGGGTCCTGCTTCAAGATGCCCTCCGCCAGGTAGGCTGTGAGGATCTTGCCGACGTCGTCGCGCGAGAAACCGAATGTGGTCTGGGTGAGATCGTTGGTGCCGAAGCTGAAGAATTCGGCTTCCCTGGCGATCTCATCCGCAACTAGCGCGGCACGCGGGAGCTCGATCATTGTCCCGACGAGGTAGTCGACCGTGGTTTCCTTCTCGGCGAAGACCTCTTCGGCAACGCGGCGAACGATTGCAGCCTGGTTGGCCATTTCTTTGATGCCTGTGGTGAGCGGGATCATGACTTCAGGCTTCACCTTCACGCCTTCGTGCGCGACCTTGACGGCCGCTTCGAAGATGGCGCGCGCCTGCATCTCGGTGATCTCGGGATAAGCGATGCCGAGGCGGCAGCCGCGCAGGCCGAGCATCGGGTTGACTTCGTGCAACTGCTCGACGCGATTGAGCAGCGCGTGCAGCTCCTTGAGCTTCGGTGAGCGCGGCTTGGTGGCTTCCAGCTTCGCGATCTCGACCATCAGATCTTCGCGGCGCGGCAGGAACTCGTGCAGCGGCGGATCGAGGGTGCGGATGGTGACCGGAAAGCCGTCCATGGCGCGGAAGACGCCGACAAAATCGGCGCGCTGCATGGGCAGCAGTTTCTTCAGCGCGGCGCGGCGGTCTTTCTCGCTGTTGGCGAGAATCATGGCGCGCATGTGCGGCAGGCGGTCTTCGGCGAAGAACATGTGCTCGGTGCGGCAGAGGCCGATGCCTTCGGCGCCGAATGCGCGGGCCTGCAGAGCGTCGCGCGGGATGTCAGCATTGGCGCGAACTCCGATGCGGCGGAAGGGCTCAGCCCAACTCATGAACTTGAGGAGCTCGGGATCGTCGGGAGAAGCGGGAACGGTCTTGAGTTGGCCGTTGATGACGCGGCCGGTGGTGCCGTCGAGCGAGATCCAGTCGCCGGCTTTGAGGGTCTTGCCTGCAACTTTGATTTCGCGATTTTTCTCGCTCACGTCGATGTCGCCCGCGCCGGCAACGCAACACTTACCCATGCCGCGGGTGACGACGGCAGCGTGGCTGGTCATGCCACCGCGCGAGGTGAGAATGCCGATGGCGACTTCCATACCGTGAATATCTTCGGGCGTGGTTTCGCTGCGCACCAAAATCAGCTTGGACTTGGGGTCTTTGTGGAACTTCTCGACGGCTTCGTCGGCGGTGAAGACGATCTGTCCGACGGCGGCGCCGGGTGAAGCAGGCAGGCCGGTGGCGAGCACTTCCACGTTTGCGCCCTTCTCATCGAGACTTGGGACGAGGAAGTCGTAAAGCTGGTTGGCTTCAACGCGGAAGATAGCTTCTTCCTTAGTGATCAGGCCTTCCTCGACCATCTCGATGGCGACGCGAACGGCGGCGCGTCCGGTGCGCTTGCCGTTGCGGGTCTGCAGCATGTAGAGGCGGCCGAGCTGGATGGTGAACTCGAAGTCCTGCATATCGCGATAGTGCTTTTCCAGGCGCGTGGTGATGTCGCGGAGCTGGTGGTACACATCGGGCATGATGCTCTCGAGTTGGGAGATGTGGACCGGCGTGCGGATGCCGGCGACCACGTCTTCGCCCTGCGCGTTCATCAGGAATTCGCCGTAGAACTCTTTGACGCCGGTGGCGGGATTGCGGGTGAAGCCGACGCCGGTGCCGCTGGTGTCGCCGAGGTTGCCGAACACCATGGCCTGCACGTTGACGGCGGTACCGAGCATGTCATCGATGTTGTTGATGCGGCGATAGGTCTTAGCACGATCGTTCAACCAGGAGCGGAAGACGGCGTCACGCGCCATGACGAGCTGCACACGAGGATCCTGTGGGAACTCGCGCCCGGTGTGCTTCTGCACAACCTTCTTGTAATCGGCGATGACTTCCTGCAGCGCCTTGGCATCGAGTTCGGTGTCAAGCTTGGCCTTCTTCTGCTTCTTCTTGCCGTCGAAGACTTCTTCAAAGGCGTGCTTGGGGATGTCGAGCACGACATTGCCGAACATCTGAATCAGGCGGCGATATGAATCGTAGGCGAAGCGTGGATTGTTGCTGCGCTTGGCGAGCCCTTCGACCGACTTGTCGTTGAGGCCGAGGTTGAGGATCGTGTCCATCATGCCCGGCATGGAAAACTTGGCGCCCGAGCGGACGCTGACCAGCAGCGGATTGTCAGCGGCACCGAGCTTCTGCCTCTGGAGCTTCTCGAGTTTCTCGAGAGCCTCGTCCATCTGTTGGTTCACTTCGGTGGAGACGTCCGTGTTGCGCATGTATTCGCGGCAGGCTTCGGTCTGGATGGTGAATCCCGGGGGCACGGGGAGCTTGGCGTTGGTCATCTCGGCGAGGCCGGCGCCCTTGCCCCCCAGCTCGTCCTTCATCTTGCCGTGGCCTTCGGCGTGATTGTCGCCGAAGAAGTAAACGTACTTAACCAATTTTGTGTCGGCCGCTGTCTTGGGTTCAACTTCAACTGTTGGTGTGCTCATGATCAGTCCTCTGCTGGTGTGGAACTAGGTTAGGGCTTTGTGCAGCTTACAGTGCATGAAAGTGTGAACTGCCGGGTGATCGATATGCCCGCGCGGGCTGAAGTCCGCTCGAGGGATATACGATTGGTGAACCGTCGGCACAACGGAAGTCGTGCCCTGCTACGAGACATTCGCACAGCTAATACTTTCCCGTACGCTTGCAGCCGCGCGGACCCATCGCGATTGAGGCTCACTTGGCCTCCGTCACGATCTCGCTGAAATCGGCGATGGTGGAAAACTCAAGTAAGAGTGTTTGCAGCAGCGCGAGACGATTGGCGCGCACGCGCTCGGCGTCGACCATAACCATGACCTTGTCGAAGAACCGGTCGATGGGCTGGCGAAGGCGGCTGATCTCGCTGAGGGCCGCTGTGTAATTCCTCTGCGCGCGCAGTAGGGCGACTTTAGCCGCGATTTCCGGAACCTTAGCGGCAAGAGCCTTCTCCGCATCGTCCACCAGCGCCGCAGTATCGACGTGCTCGGCGATGGTCTTCTTGGTCTCGCGCGCCTGGCGAAGGATGTTCTTGGTCCGCTTAAACGCGACAGAAATCGATGCGAAGTCGTCGGAGCCGCGCACCTGGGTGAGCGCCTCGGAACGCGCGATAGCATCAACTACGTCGTCGCTGCCTGCGGCGAGGACGGCGTTGACCACGTCGTAGGCGAATCCGCGCACATCGCGCAGGTAGAACTCCAGCCTCTCGCGCAGGAAGGCGGCAACTGACGCGTCGAAGTCGACTTTCTTGTCGAAGTGGCGTTCGGCCTCAGTGCCGGAGTATTCGGCGCGAGCGTCGGCGAAGAGCTTGGCGACGGGAACTGGCAGCTTGTGCTCGGCAATAATCTTGACGATGCCGTTTGCGGCGCGGCGCAGGGCGAAGGGATCTTTCGAGCCGGTGGGCTCGAAACCGAGTGCGAACATGCCGGCGATGGTGTCGGTCTTGTCGGCGATAGCAAGAACTGCGCCTTCGAGTGTGGGCGGAACATCGTCGTCCATAGACTCGGGCTGGTAGTGATGGTAAATCGCCTCACCAATGGCTCCGGCCGTCGCCTGGGGCAACGAAGGATCGAGTTGCTGCACCTTGGCGTACAGTCCGCCGACGATGCCTTGCAGCTCGGTAAATTCCTTGACTAGTTCGGTGGTGAGATCGGCCTTCGACAGATGCGCGGCCTTGAAGACGACACCAGGACGGATGGCCACACCGGCGACGCGGAGCACCTCAGAAACAAGACTGCTCAACTTCTGAACACGCGACGTTTTCTCGAAGTAGCTGCCGAGGTCTTTCTGGAACGTGACTGACTTTAGCATCTCGACGCGCTCGCGCAGGTTGATCCTCTGATCGGTGTCCCAGAAGAAGCGCGCGTCATTGAAGCGGGCGCGCAAGACGCGCTCGTTGCCATGGCGGATGAGGCCGTAGGGATCGTTGTCGGTGTTCAGCACGGCGAGGAAGTGCGGCGAGAGTTTGCCGTCCGCGTCCTCGATGGCGAAGTACTTCTGGTGATCGCGCATTACCGTGACCAGGACTTCCTGTGGCAGGGTGAGAAATTCGGGATCGAAGCTGCCGAGGATGACGCTGGGGCACTCTGTGAGATTGACGACGGTGTCGAGTAGTGGCTGGTCTTCGCGCCAGCGCGCGCCGGGAACAGTGCGAGTGGCGGCGTCGAGGGCCTTGCGGACGCGATGTTCGCGGGCGGCGGCGCTGACGGTCACATAAGCCTCGCTTAGCTTCGCGGAATAGTCGTCGGGTTTGTTGATGGCAACTGCGCCGCTCGAAAGAAGGCGATGGCCTTGGCTGGTTTGGCCGGCCGTAATCCCGCCGAACTCGACGGGCACAACCCGGTCGTCGAGGAGCGACACCATCCAACGCACCGGACGAACGAAGCGCTCGGCGTTCTTGCCGCGCCAGTACATACTTTTGGCCCAGTAGATGCCGGCGATCTCTTTCGGCAGCAGTTCAGCCAGGAGGTCGGAGGCTGAACGTCCTTTTTTCTGCACCGTTGCGGACAGATACTCGCCTTTGGGTGTCGTGACTTTTTCAAGGGAGTCAACCGGAACGCCCGCCTTGCGGGCGAAGGCTTCGGCTGCTTGAGTAGGCACACCGTCTCTGTAGGCAATCTTTAACGATGGACCTATAAGTTGTTCTTCTACATCAGGTTGCCGTTTGGCGATACCGCGAGCCAGAATGGCCAGCCGGCGTGGCGTCGAGTATGCCTCGAGGGACGGGCTGACAGCCAGACGTTCGCGGACCAACAGATCGCCGGTACGTCGCGCCAGTTCGTCGCGCGCGCTCTCGATCATCCTTGCGGGAATCTCTTCAACACCGATCTCGAATAAGAAATCTGGCATGCTACAAGGCGTTCTTTCTATTGTGCCGCATTCCGCGTTGCATTTCAGCCGGCCACTGGCTGTGCTGCACTTCTCTGTTCTTCCGCTGGAGCGGAATCTTCGTCCGCCTGCTGCTGGTCGACATAGGCCTTCGCCACGCCGACGGCCAGGGCCCTTATCCTCGCAATGACGCCGACTCGTTCGGTGACGCTGATCGCTCCGCGCGCATCGAGGAGGTTGAACAGGTGCGAACATTTCAGGCAGAGATCGAAAGCCGCGAGTACGGGAAAGCGCTTTTGCTCTTCACAGGATTCCGGATCTTTGCTTTCCGCTTTTCGCCTTTGGCTGGAATGAGACCCCTCGTTCCTAGCCTCTCGCTCTTTACTCTTCGCAGTACTGTACTCATCCAGCAGTGCCTGGCACTCAGCCTCGTACAGCTTCAGGTGCTGCCAAGCCATGTCCACGTCGGCGCGCTCGAAGTTGTAGACGGAGAACTGCAGCTCGTCCTGAAGCCGAATTTCGCCGTACTTCACGGGCCTCCCGTCGGGACCGACGACCCACGTGATGTCATAGATGCTGTTCACATCCTGCAAAAACTGCGCAATGCGCTCTAGCCCATACGTCAGCTCGGCTGAGACGGGATCGAGATCGATTCCCCCGCACTGCTGGAAGTAGGTGAACTGCGTGATCTCGAGACCATCGAGCATCACCTGCCAGCCGATACCCCATGCCCCGAGCGTGGGCGATTCCCAGTTGTCCTCTTCGAACTTGATGTCATGCTTGCGCAAGTCGATACCGATGGCGCTGAGCGACGCGAGATACAGGTCCTGCACATTGGGCGGCGGAGGCTTGAGGATGACCTGATACTGCATGTGCTTGAACAGGCGGTTGGGGTTCTCGCCGTAGCGTCCGTCGGCGGGACGACGCGAGGGCTGCACGTAGCCGACGCGGTAGGGCTTGGGGCCAAGCACGCGCAGGAATGTCTCGGGCGCCATGGTTCCGGCGCCGACTTCAACGTCGTAGGGCTGCTGTAAGACGCAGCCTTGTTCGGCCCAGAAGTTTTGCAGACGAAGGATGAGTTCCTGGAAGGTCAGCGGATTTTGCGAGGATGCCAAGATGTCTCTGTTACGGGCTGAAGCCCGTGACGCTGGCCTAAAGGTCAGCACTGCCTACAACGTGTTCAACATCACCGCCGTCACCAACTTCTTCTCGACGTGACGCTCGATGATTTGCACCAAATAGCGGCGCAAGTCCGCACACTGCTGCTGCGTCCACGGCTCGTCGGTAAAGCCTTCGAGCGGCAGGCGAAATATCTGCATCGCCACCGCACGCGACTCAGCCTTCAACTCCGAAGACGCCAGCCGTTTGTGCTGCATGCACATCAGCCCGTCGGCCAGCGCGTGGTAAAAAGCGCGACTGCCGTTAAGCGACCGCCCGCAATTACTGCACACGCCGAGCTCGGGCAAGAATCCAACCAGTCGCACCAGCCAAAGCTGGAAGTACGTCAGCGGCATCCAGATCGAGCCGTTGCGCAGCTGGCGCAACACCGAAACCGCCAACCGATAAATCGCGTCGTTGGCTTCGCGGTCGGGCAGCAACTGGTCGAGCATCTCGGCTATGTGCTCTAAGGCCACAAGCCGCGGGTAATCCATCGCGCTCGTCAGCGGAGACTCGAGAATATCGCAGCCATCGAGTCGCGCCAGCTCCTGCCGCTCGCGATCATCGTAATATGCGCGCACACAGGTGAGCGGCTCGAGCGCTCCACCGAAACGCCGCCGGGATTTCTTGGCGGACCGCGCGACACCCTTGACTTTCCCCTCGACCCGGGTGAACAACGTGACCAACAGGTCGGCTTCGCGCAGCGGATACGTTCGCAAAACGATCGCTTCCGACTGCTTGAGAGGCATGAATTATCGCCTAACTACCAGGGAACAAGCGGGGCGGACGAGCCGAGATGTCGCGTGCGAAACTGTGCGGTTCGCTGGCTGCGATGGACCGGTCAAGCCACTGCGCCGTAAACCACTATTTTATGACACCGCTTCCCGTCTGCAAAGTAGCGTAAGCCCGTTCGCTCGTGTCGGCCGAGCACGGTCGCGTTATCGGTGATGCTAAAATTCGCGCAAGCCAGCCATCGAGTTCGGCGATTGAGCGCTCGACGCATGACCTCTCAACACGACAAGCCCACCACCGCGAAGACGATCGTCGTGCTCACCGGGTTCATGGGCAGCGGCAAGAGCTCGACCGGACAGGCGCTGGCCGAGTTGTTAGGCTGGAAATTTGTTGATCTCGACCACCAAATTGAGATGCTGGAGGGGGTGGCGATTCGAGCGTTGTTTGCCCAAACAGGCGAGCCGACATTTCGCGTAATCGAGCATGAAGCTCTGCGCGATTGTCTGACAGGTTGCGACCGGTCAACGGTAATCGCACTGGGTGGCGGCGCGATCGTTCAGGCGAGCAACGCTTCGTTGGTTCGCGAGAGTCGCGCCCTGATGGTGTTTCTGGAAACTCCGATCGAAGAGATGCTCGACCGGTGCGGCATCGAGAACGAAGCTGATCTAGAAAACCCACGCCCGCTGGCAGCGGATGGGGAGGCGTTCCGCGCGCTCTACGAGAAGCGGCTGCCTCACTATCGCGCGGCTCACGTCACGATCAACACCGCCGGCAAAAGCGTCGCTGAGGTGGCGCGAGAGGTTGCCGGCTGGCTCGCGCTTACGACATCGCTCTGATTTTGTGGCGCTTCCAAGCTGCGTTTTCACGACGTCGTAGGCAAGGGGGGTGGGCCGGGCGAAGCCAATCGCGCAGGTAATCGGCGAGCGTGTTATAAACTAACTTTTACATACAATGTCATATCCAAAGATACCCGTCGGAATTTTGGGCGCTACCGGTGTAGTCGGACAGCGCTTCATTCAGCTGTTGGAAGGACATCCCTGGTTCGAAGTCGCGTGGCTGGCGGCATCGGACCGCTCCGAGGGCAAGCAGTACGAAGACGCCGTGCGCTGGCGGCTGAAGACGCCGATCCCCGATCACGTTCGAAAGATACCGCTTTCGCCTGCCGGACCGGATGGCTCACCGCGGGTGATTTTCGCCGCGCTCGACGCCGGAATCGCGCGCGACCTGGAGCCGAAGTTTGCGCAAGCGGGACGCGCGGTGGTCAGTAACTCGTCGGCGTTTCGCATGCAGCAGGATGTGCCCCTGGTCATCCCCGAGGTCAACCCCGACCACCTGGCGCTGCTTGAGCAGCAATGCTGGCGGAAGAAGTCGGGGGGATACATCGTCACCAATCCCAATTGCTCGGCGATCGGGTTGGTCGTAGCGCTGGCTCCGTTGCATGAGAAGTTCGGCGTGGAATCGCTTTTCGTCACCACCATGCAGGCGGTCAGCGGGGCGGGATATCCAGGCGTGGCGTCCCTCGACATCCTAGGCAACGTGATCCCGTACATCGCCAAAGAAGAAGAGAAGATGGAGGAGGAGACGAAGAAGCTCCTCGGGGAACTCAACAGCCATGCCGTAGAGGATGCGACCTTTACGATGACCGCGCATTGCAATCGCGTCGCGGTAGAGGACGGGCATACGGAGTCGGTGTCTGTGAAGCTGAAAAAGAAGGCTTCAGCGGACGATATGGTTGCGGCGTTCGCGGAGTTTCGCTCGAAACCGCATGCGTTGGGATGCCCGCTCGCACCTGAGCGGCCGCTGGTCTATGACGCGGCGCCCGACCGTCCGCAGCCGCGCTTCGATCTCGACCGCGGCAACGGGATGACGGTGAGCGTGGGACGGCTGCGGCCTTGCGGCGTGCTCGACTACAAGTTCACTGTGCTGTCGCACAACACCATCCGTGGCGCGGCCGGCGCTGCCCTGCTGAATGCCGAACTGCTCAAGGTGCAGGGCTACCTGAAGTGACGAACGGCGAACTTCCTGCACTATCGATGACGGTGGCGCCGTGATCGTCATGAAATTCGGCGGCACGTCGGTGGAAGACGCCACCGCGATCGATCGCATCGCAGGAATCGTCAAGGCCCGGCTCACCGAACGTCCGTTGGTGGTGGTCAGTGCGATGTCCAAGGTGACCGACACGCTGCTCGCCATGGCCGCCGCTGCCGGCAAGGGCGATCGCCACAAGGCACTCGACCTGTGCCGGCAGGTGCGCGAACGGCACTTCAACACCGCCGGTGAGCTGCTGGGAACGGGACTTTTCACCGAATTACACTCCGAGCTGCACGACCAGTTTGATTCACTCGAGCAACTGCTGCGGGGCATTTCGGCGGTGGGCGAGCTCACACCACGCACGTCTGACTTTGTCGTGTCCTTTGGCGAGCGGCTGTCGAGTATCGTCGTCACCGCGGCGTTCGTCGTGCGCGATATTCCGGCGACGCTGCTGGATGCACGGAAGGTCATCGTCACCGACGGCCAACATGGGCGCGCGATTCCGCAGGTCGATGACATCAATCACAAGCTGCAAGTTCACGCCCAGCCGTTGATTGGCAGCGGTCGCGTGCCGGTGATGGGCGGATTCATCGGTTCAACGCGCGAGGGTATCACGACGACGATCGGGCGCGGAGGATCGGACTTCTCGGCCGCGTTGGCGGGCGCAGGACTCAACGCCGAGCGCATTGAGATCTGGACCGACGTCGACGGCATGAAGACCACCGATCCACGGATTTGCCCGAATGCCCATCGCATTAAAGTCATCAGCTTCGACGAGGCCGCAGAGCTAGCGTACTTCGGGGCGAAGGTATTGCACCCTGCCACGGTGCTGCCTGCCGTGGAGAAGAACATTCCGGTGCTGGTGCTGAATTCGCGCAATCCTTCGAACGAAGGCACGCGTATTGTGGCGCGCACGCAGAAGTCAAAATCGCTGTTCAAGGCCATTGCCGCCAAGCAGCGCATCACCATCATCGAGATTGTTGCGGCGCGCATGTTGATGGCCCATGGGTTCCTGGCTGCGGTGTTTGAGATCTTCGCACGGCACCGCTGCGCCGTCGACATCGTATCCACGTCGGAGGTCAGCATCTCCGTTACCGTCGACTCAAACGAGGCGATTCCGGCGATCGCGGCTGATTTGGAGAAACTGGCCTACGTGAAGTTCTCAGGCCGGCAGGCGATCATCTGTCTGGTAGGCGAAAGCATCCGGGAGCGGCCGGGGGTAGCGGCGCAGGTCTTTGATGCGGTGAGGGACATCAACGTGCGCATGATTTCCCAGGGTGCGTCGGAGATTAATATGTCGTTCGTGGTTAACGAAGCCGATGTGCCGGCAGCCATCCAGCGACTGCATTCCCGCTTCTTTTCCGAGGTTGATCCCGAGGTTTTCGATTGACGCCGCGTTCGCTCCGTTTCGTCTTGCTCGGACAAGGGAAAACCGGCTCCCTAGTGGCCGAGGTCGCGAAGGAGCGGGAACATCGCATCACCGCACTTACCGAAATTGAAAACCCTGATGGCCGCTGGCTGACTGTTGAGAACCTGCGAGGCGTCGATGCGGTGATTGATTTCACCACGCCGGAAGCTGTCCTGAGCAACATTGCGCGCTGCATTAGGACGAAGACTCCGATGGTAGTCGGCACTACCGGCTGGTACGGCGAACTCGACTGGATTAAGCGCGAGGTCGAACTAGCTGGGGCAGGCTTCATATTCGGCGCGAACTTTTCCTATGGAGTGAATCTGTTCTTCGAGATCGCCCGCGCCGCCGCGCCTGCGCTCGAGCACGGCTATACGGGGCATATCACGGAAACGCACCACGTGCAAAAGAAAGACGCGCCTTCCGGGACTGCGATAGCGCTCCAGCGGGTCGTCGAGGAGGCCGCTCATGTACGGGCCGACATCGCGTCTCTGCGAGAAGGCGATGTCCCGGGCATCCATACCCTGGAGCTCTTGTCTGCTGGCGACCGCATGGTCCTGACTCACGAGGTCAAGTCTCGGCGGACATTCGCCGAGGGCGCGGTGCTCGCCGCTGAATGGATCGTGGGCAAAACAGGCTTCTACGAGTTCAAAGATATTTTCCGCCAGCTCTGATTTTCACAAGCCGTGGTCATACAATTTTGGACAAGAGGTAGCCAGGCTATATGAAACTGCGCGGATGCGGTACCGCTCTCGTCACCCCGTTCCGAAGCGATGGCAGCATCGATGAAATGGCCTTGCGCCAGCTGGTCCGTTGGCAAGTGGATTCGGGCATCGACTTTCTGGTGCCCTGTGGAACCACGGGCGAGACCCCGACGCTGACCCACGATGAGTGGCTGCAGGTCATCGACGTGACCATCGAAACCGCGCAAGGGCGTGTGCCGATCATGGCGGGCGCGACCTCGAACAATACGCAGGACGCCGTGGCGAAGGCGAAGGAAGCTTCTGAGCGGCCAGGGGTCGATTACATCCTCTCCGCCACACCGTACTACAACAAGCCTACGCAAGATGGCGTCTACCAGCACTTCAGGGCGATGGCGGACG
>Ga0306921_10003636_pt1 | contig 15631 bp, 10 predicted proteins | sample sta12Cox44000080_FD_203760 | JGI IMG/M metagenome (GOLD analysis project Ga0306921, IMG submission 203760) | Lab enrichment of tropical soil microbial communities from Luquillo Experimental Forest, Puerto Rico - statoxic.12C.oxic.44.000.080 (v2)... | ecosystem: Environmental > Terrestrial >...
GACCGCCGATCTGATCGCGGCGTGCCTGGATTCTGTCTTCGCGCAGACCTATTCGGATTTCGAGGTGGTCGTGGTCAACGACGGTTCTCCGGATACGCCCGAGCTCGAAGGAGTGTTGCAGCCGTATCTGAATCGGTATAACAATGAGCAAAACAACGATCGGATCGTCTACCTCAAGCAGGAAAACAAGCGAGCTGCGGGCGCGCGAAATAACGCCATTCGACACGCGCGCGGTGAGTTCGTCGCGTTCCTGGACAGTGATGACACCTGGTATCCGCACCACCTGGGCGCGCAGATGCAATTGATTGCCGACGATCCGTCGCTCGATCTGGTATACGCGAACGCCAGCGACCCGGCGCACGAGCAGCCGTTCATGTCGAGATGTCCGTCCCACGGACCGGCGACCTTCGACGCCTTGATCGTGGAACGCTGCCAGATTCCGATTTCAACCGTGGTAGCCCGCAAGCGGACGCTGATGGATGTGGGATTGTTCGATGAGGGACTCGCGCGCTGCGACGACTACGATATGTGGCTTCGCACCGCCTTCAGCGGGGCCAAGATCGGCTACAGCCGCATAGTGCAGGCCCGGTTATTTAGCGACCGTCCTGGCTCACTGAGCGCGTCTGAGGTCAGAATGCTGGAAGCCTACTGGTGTATTTTAGAGAAATGTAAGCGCACCTTGCCCCTGCGGAATTCCGATCGCGCGGTGGTTGAGCAGCGCGCTGCCGAGATTCGAGCCCAATACCTGGTGGAAGAGGGCAAATGCAAGCTGGAAGAACGCCAGTTTGACAAAGCGCGGGAGCTGCTTGCCGAGGCGAACGGCTACCTGCACAGTTCCAAGCTGAGTCTGGCGCTGTTGGGCCTGGGTATTGCGCCTGGCGCCACTACGAAACTGATAGCTTTCCGGAATTGGGTTCGCAGCGTAACGAAGGCTTGGGCGCCGGAATCTGAACTCAAAGAAGGCCGGTGATTAGGCGTCTGATCGCGGGAGGGAAATATTTTTTTGGCCTGGTTCCACCCGGCCGCAAGGTGCACGTCTTACCAGACGATGTTTTTCTGGTCTCCTACCCCAAGTCCGGCAACACCTGGATACGGTTCCTGATCGCCAACGTCGTTTATCCGGAAAAAAGTCCCGATTTTTCCAACATCAACGACCTGCTGCCCGACCTCGAGGCTATGGCGATACGGGATCTGAAGCATGCGCCTCGCCCGCGCCTGCTCAAAAGCCATCAGTATTTCGATCCCCGTTATCCGAAGGTGATCTATATCGTTCGCGATCCGCGCGACGTGGCAGTCTCGACGTATTACTTCCGCATCAAACGCCGGGCCATCGCCGACGATTTCCCGCTGCCGCAGTTTGTTTCGTGCTTTGTACGCGGTGAACTGAATCACAGCTACGGCACTTGGTTCGAAAACGTCGGATCGTGGTTTTATACGCGCCGCGGCGATCCGCGATTCTTGCTGGTGCAATACGAGGCGCTGCAATCGCGCGCGATGGAAGAAATGGAGAGGATTGCGGGCTTTCTGGGACTGGCCGCGGCCCGGGAAAGGCTCGCTTTCGCCATCGAGCAGAGTTCCGCGGACCGGATGCGCGGGCTCGAACAAGAGCAAGCGCACTTGTGGGGCGCAACCCGCGAGACTCGAAAGGACAAGCCCTTTGTGCGTTCCGCAAAGTCGGGGGGCTGGGAGGCGGAACTGTCCGAAGCGAGCGTCGCGGAAATTGAATCGGCATGGGGTGGACTGATGCGGGACATCGGCTACAAATTGAGCAGCTCTTGAAATCTGATTGGGGTTGCGGTAGCTCTTGCTCTTTCCTCTTCGGGCAAGGCCCTAGTGCGGCCTGGGCCCTGTAACACCCCTCATTGAAAACCGGAATCATCCATGACCGGCTTCTTCGTTATCGAGGTCAGCAGGCCGCTGAGCGCGCTCTGGAACTCAACAGGTGCAAGATTCTCCTTATCAACCATCCGCGGAAGGAAGTATTGATTGGTACCGCGCCGCACCAGGCCCGGCTCACACGTCGCTGCGGACACTACGCCGTTCTCGCGAAGCCAGCCCTCGAGTTCCGGAACATAAGAGCCACTGGGGTAGCAAAAATGCACCGGGCGGCGCGCTCCGACGCTCTCGATGATCCTCATGTTGTCTCGGATCTCGGTCGCTGGCTGATTGGCGTCGTGCGGCACGCGGTGTCGATGAGTGTGAAGTTGCAGATCGAGCCCCTCGGCGTGCATTTTTGCAGCCTCGTCAGGACTGATCATGTGCAGAATCCTCTTTTCCTTGATTTTGCCATAATCGACGCCCAGTCGATCGCTGAGGTGCACGAGGAATTCCTCCTTTGCTGCCGCTGTCCATCCGCGCGCCTTGGCCGTCTGATCGATGCTGCGAGACGCACCGGAGCGATCACGTTCCGATTCGAGCCTCACATTCAGAGGAGGGTCATCCAATTGCAGACGTTTTCCTCTGCCTTTCCACAGTAAGTACGAGACCATGGGGTCAAATACCGCATATGGCCGCAGGGAATAATAGGTTGTCCAGTAGAGCGTCGCGGGGAAACCAAATTCGCGCAGCATCGGCCAGGCTCGCAGGAAAATACTGCTCTCTCCGTCATCCAACGTCAGGGCCACCGCACGTTTGGGTAGTCGGCCAGACCTCACGGCAAGCAGCGCCTCGTCCAGGGGCATCACGTTGGAGCGAGCCGATCGCAGAAGCTCGAGTCGAGAACGAAATGTCGCTGGCGACATACACTGCCTGGGATCCCATTGGTGCTCATCGTCGAGTGATACGTTATGCCAACAAATTATCAGAAGTCGCTGGCTGCGCCACTCGGAGCTCAAAACAACGCCATTAAGACCGGAGTGCGCGGCGGCATGCAGCAATAGACGACGGACTGATCGAAGCAAGGACACCGCTAGAGTTCCTGACTTGCAATGGCAAACGCGCCTGCGCCCGCTGAGCCTTTACGGCCACACTCCTGACACGATTGCCATGTGCGCCAAACGGCACGGACTAACCGGTAGAGACGCCAAGGTTCGTGGGCTTCGCATCTACCCACTGGCCCCGATTCCTTCTCCGTCAGCGGCTCAGTCTTCCGGAAACTCGCCCGCAAAGATTGCATTAGCAGCTCATCACCAACACTGGGACTCTAGTCGTTTCTTCGCGAGCCATGCGCCGACTACCGCGCGCGTCAGACGTGGCGCAACCTTCAACCCTAATAGAGCGAAGCGCAATCTGGTACTGGACAGAGGAGATAAGGCTTCGCGTAAGGACGAGAGGGCTTGGTCGTACTTACCATCCAGGAGAAATGCTTTACCGCGCTCCAAGCCAAGTTGCGCTTTAGCGTCGGCGAGCTTGGTCTGAAGCGCTGACCGTTCACTCGCCGAAAGGTCGAGATTCGTCGGCAGTTTCCTGAGGACGTCGACCAGGGCCTCGAGCATCTTCATGTTGTCGTTGCTGAGGGAACCGGCAACGATTCGATTCTTGCCCAAAACCTCGCGCCCATAGGCCATATTCGAGGCGCGATGAGCGATTCGGAGCCACAGATCGTAGTCCTCGGCGCGGCGGAGGTTCTCGTCAAACAGTCCGGCTGATATGGCCGCCTGCCGGCGCACCATGGTGCACGACGTCGGCGCCTGACAATCCTCTCGCAGCAGGCTCTCGAATGTCACGGCGCCGTTGGACGGGCAGATCTCTGAGTATCGGATCGCACCGCCGCGTAACTTTGCCGCACGACGAACCGCCGCATTTAAAGAGTCGCGTGATCCGGCCATCGGCGAAATACGGTGGGGTTGCTCTTGTGGGTCGGGGACGACCAATAAGTCGGAATAAACCAGATCGCATGATGGCTGCCGGCTGAGCGCCAGTTCAACCTGGGCCGCCAGGCAGCCTGGGAACCAGACGTCGTCGCTATCAAGAAACGCCAGGTACTCGCCTCGTGCTCGACGTATGCCCGCGTTGCGAGCCGCACTCGGACCACCGTTTTCCTGTCTGATATAGACGATTCGATCTCGATAGCGCGCAATCGCGCGTTCGAATTCCTCCGTGTCCGGTGAGCCATCGTTTATTAGAATTACCTCGAAGTTGTGGTAAGTCTGGGACAGCACCGACTCCAGTGTTTCACGTATGTGAGCCGCAGAGTTATACGCTGGAATGATGACGCTCACTAAAGGAAGGTCGTCCCTGTCGGCGCGGTTCGAGTAGGAGATCGCTTGTCTCATGAAGATCCGCAGGGCGAATTGGAGCGCCAGTTGCCGTCCGGAGGAATCATCGGATGCCCGTCGTCTCGTAGTCGAATGAGCACACACGCGCGCCAAGCCGGCGTGCCGCCAACGACGACACACCGCTACCCGGCCCGATGTCCACGAATGTCGCATCCCGCAGGTCACGACCCATCAGGGCACTTACGGCGCGCGCCGCCTGCTCGATCTGCGGGTCGGACAGTGAAGTCAGGGAGCGCGCCCGGTTCTCGCCAAACGCAAAGGCAGGAGCGGATTTTTCCAGCATCTGACTGATTATACAGGGCGGACCGTTCCGTCAGAGGTTCTCAACAGTTAAATCGGGGTGCGCCTCAGGTAACGGCAGGATAGCGCCGATGTACGCCGGCGGGCAGGCGGCGGCCCGTACTCAGTGCGCCCGCGCTGCTCCGCAGCCAGTGCCTCGCAAGGTGGTCCCCAAGGGTGATCTCAAGCGCAACGTCGAGGGCTCGCGCAGGAAATTTCGCGCCCGGCTCGCGACCTGACGTGAGATGGACCAGGCGTTATTGGAGCCACGAATCCCACAGATCTGCCAGAGCGAGGACCTCTTCAGCCGCGGGCTCCTCTGTTTACCCGTCGAATCCGGGCGTCATGGAAGAGTTTGCGTGTTATCCGACTTGGCCTCGGGAGCTGGTTGCGGCGTCCCGGAGTCGAACACGAACTCATTGACGCCCAGTTGCAGGTCGATATGCTGTTTTATCAGTACGAAGCTGCACTTTCGCCTCACGAATTCCAGGATCTCGCCGGGTGTCGCGGCTTCGTACGGGTAGCCACCGAGCCAGTCGGTCACGTCGCGACGCCAGGACATGCCCCGGTTCGAATGATAGTCCCGGATCTTTCTGAACGGATTTCGGCCGACTGCCAGCACGGAGACCAGGTTCGATGTCATGTACACGGATTCCCAGGCGACTTGCTGCCAGCGCGGCGCCGTACAGTACCAGCGTTTCAGCTTGGCCCACGTTGCGGTGCCACGCCTGCCGCGGCGGAAGTTGTAGATCCCGATGGCGAACAGGCCTCCGGGACGAACCAGTCGGGCGGCGTTCTCGATGGCGTTCCACATCTGCCCCGTATGGTGCAGCACACCCCAGGAGTACACGACGTCGAACTGTCCGAGCGTGGCCAGGTACGCTTGGTCGAGTACCGATCCCTCAGCCACGGTCCAGGCTTCATCGTCCGGAAAGAAGCGCCGTCGCAGCTCCTGCGTGCAGGCGACCGATTTGGGATCGTAGTCGAATGAGTAGACACGGGCGCCGAGCCGCCGAGCCGCCAACGACGACAAGCCGCTCCCCGACCCGATGTCCAGAAATGTCTTGTCCCGCAGATCACGGCCGATCAGCGCGCTCACAGCGCGCGTCGCATGCTCGATCTGCCTATCGGACAGCGAAGTGAGGAAGCGTGCCCAGTTCTCGCCGAATGCAAACCGATCTGCCAAGCCTCACCTCACTCACGCGCTGATCAAAACTCCTGCAGCACGCGAACGATTGTAGCGTTTCATCTCATGCTCGACACGAAGCGAGTCGCGGCCGAGCGGGCCATGCCTGTTTGGCATCATACATGACGAGCCAAACGGAACCAGGCACTGCCGCGCCCGTCGCCTGTAACGAAGACTATGGAACGGCGTCCGAAGAGTGGTACGGCGGCAAGGCGGTTGGCAGCGCTCAATGCGCAGGCGCAGCCTCGTTGGCAAGCGTGGCAGCGGTACCTTGCCGGGTGCCGATCGAGGCCGCATTCCAGCCCCCGCCGAGCGCCTGGATCAGCGCGACGCTCGCGACCAGGCGGCTCTGGCGGATGGTGAGCAGCGTCTGTGCATCGCCGAGTGCGATGGCCTGGGCGGTGACGACCGAGGTGTATGCGACCGTACCCGCGCGGTACTGGTTGAGTGTGAGTTGTACCGAGAGATCGGCGGACTTGACCGTCTGCTCCTGGACTTCGACCTGCTGCTCGAGGATACGGAGCGCGGCGAGCTCGTCTTCGACCTGCTGGAAAGCCGTGAGCACCGTCTGGCGGTAATTGGCGACGGTCGCGTCGTAAGCGGCGCGCGCCTGCCGCACCTGCGCCGGCCGCGCGCCGAAATCCAGCAGCGTCTCGCTGGCGGCGGCGCCAACGGACCAGAAGTTGTTCGGCGCGCTCACGAGCCCGGAGAAGACGTTGCTGGCAAAGCCGTAAGTGCCGGTCAGCGTCAGGTCGGGAAAGTAAGCCGCGATCGCTACACCGATCTGGGCGTTCGCCGCCGCCATGCGGCGCTCCGCTCCGGCGATGTCGGGTCGGCGCTCGAGCAGAGCCGAGGGCACGCCGGTGGGCATGACCGGTACGGTCGTGCCGAGCGTTGCCGGCGGCAGCGAGAAATCCGCCGGCGCCTTGCCGATGAGCACCGCGATGGCGTGCTCGAGCGTCGCGCGCGTCACACCGATGGCGATCTGCTGTGATTGCGCTCCGCCCAGCTGTGTTTGCGCGGTGATCACGTCTGCCTTTGCGACCACACCGACGTGATACTGATTCTCGGTGATCTCGAGCGAGCGCTTGTATCCCTCAACCGTCCTGTCGAGCAGCTGTTTCTGCTCGTCGGCGATGCGCAGCTCGATGTAGTCGGTGGCGAGCGCCGCCTGGGCGGACAACCGCGCCGCCGCCAGATCAGCTTCACTCGCCTGAGCGCTCGCCACGTCGCTCTCGATGGTGCGGCGGATCTTGCCCCAGATATCGATATCCCAGGTCGCCGTGCCGAACAGCTCGAACTCGTTCGTCGGGTGGGCGAGCGGCGTAACCGTTCCGCCCGTCGTGGCACCGGTCGCGCGGCCACCGGGACCGCCGGAGCGCGTCGCCGTGGCGCTCACACCGATCGTGGGGAAGAGTCCGGCACGCGCCTGGCTGGCGAGTGCCGTGGCCTGACGCCAGGCGGCCTCGGAGGCCTTGAGTGTCTGGTTCGAGATGTCGATCTGGCTTTCGAGCTCATCGAGCGTCGCATCGCCGTAGATCGACCACCAGGCGGTGCCGCTCGCCGCCTCGCGCGGTTCGGCGGGCTTCCAGCCCTCGGCCTCCTTGAAACGCTGTGGATTGGCTGCCGGGGGACGGTGGTAGTTCGGTCCGACGGCGCAGGCTGCGAGCGCCACGCTGGTGAACAGCGCGACCGCGAACGATCGCCGCGCGGCCACTGCAGGGGGTGGCAGGACGTGTCTCATAATGGAACCTCAGCCGGCGCGGCGGGCGGCCGCTCGGGATGCAGTCGTGCCCACAGCCGGCTGCACCAGCGACCGAAGCCATCGAGGTACAGGTACATGACGGGGGTGGTGTAGAGAGTGAGCACCTGGCTCACGATCAGCCCACCGACGATCGAGATGCCGAGCGGCTGGCGTATTTCGGCGCCATCGCCGACGCCGAACGCGAGCGGCAGCGCGCCCAGCATGGCCGCCATCGTGGTCATCATGATGGGACGGAAGCGCAGCAGCGATGCGGTGTAGATCGCTTCCTCGGGCGAGGAGTGTCCATGTCGCTGCGCATCGAGCGCGAAGTCGATCATCATGATCGCGTTCTTCTTCACGATGCCGATGAGGAGGATGACACCGATCAACGCCATGATGCTGAACTCGGTGTTGAAGACACGCAGCGCGAGCACCGCGCCGGCGCCCGCCGAGGGGAGCGTCGAGAGGATGGTGATGGGGTGAATGTAGCTCTCGTAGAGCACTCCCAGCACGATGTAGATCGCGGCGATCGCCGTCAGGATCAGTATCAGCTCGTTGTCGAGTGATTCCTGGAAGCTGCGGCCGGTGCCCTGAAAGCTGCCGTGCACGGTCGCGGGGATGCCGACCTCGTTCACCGCGCGCGCGATCGCCGCCTGCGCGTCGCTGAGGGAGCGATTGGGCGCCAGGTTGAAGGAGATCGTGGTCGCAACGAAGGGGCCATGATGGTTGACCGCGAGCGGTGTGTTGCCGGGGGCGTAGTGGCTGAAGGCCGCCAGCGGCACCACCTCCTCGGCGGCCGTGCTGACCGCCGCGCCGGTCGAAACTGTACCGTGCCCGGTGTTGGCGAGACTGTTGGTCGCCAGGTTGCGTGCCGTGTCGGCCGCGATCGCCGCGGCCGTACTGTTAGCGGCCGTGTGAACGGAGGTCACCGTGCCGGCAACCGCGTTGGTCCCCTGGGTGCCGCTCACGGTGCCGCCCGCGGTGCTGACCCACAGGTTGTGCAGGGTCTCGGGGCTCTGCCAGTACTCGGGTGCCACCTCCATGATCACGTGATACTGGTTGAGCGCCTTGTAGATGGTCGACACGGAGCGCTGCCCGAAGGCGTCGTAGAGCGTGTTGTCGATCTGCGCGAGATTGAGTTTCAGCCGCGCGGCGGTGTCGCGATCGATGACGAGCTCGATCTCCTGGCCGTTCTGCTGCTGATCGGAGTTGACATCCGTAAGTGCCGGCTCGTGCTGCAGTGTTTCGGTGAGCTTCGGCGCCCACTTGTAGAGCTCGGCGACGCTGTCAGCCTGCAGCGTGTACTGGAACTGCGCGAGACTCTGCCGGCCACCCGAGAAGATGTCCTGCGCCGCCTGCAGGAAGAGCCGTGCGCCCGCTACCTGTCCGAGCTTGGGCCGCAGGCGTCCGATCACCTGATCGGCGCTGACCCGGCGCTCCGCGCGCGGTTTGAGGGACGCGAACACGAAGCCGCTGTTGGTCTGTCCGCCGCCCTGCGAGCCGCCGCCCGTGAAGCCGACCACCGACTGGATCGCCGGATCCGCCTTCACGATATCGACGAACTGCTTGAGCTTCCCTGACATCGACTGGAACGAGATCGCCTGATCGGCCTGGATACCGCCGACGATGCGGCCGGTGTCCTGTTGCGGGAAGAACCCCTTGGGGATCACGACGTAGAGGTAGGCGTTGAATATTACGGTCATCGCGAGCAGCAGCATCACCAGGCCGCGGTTCGCAAGCGCCCAGTGCAGCGAGCGGCCGTAGGCATGGAGCAGGCCCTCGAATGCCCGTTCACTGGCGTGAAAAAACCTTCCTTCCCGCTCCGGCACGCGCCGACGCAGCAGCCGCGAGCACATCATCGGCGTCGTGGTGAGTGACACCAGCAGCGAGATGAGCACCGCTATCGAGAGCGTGACCGAGAACTCGCGGAACAGCCGCCCGACGATGCCGCCCATCAGCAGGATGGGGATGAACACCGCGACCAGCGACAGGCTCATCGACAGCACGGTGAAGCCGACCTCGCGTGCCCCCTCGATGGCGGCCGCGAAGCGCGGCATCCCGGCTTCCACGTGGCGCGTGATGTTCTCGAGTACCACGATGGCGTCATCCACCACGAAGCCGGTGGCGACGATGAGCGCCATGAGCGAGATGTTGTCGAGACTGTAGTTAAGCAGGTACATCGCCCCGATAGTGCCAAGCAGCGAGATGGGCACCGCGACCGCGGGTATGAGCGTCGCGCGCCCATCGCGCAGGAAAATGAACACCACCAGGATCACCAGGGCGACCGCGATGGCGAGTGTGGTCTCGACGGCCCGCAGCGAGGCGCGGATGGTAGTGGTCCGGTCCATCGCCACGCTGATGTCGATGTCGGTGGGGAGCGAGGCGCGCAGTGCCGGCAGCAGCTGCTTGACGGCATCCACGGTCTCGATGATGTTCGCTCCGGGTGCCTTGAAGAGGACCACCACGACCGCGGGGTTGCCGTTGGCGAGCCCGAGGTTGCGTACGTTCTCGACGGAGTCGAGTACCTCGGCGACATCCGCGAGTCGCACCGGCGCGCTGTTGCGATAGGCGATCACCAGGTTGCGGTACTGCTCGGCGTGGGTCGCCTGGTCGTTGGTGTAGACCTGGTAGCGCCTGGCGGCGATGTCGATCGAGCCTTTCGGCGTGTTGGCGTTGGCGGAGGCGAGCGCGGCGCGCACGTCCTCGAGCCCGATGCCGTACTTGAAGAGCGCCGTGGGGTTCAGCTCGACGCGCACCGCAGGCAGCGATGAGCCGCCGATATTCACCTGGCCGACGCCGCGCACCTGGGAGAGCTTCTGCTGCAGAATGGTGGAGGCGGCATCGAACAGCTGCCCGGGCGTCAGGGTGTGCGAGGTGAGCGCCAGGATGAGGACCGGCGCATCCGCCGGGTTGACCTTGCGATAGGTTGGATTGCTGCGCAGCGCAGTCGGAAGGTCCGCGCGCGCCGCGTTGATCGCCGCCTGGACATCGCGCGCGGCACCGTCGATGTCCCGGTCGAGCCCGAACTGCAGGGTGATGCGCGTGGCACCGGTCGAGCTGGAGGAAGTCATCTCGCTGACATCGGCGATCTGTCCCAGATGGCGCTCGAGCGGGGTCGCGACGGTCGCCGCCATGACATCCGGGCTCGCGCCCGCCATCGAGGCGCTCACCGAGATCGTGGGGAAGTCCACCTGCGGCAGCGGCGCTACCGGCAGCAGCCGGTAGGCAATCGCGCCGGCGAGCGCGATGCCGAGGCTGAGGAGCGTGGTCGCCACCGGGCGGCGGATGAAGGGCTCCGACAGGCTCGTGCGCAGCATCGCCCCATCATCGCCCGCGACGCTCACGGCGTGTCCTCCGGTGCACGGACGCCGGCCGGGCTCATTGCGCCTCCACCCTCAGGCCCCGGTGTGCCCCAGCGTGCGATACGGCGCTCGAAGCGATCGAAGTAGAGGTAGATCACCGGCGTCGTGAAGAGTGTCAGCAGCTGCGAGACGATCAGCCCGCCAACGATGGTGACACCGAGCGGACGGCGCAGCTCGGCTCCGGTGCCGGTCGCGAGCATGAGCGGCAGGGCGCCGAGCAGCGCGGCCATGGTGGTCATGAGGATCGGCCGGAAGCGCAACAGCGAGGCGTGATAGATAGCCTCGCGGGGCGCCATGCTCTGCTCGCGCTCGGCGACCAGCGCGAAGTCGATCATCATGATGGCGTTCTTCTTGACGATGCCGATCAGCAGGATGATGCCGATGATGGCGATGACCCCAAGATCCATGCGTGCGGCGAGCAGTGCCAGCAGCGCGCCGACCCCCGCCGATGGCAGCGTCGAGAGAATGGTGACCGGGTGGATGAAGCTCTCGTACAGAACCCCGAGCACGATGTAGACGGTGATGATCGCGGCGATGATGAGGAACACCTCGTTGCCGAGTGTCGCCTGGAAGGCGAGCGCCGCGCCCTGGAACGTGGTGGTCATACTCGGCGGCATGTTGATCTCGGCTTCGGCCCTGCGGATCGCGTTCACGGCATCGCCGAGCGCCGCCCCCGGCGCGAGATTGAACGACACCGTGGTCGCGGGGAATTGCCCGAGGTGACTGATCGAGAGCGGCGTGAGGCGCGTGGACACGCTCACCACCGAGGAGAGCGGCACCTGACCGCCGATCGCGGTCGAAGACGGCAGATAGATGGTGCCGAGCGCATCGAGCGAGGCCATGAGCGAGCTGTCGGCCCCGAAGATCACGCGGTACTGATTCGACTGCGTGAAGATGGTCGAGATGATGCGCTGGCCGAAGGCATCGTAGAGCGCGTTGTCAATCGTCGCGGGCGTGATGCCGTAGCGGGCCGCCGTGTCGCGATCGATGGTGAGATAGACCGCGAGCCCCTGGTTCTGCTGGTCGCTCGCCACATCCTCGATCTGCGGCAGCTGCCGAAGTCGCTGGACGAGCCGCGGCACCCAGGTGTTGAACTCGTCCGGGTTGGCGTCTTCGAGCACGAACTGGTACTGCGTGCGGCTCACCTGCGTGTCGATCGTGAGGTCCTGGACGGGCTGCATGTAGAGCGCTATGCCGGTCACCTGCGCGGTCTCGCGCTGCAGGCGCCGGATGACGTCGCTCGCCGAGGCGGAGCGCTGATTGACCGGCTTGAGATTGATCAGCATGCGGCCGCTGTTGAGCGTGACGTTCGTGCCGTCGACACCGATGAACGACGAAAGGCTGACGACATCCTGATCCTTGAGGATCGCCTCGGCGAGGCTCGCCTGACGCCGCGCCATGTCGGCGTAGGACACCGTCTGCGGCGCCTCGGTGATCGCCTGGATCAGGCTCGTGTCCTGCACCGGGAAGAATCCCTTGGGCACGAACACGTACAGCAGTACGGTGAGCAGCAGCGTGCCCACGGCCACCGCGAGCGTGAGGGGCTGATGCTCGAGCACCCATTTGAGCCCCGCCGCGTAGAGGTCGATGAGGGCCTGGAATTTCTGGTTCGCCCAGCGCGCGATGCCGCGCTCCTCGGAGGGGTCGCGGTGGCGCAGGAGCTTCGCGCACAGCATCGGGACCAGCGTCAGCGACACGACCGCCGAGATCACGATGGTGACCGCGAGCGTGATGGCGAACTCGTGGAACAGTCTCCCAACCACATCGCCCATGAACAGCAGCGGGATCAGCACCGCGATCAGCGACACGGTGAGCGACACGATGGTGAAGCCGATCTCGCCCGAGCCCTTGAGCGCCGCCTCGAGCGGCTGCATGCCCTGCTCGATGTAGCGCGAGATGTTCTCGATCATGACGATCGCATCGTCCACCACGAAGCCGGTGGCGATGGTGAGCGCCATGAGCGACAGGTTGTTGAGGCTGAAGCCGGCGAGATACATCACCGCGAGCGTGCCGACCAGGGAGACCGGCACCGACAGGCTCGGTATGAAGGTCGCCGGGATGCTGCGCAGGAACAGGAACATCACCAGCACCACCAGTATCACGGCGAGGATGAGCTCGAACTCGACGTCGCGCACCGAGGCGCGGATGGTGTTGGTACGGTCGGTGAGCACCGACACTTCGACCGCGGCCGGGAGCGCGGCGGAGAGCTGCGGCAGGAGCGCTTTGATGTGGTCGACGACCTCGATCACATTGGCGCCCGGCTGGCGCTGGATGTTGAGGATGATCCCCGGAGTGTTGTTCACCCAGCCGGCGAGATAGACGTTCTGGGGCCCGTTCACGACCTCCGCGACATCGGAGAGGCGGATCGGATTGCCGTTCTTGTAGGCGACGATGATGCCGCGGTATTGGTCGGGACTCTGGATCTGATCGTTGGCATTGATCGTCCAGGAGCGCGCCGGTCCGTCGAGCGTCCCCTTGGGCACGTTCACGTTGTTGTTCGCGATGGTCGTCCGCAGGTCATCGATGTTAAGGCCGTACGCGGCGAGCGCGCGCACATTGGCGATGATGCGCACCGCCAGGCGCTGGCCGCCGCTCACGGTCACGAGGCCGACGCCCGGCACCTGCGAGATCTTCTGCGCCAGGCGCGTGTCGGCGAGATCCTCGAGAGCGGTGAGCGGCAGGGTCTTCGACGTGAGGCCGAGCGTAAGGACCGGCGCATCGGCCGGATTCACCTTCGCGTAGATCGGCGGTGCCGGGAGATCGGAGGGCAAGAGGTTTCCGGCGGCGTTGATCGCGGCCTGAACTTCCTGCTCCGCCACATCGAGGCTGAGGGCCAGGCTGAACTGCAACGTGATGACCGAGGCCCCTCCCGAGCTCGTCGAGGACATCTGGTTGAGCCCCGGCATCTGGCCGAATTGCACCTCGAGAGGTGCGGTGACCGCCGAGGCCATGACCTCCGGGCTCGCGCCCGGATAGAAGGTCTGCACCTGAATGGTGGGGTAGTCGACCTGCGGCAGCGCCGAGAGAGGCAGGAACCGGTAAGCGACGAAGCCGGCAAGCACGATCGCCACCATGAGCAGCGTGGTGCCGACCGGCCGGAGGATGAAAATGCGGGAAGGGTTCATATCTGCAGGAGACGAATGCCGGCGTGCACGGCTAGCGCCGCGGGGTCCCCAGCGGATCACGCATGATGGTCACCGGCGAGAACCCGCTCGTGAGGTCAAACATCATGTTCTGGGGCGCCCTTCTCAGCTGCCGCCGGTGCTGCCCGGCGGCGAATGCCGCCGGCCACCCTGCGGGCGCTGACCCGTCGCGGGTGTGCCGGCGTCGGACCCTGCGCTGGCCCCGCCCGCACCGGGGTGTGCCGCGCCACCCTGACGGACCACCACCTTCGCGCCATCCTTGAGCCGGTCGGCACCGTCGACGACCACCGTATCGCCCGGCCTGAGGCCTGCGGTGACCGTTACGTTGTTGGCATCGCCGGGGCCCACAGTCACTGTACGCACGCCCACCGTCTGATCCGCGTTCACGAGATAGACAAAGGTGCCGGGCGCGCCGCGCTGCACGGCGGCCTGGGGGATCAGGGTGGCGCCGTGGAGCGTGTCGAGCAGCAACACCACGTTCACGAACTGCTGCGGAAACAGATGCTCGTCGTCGTTGGCAAACAGCGCCTTGAGGCGGATCGTTCCCGTGGTGGTGTCGATCTGACTATCGATCGACTGCAATGTACCGCTCGAGAGCTGGCGCGTGTTGCCGCGGTCCCACGCGGTTACCGGCAAAGTGGCGCCATGCATCCGCTGCAGCAACGCGGGCACGTTATCCTCCGGCAACGTGAACACCACGGTGATCGGCTTGAGCTCCGTCACCACCACCAGGCCGTTGGGCTCGGAAGGCGTGACGAAGTTGCCGACGTTGACCTGCTGCAGGCCGACCCGGCCGTTGATCGGCGAGACGATGTGACAGTAGGTCAGATTGAGCTTCGCGGCGTCGATCTGGCCTTGATCGGTCAGCACCGCCCCCTGGTACTGCGCGACGAGCGATTTCTGCGTCGCGAGCTGCTGCTCCGCGATCGAGTCCTGCGCGAACAGCGTCTGATAACGATCCAGGTCGACGCGGGCATTGGCGAGCAGCGCCTTGTCGCGCTTCAGTGCGCCCTGCGCCTGCTCGAGCGCCACCTGGTAGGGACGTGGATCGATCTGAATCAGGGAATCGCCCGCCTTGACCGTCTGACCCTCCTTGAAATGAATCTGCATGATCTGACCACTGATCTGGCTCTGCACGGTGACGGTGGCGAGCGGGGTGACGGTGCCGAGCCCGATGAGCGTGATCGGCATGTCGCCCGTTGTGGCGCGCGCCGTCACGACCGGCATGGGACCGCCCTGCGCGAAACGCCCACCGCTCGGCTGTCTTGACGCGTGAGGCGTCAGCAACCAGGCGAGCAGGATGAAGCCGAGGAGTATGGCCACCACAACGATCGCACGGCGGAGCCGGGCGCTGAGGGAGTTCCACCATGCGCGGGGCCCTGCTGAGCCGGACCGGGTAACGGCTGGAGAGTAGGGGCGGTTTTCGTCGTTCATGCGGGTAACTGCAAAGCGTCGACACCTCGAGCTGACCCGTGCCGCCAGCGGCGCCGGCCGTAGCGTACACAAAAAATGGGGCAGCACGGACCGCCCGGCCGGCCCCAGAAGGAGACAGGCACGGTCGCACAGCCGCTCCGCTACAGGTACTGGCGTGGCGCAAAGAAGTGCAAAGAAATGTGGATCCGGGAGCCGCGTTGCTCCCGGCTCAGCGAGACGACGAGGTGGAAGTTAGGTCTGAAGGCGCGCTAAACCGCTTGTCAGGC
>Ga0306921_10003637_pt1 | contig 15631 bp, 17 predicted proteins | sample sta12Cox44000080_FD_203760 | JGI IMG/M metagenome (GOLD analysis project Ga0306921, IMG submission 203760) | Lab enrichment of tropical soil microbial communities from Luquillo Experimental Forest, Puerto Rico - statoxic.12C.oxic.44.000.080 (v2)... | ecosystem: Environmental > Terrestrial >...
GGACCCCACCGTGCAGGTTTCCCGCAGCGGGTTCTTCAGGCGTGACTCCCCGCTCCCGCCCAGGGGTGGGTGATCCGAGGTGGTAGCAGCGGATACTGGTGCAGGATTGCCTTGTACCTCTCCCACGTCAGCCGCTTTCCGCGCGTTCGGCGACCCAGCCAGGTCCGCCAGATGCGACGGACTCTCCGGTAGAACTGCTCGAGACTGCAATAGTTCGTCGGGCGTCCGTAGTACTGGTAATGGCCGCGGAGCTTGGCGTTCAGGGTCTTCTGCCGTGCGTTCACAGGGTCATGCCGGTGCTGTTTGGCACCAGTCTGAGATTGCCTTCAGTCCTCTGCGGAAGCGCTTGGCGATCGTTTTCACATGCACCGTGAACTTTCCCTGTCGACTGCGGGCGCATATATACGTAAATCCCAAGAAGTTGAAGGTCGCGGGTTTTTCCCCTCGCTTCTTCGCCTTCTTGGCGGCATGACGCCCGAACTCAATCAACCGCGTCTTCTCCGGGTGCAGTGTCAAACCGTATTTCCCGAACCGCTTTGGTAAGACAGTCAGCACCTTTTCCGCGTCCTTCTTGTGCTGGAAGCACATGATGGCATCATCAGCAAAACGAATCTCGTGCGCTTCCCCTTACAGCCGGGGCTTCACTTCAGCCTCAAACCATTCGTCGAGTATGTAGTGCAGGAAGATATTGGCCAGGAGCGGACTGATGGGTTGCCCCTGTCCCGTACCTGTTTCGCTCACGAGTAGTCTGCCGTCTTCGATGACTCCGACCCTGATCCACTTCCGATCAGGCGGAGCACGCTGCCGTCGGTTACACGCTTCTCTATCATCTCTACCAGAGCCGATCGCACTATCGAATCGAAGTATGAGCGGATGTCGATCTCTAGAACCCATCCCATGGGCCGGATGCATAGCACCCTTCCCACTTCGTCCAGTGCTTGGTGCTGCACGCGCCCGGGTCGAAACCCGTAGGAGCAGTCGAGGAAATCTTGCTCGTAGATGGCGTTTAGCAGGTCGACCGCCGCTTTCTGCACGATCTTATCCTCGAGGACAGGAATCGAGATCGGCCTCTGTTTCCCGTCCTCTTTGGGGACATAGACTAGTCGCAACGGCTGTGCCCGATATTTGCCTTCTTTGAGCCGCTGATGGAGCTGGCGGATGTTCTCCTCGGCGTTCACCTCGTATTGTTCATACGTGACGCCGTCGATACCAGCACTGGCGTCCTTTCGAAGACCCCGGAATGTCTCAAACAACTCGCCTGTGATCAGGTGAGCGATAGAGTGGAACTGCCGCTTCGGATCTTCCTTGGCGAGTTCAGCTATTCTGTCGATGTTTGTGGACATATCTTTTCGAGTTCCGAGTCTCGTCAAGAGGTAGCTTCACGGCCCACCGCGCCGCGCAGTTTTTCTTCACTTTTCAAGCCGCCCAAGCCGTCCGTAAAACCTAAATCCGGCGCATTCTGACCTTTGAAAGGCGGCCGAGAGGCCCTTCTGGAGCGCGTGGAAACGCTATCGTGGTACTTTAAGCCTCACATCACTTGCGGTGAAGTGAGGCTTACAGTGCGTCGATCGCCAAAGAACGTGAGAATCGCCTTTAACCATTTCGGTCTCACGCACTTTGGTGGCATCCATTTGCTCCATGAATTTACGCGAGTGCTGCATTTCCGAGACTTCCTCGCCCAGCAGATCCGTTATCCCCGACGAAACCAACACTACAGCGTTCCGCAAATACTCTTGGCATTGGTCTATCCCATCGTGTTGGGATTAGATCGCATTGAGACCGCGTCGCTGCTTCGTGCAAACGGAACCTTTCAATACCTCACCGGATTGCCGAGTTTTCCCGATCCACAAACCTTACGACGATTCTTGCTGAACGCGCCAGTCCAACTTCGGGAGCAGTTACACCGTGCCAACGATCGTCTGCTACAAAAGTTCATCCACTTGCCGGAGCATCGTTCGCGTCTCCTTTTCGACCTAGACAGCACGGTGGTGACATCCTTTGGTCATCAAGAAGGCGCTGAGGTTGGTTACAATCCACGTTATCGCGGCAAGAGGTCCTATGACCCGTTGCTTTGTGTGGAAGCAAACTCCTCCTTTCTCTGGGATGTCGAATTGCGACGCGGAGATGCGGGAACCTGGGCGGGCAGCGAGGAATTGTTGGCTTGTTGTTTCGTCTCCAGCCCTTCCGACATTCGCGAATTCCGAGTGCGAGCCGATGCCGGCTTCGGTTACGGGCCCGTCTTGGATTTGCTGGAAATGCGTCCGACGGCGCAATACGCCGTGGTTGCACGCATGATCCCCTCGCTGAAGCGCGAACTCGGGAGGCTGCGCTATGAGCGACTGAATCCCACTTGGGAAATCGCGGAATTTGAGCACCATTCCCACGATTGGCCACACCCGCGGCGCTGTATTGTGGCGCGTAGGCCAATCCAGGAGAGCGACCCAGAGCCGACCCTGTTTGTCATGAAGCGTTATGCTTATCGAGCCTGGCACACGAACCTACAACTGACACCTGCCGGCGTGTGGCACTTCTATGATGGTCGCGCCGGAATGGAGCGGCGCATCCGAGAAATCCGTGAGGACTATGCGCTGTCAAAGATTCCGACTCATGCTTTTGAGGCCAACGCACTCTACCTGGAAGTGGTTCGGCTGGCCTACAACCTAGTGACAGCTTTTCAGCGGACGTGTCTCCCTGAAGAATGGCACAGCTTGACCTTAAGCAAACTCCGGCATAGGCTCTTCTGGCTGCCGGGTGAACTTACGCGCCCACAGCACCGACCTACTCTGCGATTAGTAAACTCTCCCCTCGTAGCCAAGAGGGCTGAGAAAATCCTGCATCGAGTTCACAGGTTGAAACCGCTGGAGGACTGAAGCCGGCTCCGTGAAACTTTGATCAACTGCTGCATAAATTTCGCCTGCGAATGCGTAGTCTTCGGGCAAATTCGTATGAAAGCGCCGAATTTCACGCCGGATTTAAGTAAAACAGCATCTAAGTCGTTGCCGGGCCGCGACCTGGTATCAGTCTCACCAGATCACCCTACTTCACATAAGGTTCTTAAGGTCTTCAAGGGCACCCAAGGTTCTCAAGGTTCTCAAGACAATCAAGGGAAATGAAAGAGTGATACCTGATCTATGCATGAGTTTTGATGTGCGTGGGAGCGTGTGAAAAGAAAAAACCATTTGGAGACCCTGAAAATACTGTTGTAGAACAGAACGGCCGCGAAGTTTGCCCCTTCGCGAGCCCATTTCCAGGAGTCACCCAAATGGTGAAAGACAGCTCCAAGCATACTCGCAGAACGTCCGTCCCACAAGGCTCGCCGAAGGTAGGGTCGGAGCCCAATAAAATCGCGGCCAAAACTCCCTTTGACTTCTCGGGTAAAAATCTCACTCCATATGGTGGCTTGTTACCGGTCGCCACCATGCTGGAGAAGCTGGGGTTTAAGCAGCTGGTGGAAGAAACCCTTACGGTGCATCGCATTCCGCGAGCGATGAGCATCTATCAATTCCTACTGGCGATGGTGCTGGCCATCTATGTGGGCTTCTCGCGCCTGAATCATTTGCGTTTCGTCGCGCAAGACCCGATGCTGACTGGGGTCTTGCAAGTCGGGGAGCTGCCTCCGCAATCGACTTTCTGGCGATTTGCGGCATCCCTCGCTTTGCCGGTGGCCAAGCAACTGTTGGTTCTGCAGCGCGTGCTGCGGCAACGAGTGTGGGAAGCGGCGAATGTCCGGCTGGAGACGATTACTCTGGACACCGATACCACCGTGCACACGCTCTACGGCCAGCAGATGGGCGGACGCAGAAGCTACAACCCCAAAAATAAAGGTAAGCGAAGTTATCAGCCCATTCTGACCTTCTTGGCGGAAACCCGCGAGTATGTGGGAGGCGAGTTGCGCAATGGCGACCGACCGAGGGGGCGGCAGATCGCACGTCATCTGGACAATGTTTTCGCTGCCCTGCCCGCTTGCGTGGGCCAGATTTTCGCTCGTGCCGATGCGGGTTTCTATTGCTGGGAGGCGATCGAGGCCTAGGCGAAGGGGAAGGCGTGCTTCATCATTGTGGCCCGCAAGACCGGCCGTTTACTGGAGGAGCTGCAAAAGGCCTGCTGGAAGCCCTCGCCCAAGACCGATGCCGACGAACAATGCGAATTTTGGTATCAACCCGAGGGTTGGAGCCAGGCGTATCGCTTTATTGCCCTACGCTACCGCAAGTCCAATCCAAGTTCAGAAGAATGCGAGCAATACCAACTGTTTGATAGTCCCCCGTACCGCTACCGCGTGTTCCTGACCGACATGCAAGAGAGCATCGATCTGCTGGTGTGGTTCTACAACCAGCGTGCCGGAGCCGAGAACCTGATCAAGGAAGCCAACAACGATGCCGGGCTAGCGGCTCATCCTTCTAGGCGCTGGGCGATGAACTGCGTGCATTTTCAGTTGGCCATGCTGGCCTACAACTTGAACTGCTGGTTGCTGTTGTTCCAGCGCGAGGAGCAGGCCAAGGTGGAGCAACTGCGGCATACGACCTTAGCGATTGCTCGCTTGCGCTTCTTGTTCTTGGCCGCCAAAATCCGGCGCCACGCGGGCCGAGTGGGGATCAGCTATAGCGATCAGTATGCGCACCGAGCAGTATTTCAGCGACTGATGAATCGGCTACGCAAGATAGCTCCGACTAAAGGAGCATTTCTGCCGGTACTGGCTACCCCCTTACGATCGTGAGCGTGCATAGGATTCTATGCGCAAGTGGAAGAGGCTGATCAACAAGTTACACGAAAAGCGGAGCAATTCTAAAGAGCAGAGAAAAACCAGAGATCAATTAACACACGACGAGCAAGAATACTGAGGTCGCACCCTGGGTTCTATGTCAGATGAGCCGGAAATCTGTGCATAATTTAGGTTTCCATGGTGCGGCCGGCCGCCTGTGCTTTGTTTCGGGTGATGGGGCGATGGCAGCGCCTATAATCAAGGCATGGCGAGAGGTTGGGAGAGTAAATCGGTTGAAGCGCAAATGGAGGAGTCAATTGCAGACCAAGCCGCGAAAGGCAGATCAGCGCTGACCCCCGAAGAGTTACAGCGGAAGCGAAAGAAGGTTGACCTCATGCTGTCGCGCAGCAGAGTAAGGCAACAGTTGGAGGCGAGCCGCAACGAGCGATACTCGGAATTAATGCGGCGGACGCTGGCAGAGCTTGACGCCCAGATTGGGAATTTGTAGACCATGTCGGCCAATTGTACTCGCGCTGGTGTCTGCAGATGGCTTTACTTGAGCTCCGCTCCCATCTTTTGGTACCAAGAGGCGTTCGAATAGTTGGCGAGCGCGTCCCCCGTCAGGACAACCGATTTCGCCTTACTCTTCCCATCGCCAATAGATGCCTTGGCGTGTAAACGGTCCGGCGCCTCAAAATCACGCCTTCTGCAGCTAGGGTCGGCCAAAGAAAACGCTAGCACCACCTCGTCCACTCGGTCTAAAGGGAGCCAAATGTGCAATGGCAGTTTGTACTGCACAGACAGTTTTGACTTGAGGTTTTGCGTCCATAAACGGGCTGCACTCATACCGAGCAGTGTCACAGGAGGCCCAAGTCGTGGTTTTTTCAAGCGGGAGCAGAGGTGAGGTATGTCGGTCCTTATAACTGCGGTGACTTTGTTCTTGATCTTCCTGGCCATGGGCGTGTTGGGCTTCCGTGCGACGTTCGCTGGGCACGGTGGGCACACCTGTTCAGCTGGCGGCGGGGGGATGGACCTGCGGAAGCCAGGGCGAGGAAAGGCGTAGGCCATCTCCTAACCGGCACGGTATGGTTCGAAAATTCCGCCCGTGCAAAACCATAGGGCGTATGTGTACGACGCCGCCATGCGCGACCTCTATGCTTCCGCGCCAATCTCTGGCGAAGCGAGCGTCCCCACCATCTGCAGCAACGCCGGCACCAACCCAGGAACTGAATGCCCTCGGGCCAGAATGGCGGCAGCCTGCATCATGTCATCGCGCTGGATGCGCTCGTACACGTCGGCGTTTGAGTGGTGGGTGTGCGACATCTACTCGACCGGGTCCTGCATGCACTGGAACCCGGGTATGCCAACAGAATCGAACGATTCGTGATCGGTGCCGCGGGTGTTGCGCAGGGTTGACCGGCTTTACAGATAGGCGGGAGAACCAGTGCGACAGAAGCGGCGGAGATATGTCTCTTACCAAAGCAAGTTGGCGACAGGCGGGTGAGAATCGCCCCCCGGGCACGCAAGTCTCGGCAGCAACCGCGTCTCACCTCGAGCTGCTGAACGCGGAGGAACACTCAAGTCTTTGGGGCGCCGCCCAGGCATTTTCCAGCCGGCTCCGAGGAACTGCCCGGAACCTTAACTAGTCCCCGCTATGAGACGGGGCCAGGGTAGTACGGTGGGAGGGCTTGTTGTGGATACGGGCAGGATTAAACAGATACAGGATGCCGCAAACTGCCCAATAACCGAGCGCTATTCCCAAAACGAAGGCCACCAAAATGGTCGCCAACAGTAGAAACGACAGCAAAACTGGCGTCATATGCTTCTCATTTTATAAGCCCACGAGGGAATGTGTTCGCGGCAGCAGCCTACGCGTAAACTACGCCATCCCCATTTTACGCAAGTGGATTGCCTTAATTTACTGCGCATTGACGCTATCTGCTGTTGGCAAATAAGATACTGCAGTTGGACTACGCTCTCCCTCGGTTGGACTTTCCAGTGCGATTGGGAACAGATTTTGAGGATTCTGGGCAATCCGGAATGATTTTTTCTGGCGCCTATCGGAAAAGGCGGGTGTTAAGAGGTGGGGCATCTTCCGTCGGAATCGGGACCTTTTTACAAGCAAGAAAATGGGAATTAGCAACATTACAGTCAGGGGAGCGCGGCAGCACAACCTGAAGAATATTAGCGTCGACATCCCCCGCAACACCCTGACGGTAATTACGGGGCTGAGCGGCTCGGGCAAGTCGTCGCTCGCCTTCGACACGATTTATGCGGAAGGGCAGCGGCGCTATGTCGAGACCTTATCCGCCTACGCCCGGCAGTTCCTGGACCAGATGGAACGGCCCGATGTGGACAGCATCGACGGCCTGAGCCCATCGATCTCCATCGAACAGAAAACGACCAGCCGCAGCCCGCGCTCGACCGTAGGCACCATAACGGAAATTTACGATTACCTGCGACTTCTCTACAGCTCGATTGGGGTGCCACACTGCCCTAACTGTGGGCGGGAAATTTCGCGTCAGTCGGCGGATCAGATCGTGCAGCGGGTCATGGAACTGGAGCCGGATGAGCGGGTCATGATCTTGGCGCCAATGGTACGGGGGCGTAAAGGCGAATTTAAGAAGGAACTCGACCAGCTGGTTCAAAAGGGTTTCAGCCGTGCCCGCATCGACGGGGAGTTGCGCAACATAGCGGATGAAGAAGTAAAGCTCGACCGGCGCAAGAACCACACCATCGAAGTATTGATTCATCGCCTGCTGGTCAAGCCAGGCATTGAGCGCACGCTCTCCCATGACGTGGAGCTGGCGATGAAGATTGCGGATGGCCTGGTGCTGGTGGCGGTAGTGGAGGGGGAAGAGCGGCTGTACTCATCGAAGCTGGCCTGTCCCGAGTGCGGCATTAACGTCCCGGTGCTGGAGCCCCGTTCGTTTTCGTTCAACAGTGTGTACGGCGCCTGTCCGGAGTGCAACGGTCTGGGCAGTAAATACGACTTCGATCCAGTGAAGGTCATCAGCGACTGGTCCAAGCCGTTGCTCGAGGGCGGCCTGGGACCGGGTTCGGCGTCGCAAAACCTGATTCACACACTCCGTCTGGCCGAGGCCGCCTATGGTTTCGACCTTGCGAAACCTTTCGAACAACTTCCGCGCAAGACGCAGAACCTTATCCTCTACGGCCCGGAGCAGGGGGAAAAGAAACGGGGCGGTTTTCTGGGAGTATTTGCTTATTTGCGTCAGGCGATGGAAGACAGCACCTCGGAAACTTATCGTGACTGGCTGCTCGATCACATGTCGGCGACGCGTTGTCCAGCATGCGAAGGAAAACGGCTGCGTCGGGAAAGCCTGGCGGTGAAGGTGAACGGCATGTCGATCGCCGACTTCACGGCGCTGCCAGTGTCACGCGCGCTGCAGGCGGCGGCCCGTATCAAGCTGAATGAGCGCGAGGAGAAAATCGCAGGACGCATACTTCGCGAGGTCGGCGAGCGACTGGGTTTCCTCAATGCCGTGGGCCTGGGTTACATCTCGCTCGATCGCTCGGCTATGACCCTAAGCGGCGGTGAGGGACAGCGCATTCGGCTGGCGACGCAGATTGGCTCCAAGTTGCGTGGTGTGCTGTATGTGCTCGATGAGCCGTCGATCGGGCTGCATCACCGCGACAATGACCGACTGCTAACTGCATTGGAGTCGCTGCGCGATTTGGGTAACACCGTTCTGGTGGTGGAGCACGATGAGGACACCATACGTCGCTCGGATTACGTCATTGATCTGGGTCCTGGAGCGGGGCGGCATGGAGGTGAAGTCGTTGCCAGCGGTACTCCGGCGCAAATCGAGAGCTTTCCGCGCTCACTGACAGGACAATACATCTCCGGACAAAAGCACGTGATGTATCGCTATGCCCGGCGCCAGACCAATGGCAAGACCATCACGATCCTGGGCGCACGTGAGAACAACCTGAAGCACATCGACGTTAGTTTTCCGCTCGGGGTAATGACCGTTGTAACTGGCGTTTCCGGATCGGGTAAATCCACGCTCGTGAATGACATCCTGTATCGCACTCTGGCAAAGGCGCTCTATGGCTCGCGGGAAGAAGCCGGCGGGCACAAGAACGTCGCGGGTACGGAGAACATCGACAAGGTCATACGTATCGACCAGTCACCCATTGGCCGTACTCCAAGGTCGAATCCAGCAACCTACACCGGGGTGTTCACACTGATACGCGACTTGTACGCGATGTTGCCGGAATCGCGCGAGCGCGGGTATAAAGCGGGACGCTTCTCGTTTAACGTCGCCGGCGGCCGGTGCGAAGCCTGCCAGGGTGACGGGCAACGGCGCATCGAGATGAACTTCCTGCCCGACGTGTACGTCCAATGTGAAGTGTGCGGTGGCAAGCGGTACAACCACGAGACACTGGCGGTGAAATACAAAGGCTATTCGATTGCCGACCTGCTGGAGACACCGGTAGCTGACGCCCTGCCGGTTCTGGAGAACATTCCGCAGATCAGGCAGAAGCTCCAGACACTGGTGGACGTCGGCCTGGGCTACATTCATCTCGGGCAGTCGGCGGTGACGCTGTCGGGAGGCGAAGCGCAGCGAATCAAGCTGGCGCGCGAGCTGAGCAAGCGGCAGACGGGCAAGACTTTGTACCTGCTGGACGAACCCACGACCGGCCTGCATTTCGACGACGTAAACAAGCTGTTGGAAGTACTGCATCGGCTCACCGATTTGGGCAACAGCGTCATCATTATTGAGCACAACATGGACGTCATCCGGAATGCCGATTGGATCATTGACCTGGGGCCGGAGGGCGGCGAGGATGGCGGGCGCATCGTTGCCCAGGGCACGCCCGAGCAGATTGCGCGGGCAAAGAAGTCTTATACCGGTCAGGCACTCGCCAAATTGCTGCTGGGTGCATCAAATGGGAAGAGCGTATAGCGGGTGGGCGGCCAGAGAGACGTCCCCCGGTGCCCGTCCTCGGCTTCAAGGAGACTGCTAGTCGCCACGCGACCAACGGACCACAATGTGCAAGGAAATGAGTGACGCGAGCCGAGATCCGTTCCAGCCACCATCTCTGCCCTTGCGGACGGAGAGTACGCCCGGGGTGATTGAGTCAGCCGGCGATCTCCCGCTGAGCGCGGCAGAAACGCAGTCTAAGCCGCCGCAGGCTGTTTTTCCGCCGTGGTCCGGCTGGGATGTCGCGGCAGTGTTGGGTTTCACCCTGGCAGCGGTGTTCGTGCTCAGCTCAGCTGCGCTAGGGATAGCGCATCTTCTGACCAGCAAGCAACATGTGTCGTGGAGCGACCTGGCGTCGAACTCCAGCGTGCTGATCGGATCGCAGATTGCAGCGTACCCGGCCGTGATCCTGTTCATGATCCTGATCGTGCGAAGCAAGTCGCGTGAGAGCTTTGCGAAGGCAATACGCTGGAACTGGCCAGGTAACGCGGTCGTAGGGTTTTTTGTGTCAGGGGCGATCTTCGCGGTGGCGGTCGAGTTTGCTTCGCGTTGGCTACCCATTCCAAAGTCGCTGCCGGTGGACAAATACTTCAGCGACGTTGCCGGGGCCTATCTGCTGGCGGCATTCGGCGTGACTCTAGCTCCCCTGCTGGAGGAGCTGTTTTTTCGTGGCATGCTCTATCCACTCTTGCGAAAAGTGTGGGGAGTGAAGGCAGCCGTGCTGGTGACGGCGGCGGCGTTCGCGTCCATTCACGGGGCGCAATTGGGTTATGCGTGGGCGCCGTTGCTCAGTATCTTTGCCGTCGGATTGGTCTTCACCCTAGTGCGGGAACGTACTGGATCAGTCGCCGCGTCATTTCTCATGCACTGCGGTTATAACTTTATGCTGTTCGCGATGCTGTGGATTGGCAGCGACCATTTTCGCCACCTGGAAAAGGTGATGAGCTGAGAGCCTATCGTAGAGAGACATGAGCGACGCGCGCACACGATTACTCACCATGCTGGCTGAGAAGTCGTTTCGACTCGGCAGCTTCAAACTCTCCAGCGGTGGAACGAGCGACTATTACATCGATTGCCGGTTGACGACACTGGATGCCGCGGGAGCCGTGGCTACGGGAGAGGCGGTACTCGAAGAGATTCGCACTCGCGGATGGCAGGCGAATGGAATCGGAGGACTGACCATGGGCGCTGATCCTATCGTGGTGGCGACGGCGGTGCTGAGCGCGCAGCAAGGCGAGCCGATCAACGGATTTCTGGTGCGCAAGGCAGAAAAAATGCACGGCACGGCACAGCGTATTGAGGGATTCCGGGACAAGAATGCCCGTGTCGTCATTGTGGATGACGTGTGCACCACGGGGGCGTCCACGATTCAAGCGATTGAAGCGGCGCGCGAGTTTGGTTTCGAGATCGCAGGTGTGCTGTGCTTGGTGGACCGCCAGGAAGCCGGCGGGCGGGTGAACGTGGAACGAGCCTCCACACCGGCTGAATTTGTGGCATTATTCACCGCGAATGAGGTGCGTGCCGAGCACTTAAAGCGCAGGCCGTGAGCTCTATCGTTGGGTGCACGAGGCTGATCGCAGCAGCAACCAGCAGGCTTGCCGGAGGTACCCTGTGATTGGAAAACTCAGCATGATCATGCTGATCGTGAGAGATATGGATCGCAGCGTCGCCTTCTACCGCGACATCGTAGGGTTGAAAGTCCAGATGCACACGCCCTTCTGGAGCAGCCTGAGCGCCGGCAACATTGTCTTAGGACTGCACCCGGAGAGCGAGCACACAAAGGTTGCCCCCGGCACGGGATGCACCTTCGGCTTTGAGGTCCCGGACCTTCAACAGGTCGCAGCCGACCTGAAGGCCGCTGGGGTCAAGTTCCTGATGGAACCCCGACAAGAAGACTTCGGGTGGTTGGCGATGTTTGCCGATTCTGACGGCTACGCCGTTCAGCTAGCTCAGACGGAAGCATGGGCGAAGCCCTGATTGAACAGAAGTTATGATTAAAACGCTGGAATGGACGGATGCTGGAGTGCGCTTCATCGACCAGACGAAGCTCCCGACAGCGGAGATTTACGTCACCTGCAAGGACCATAATGAGGTCGCGGACGCAATACGTACCATGGTGGTGCGTGGCGCTCCGGCCATCGGCGTAGCTGCGGCGATGGGGGTCGCTTTAGGCGCGCAGCGCTCATCGGCTAAATCGCTGCCTGAATTCAAGCGCGACTTCGATGCTATCTGCACCGTGCTGGCAGGCACGCGTCCGACGGCGGTGAACCTTTTCTGGGCGATCCGGAAGATGCGCGAGAAATTCGAGCAGCTTGGGATGCTGCCGCTGGAGCAGATCAAGACCGCACTGGTGAGGGAAGCACAGCGCATGCTGGCGGAGGACATTGCCGCGAATGAGGCCATGGGCCGTCACGGGGCGGTGTTGCTGCCCAGTACAGGAGGAGTGTTGACGCACTGCAATGCGGGCGCCCTTGCCACGGCCGGCTATGGAACCGCCCTGGGCGTGATCCGCGCCGCGGTGGCGTCGGGCAAGAAGCTGAAGGTGTTCGCCGACGAGACGCGTCCCTTCTTGCAGGGCTCCCGTCTAACCGCTTGGGAGTTAATGAAGGACGGGATTCCAACCACATTGATTGCCGACAATATGGCAGGCGCGATGATGCTGCAGGGCAAGATCGACGCGGTCATCGTTGGTGCCGATCGGATCGCCGCCAACGGCGACGTGGCTAACAAGATCGGTACCTATGGCCTCGCTGTATTGGCAAAGGAGCATAGCATACCCTTCTATGTTGCGGCACCGATCTCGACGGTCGACATGAACACTCCCGATGGCAGCAGGATTCCGATCGAGCAACGCGCTTCGTCCGAGGTAACCCATTTCGCGGGCCGGCAGATCGCTCCTGACTCCGTGCAGGTGGAGAATCCTGCGTTCGACGTGACGCCATCCAGGTACGTGACCGCGATCGTTAGCGAACATGGAGTGGCGCGCGCGCCCTACAAAGAATCGCTCGTTGAATTGGTCGCGGGGAGAGTGACAACCTAGAGGCTCAGGAGTGGACCCCTTTTGTCGGAATGGCGCGGCTACTGAGGCTGAGAGGTCAGAGGCTGACCCGGGAAAGGCTGCGACCGCTGGTTGGAGGGATTGAGCTGCTGCTGCATCTGCTGTTGCTGTTGCTGAATGCGCTGCAGCTCTTGCAACATCTGTTCCGGTGTACGACCCGCGGGATTTAGCACTTGAGGATTTCCCATTTCCCCTTCCGCCGCATTGGGTTGTGCGGCCACCGGTTGATCCGGTTCCGCTTCCGGAGCCTGGTATTCATCATCGGGCGGCGGCTCGACTGCCTGCGCCTGTGGTGGCGGGAATGCACGGCCGCTATTCTGCGCCGTGGTCATGGCCGGGCTATCGGCGGATGCGGAGGTCCTCGCCATGAGGATTACCTTTTGCACGGCGGTTGGATCGTTGGTTTCACCCAAGATTACATAGTTGAACTTCGAGCCATTGAGCAGGGTGGCCAGCACGTCCCTGGGCTTTCCCGGGCCGATGGTCGCAACGACGCGCTCGGTTCCGGCGCCGGGGGGCAAATCAACCGAAGCCCCGGTCTGTGCCTGCACAGAATGCAACACCTGAGAGAGAGTCGCGTTGCGGGAATCAATCGTGAGCTGGCCGTCGCGGTAAGTGACTTGCGGCGCAGCCGGGGGTTGTTCTTCCAGCGTTGGCGGAGGTGGAGGAGTTGGTGGCACCTCGGCCACAGGAACAGATTTCTTGCCACGAGGCTTGGGCTTAACGGACTCCGAGGCCTTGGTCGGGGGAGCTTGCGGAGGAGTCTGGGCGATGCATACCGCCGCGAGTAAGGCGCACGCGGCCGCCAGCACCAATGCAAATCCGAATTTTCCACCGCAGCGTAACATAACCTCGAGGGCGTGCCGGAAGGCCGCGAACCCGAAAACAACTACATTGTAACCCTAAGTCGAGCGGAGTGTTGCTGGCAGTAAAGTAAGGAGAGAGGGGTTCGGCTCCGGGAATGAACAGCAATCGGGTGGTTCTTCGTTGGCATGAGTGCAGAAGCATCCAGGTGGGAATTGCCATCCTGCTTTGGTTTGCGGGTAGCGCCCGCGCGCAGGAGTGTTATTCCGGTTCAGAAATTGACGCGGTCACAAGCCAGGCGGTGGAGGCGGCGGCCCGGCAGTACTTCGAGATGTCAGCCAGGGGTGATGTAGCTGGACTGAAAGCGAATGCGGTCCCGGAACTGGCAGCCAGCTTTGGCAGTATCGAGCGCGCGGTCGTCGCCAACAAGGAGTTTCTAGCCCAGGGGCAGGCGAAGCAAACCCAATTGTTTGTGCTGGATGCAAGTAACTCGAAGACAACGTGGCAGCGGGCGGAATTCTATTGCGGCATCTATAACTCGCCTGATCGCGTGGGATTTGCCATTCCCAACCTCCCCCCCGGCCGCTATGCCGTGACCATTACGAAGGTGACCGGTAAAGACCCGATCACTCTGACCACGATTCTTGCAGACGCCGGAAAGAACGTGTGGAAGCTGGCCGGATATTACGTGCGGCGGAATGCGCTGGGAGAACACGATGGCCAGTGGTTCCTGACCAAGGCGAGGGAATACAAGGAAAAGAAACAGCTGTTGAATGCCTGGTTTTACTATCTGACAGCGTGGGACTTAATTGCGCCCGTTGATTTCATGAGCACTCCCCAGCTGGATAAGCTCACTGAAGAAATTCAGGCGTCACACCCCGTAGATATGCCGGTTGCTGGTGCAACGCTGGTATTGCCGGGCGGAAAGTCCGTGAAATTGATGGAAGTAGCGGCCATCGCGGTAGGGACAGACTTCGACCTGCGAGTGCACTACGAGTCGGCCGATATGACCGATCCGGCTCTGGCTTCGCAAGAAAACACCGCGGTGATGAAGGCGCTACTGGCAAAGTATCCGGAACTTCGCGACGGGTTCGCGGCGCTGATTGCCCGAGCGACTGACAGCGGCGGCCATGACTACGGAACACTGATGCCGATGAAAGACGTGAAGTGAAAGGACCCGCAAGATTCGATGGCGAAAGCTGTCAAGAACTCCTTACGGTCGATAAGAACCTAATGTGCGGGCGCTCGATTCAGCTGAATACTTGTCTGACGTTACTGAACCTATCTGGCGTGCTGTCTTCACATCATCCCCTTGCCATTGCAGGAATTGTTGTCCGACAGAAACCGCTGCGTAGGTTTTGACTGCAGGAAGCGCTACAACTGACGGACTGCGATTCGAGTTGTGTTTTTCCCAGAGCCTAAACTCCAGCGATAGCCTTGTTTTGCAACATGCGCACCACTACCCGCCGATTCTCCGCCTGTCCTTCCGCGGTCTTATCGTTGCCGACCTGCCGACTCTCACCCATCGCAGCTGGAGCCAGCATTCTAGTGAGAGGAACGTGACCCCTGCTGAAGCAGGATATTCGTCACGTTGCTCGCGCGGTCTTCGCTGAGCTTCTGGTTCAGGGTCACGCTTCCTACGGAGGAGGCACAGCCCTTAACCTCGATCATGTAGCCGTCGATGGTCGCGGCTTTCTCACACGATGCCAGCAAAGGCGCATTGTACTTGGGATCAACCTTCACCTGGCCATTACCGAAATAGACGGTGACTTCGTCTATGATGTAGTAATCCTCGAGCTGGCCGAAGCGTGCCACCGCGGCGTCAATGGCTTTTTTGTTGGCAGCAATCTTGGCTTGGCTGTTCGGCTAGCTGCGCCTGCAAGGCCTCGTTTTGCGCTCTAAGATCGGCATTTTGCTTTTCTGTTTCCGCTTGATTCTTTTGCGCCTGCACCTTGGTTTCGTGCAGTACCGGCCTGGATGGCTTGGACCTGTTCCAGATCATTACCCTTAAATGTAACCGACGAGGCAATAAGCTGGTTTCGTTCGGCGTACGCACCTTCCACTTGGACGGCAAGGCCGGGAATGAGCGCCGCCATCGACATCTCCTTTCGGCGGGCCTTG
>Ga0306921_10003640_pt1 | contig 15628 bp, 10 predicted proteins | sample sta12Cox44000080_FD_203760 | JGI IMG/M metagenome (GOLD analysis project Ga0306921, IMG submission 203760) | Lab enrichment of tropical soil microbial communities from Luquillo Experimental Forest, Puerto Rico - statoxic.12C.oxic.44.000.080 (v2)... | ecosystem: Environmental > Terrestrial >...
TATCCGGAAGTCGGCGTCCCGGAGGCGCACCACCCCACGTCGCACCACGGAAACGATCCCGAGAAGCTGGCCAAGCTGGCCAAGATCAACGCGTACCATGTGTCGTTGTTTGCGTACTACCTCGAGAAGCTGAAGTCCACTCCGGACGGCGACGGCTCGCTGCTCGACCATTCCATGATCCTGCTGGGCAGCGGCATGGGTAATCCTGATGTGCATAACCACGTGAACCTGCCGATCGTTGTCGCCGGCGGTGGGGCGGGCAAGCTAAAAGGCGGGCGCCATATCAAATACGAGGAGCCGACGCCGCTCGCCAATCTGCACCTGACCCTGTTGGACAAAGTAGGAATACACCTCGACAGCTTCGCGGATAGCAAGGGGACGATCGACGAAGTGCTGGCCATGTGATCCGGCCGAGCACAATCAAAGGGAGGCAACCATGACGCACTTACGACCCTTCCGCGGATTATGGATTGCTCCGGTGGTATTGGCGTCGAATCTGCTTGCCGCGAGTTTGGATCTCCGGCTGGTAGAGGCGGTGAAGAATTCGGATAAAGCCGCGATTCAGACGCTGCTGCCGCAGCATATCGACCTGAGCGCCGCCGATCCGGATGGTTCGACGGCTCTCCATTGGGCGGTGCGGCGCGATGATCTGGAGACGGCCAACCTTTTGATTCGTGGCGGCGCAAACGTGAAGGCGGCGAATCGTTATGGAGTCACGCCCCTCTCGCTGGCCTCGGTCAGCGGGAATGCGGCGATGATCGAGTCGCTCGTAAAGGCCGGAGCGGATCCCAACAGTGCACTCCCGGGAGGCGAAACCGCGCTGATGACGGCGGCGCGCACCGGCAAAGTGGATGCCGTGAAAGTGCTCGTTACCCACGGAGCCGACGTGAAGTACGCGGAAAGCCGGCGGGGGCAAACGGCTTTGATGTGGGCCGCCGCGGAGGGCAACAGCGGCGTCGTGGAGGAGTTGATCGAGCGTGGAGCCGATATGCATGCTCGCACCAAGGGTGGGCTTACCCCCCTGCTGTTTGCGGTGCGGGAGGGCAAGATCGACACGGTCCGGGCTTTGCTCAAGTCTGGAGCCGACGTGAATGAGAGTTGGAAATCGGGCAGGGGAACAGGTGTGTCCGGCATCAGCGCCATGGTTTTGGCGGTGGCCAACGCCCACTATGAGCTCGCCGCCATGATGCTCGACGCAGGCGCCGATCCCAATGCCTCGGCCCAAGGCTGGACCGCGCTGCATCAGATTACCTGGGTGCGCAAACCAGGCAAAGGCGACAACGACCCCGCTCCCGAAGGCTCAGGAAATCTGTCCAGTCTCGACCTGGTGCGAAAGCTGGTGGCGCACGGGGCGAATGTAAACGCTCGCATGACCAAGTCGGGCAATGTGGGTCGCACGTCGATGAATATGATTGGTGCAACGCCCTTCATGATGGCAGCTCGGACCGCGGATGTTCCGCTGATGCGGCTGCTGGCTGAGCTGGGCGCCGATCCTCTGTTGCCCAATGCCGACAACTCGACTCCCATACTGGCGGCCGCTGGACTTGGCACGTATTCTCCGGGGGAGGACCCGGGGACCGAAGCCGAAGTGATGGAGGCGGTGAAAGTCGCCTTGGAACTCGGCGGCGATGTCAATACGGTGGACCAAAACGGAGAGACCGTGATCCACGCCGCAGCATACAAGGAAGTTCCATCCGTTGCCCAGTTCCTGATTGACAAGGGCGCCAAGATCGACGTCTGGAATCAAAAGAACAAGACCGGCTGGACGCCCTTGCGAATCGCCGACGGTGTCGTCCGAGGCGGGGGAACTGTCCGACCCTCACCCGCCACCGCCGCTGTGCTGCGTCAAGCCATGAGCGCGGCGGGAGTGTCGACGGTTGTGGAACCTGACATCGTGCGAGCCGGACATCCGGTAAAGTAGAAGGCACATCAATCGTGTCCGGGGCTCGTTTGCGCCGCGAAAAGCCTGTTTGTCAGCGACCAACAGGCTGGAACTTTTGAACTCTTTTGCCGCGATTTTCAGCGATATAGACATTGCCTTTGGAGTCCACGGCGATGCCGTGAGCCTGGTCGAACTCGCCAGGGAAGTGGCCGGCGCGTCCAAAGCTCGACACGACCCTGCCGGTCTCTCGGTCAATGATTTCCACCTCCGCATTGTTCTGGTTGATGACGTAGATGAGGCTCTGACCGGAGTCGTGCGAGAAATCAAGCGCTACCGCTGAACCCCCACTCTCTTTAGGCTTGCCATCCGGCGGGGGCGTGTAGGGTTTCCACGGGACCTCGATATTCTTCAAAAAGTCACCCATCTTGCTGTACACCTGTATGCGAGACCCCTCCCGATTGCACACATAGACCAGCCCGTCACCGGTCACACCGATCGCATGTACAGTCTGCATGCCTTCGGGCTGCCACTGGCGCAAGAATTTTCCGTTGCGATCCATCACCGCGATGCGGCGGTTGCCGCCTCTGCTTTCGCCATCGGAAACATAAACGTCCCCATTCTGGGGGTCAACAAAAATGCTGGAGGGCATGAAGAAGCGGGCGGCGTCGGAATTCAGAGGCTTCCCCTTGACGGTACCGTCAGCCGAGTCAAAGACGCCCTTTTTGCCGATCTGTAACAGGAGCCGGCTTCCATCGTGCGAGTATTTCTGCACCATGCCGGACGGAGCGCTCCCGATCCAAACGTTATTCTCCTTGTCGAAGTGGCAACTATGGAGGCGTGGATCCAGAAGGTCGGGATCTCCCCAGGAATTGACCACATGGCCAGCGGGATCAAGCTCGATCAACGGAGGGGCCAGATGGCCAGCGTTCAAGTCTCCGTCGACGACGTCTTGTCGATTCAGCAGCAGTACGTGGTCTTGGCGATCGACACAGACGCCGCCCAGGCCCCCGAGCACCCATCGGTCGGGCAGTGGCTGCGGCCAGGACCGATCGACTTCATACCGAGGCGCACCACTCTCGGCTCGTAAGCAGACAGGGAGATAGATCGAATACGCCATCGCCATCGCTGCCAAGGCCGCGGTTTTGAGAAAACAGGCTGTTCCCATATTTGTGTCCCTCGCCAATCAAATACGCCAATCGGGCGTTCGAACGTAGGAACGGTCGATGTCCGCGATCGTCTGCGTACCACAATTGCCCATCACTAACTTCAACTCGGCCTGCAGGATCTCCAAAACGCGGTCGACACCGGGCTGTCCAAAGGCTCCCAGTCCCCACAGAAATGGTCGCCCCACCCCTACTGCCTTGGCCCCCAATGCGAGCGCCTTGAACACATCCGTTCCCCTCCGAACGCCTCCATCCACAAACACCGGAACCCGGTTACGAACTTCGTCGACTACCTCGGGCAGTGCTTCGATCGTCGACCGATTCGTCTCTGTCGACCTTCCCCCGTGATTGGAGACGAGGATTCCGTCGAATCCATGCTCAACCGCCAGCTTCGCATCCTCCCCCGTATCGATACCTTTGATCAGCAGCTTCACAGAGGTGGCCTTACGCAATCGGTCTACAAATTCCCAGGTCATCGCCGGATTTTGCGTAGCCACGCCGGTCATATCGATTCCGTCGTACATTCTCCGCTCCTTGATCGATGGCCCGACGGCGCCTTCGTGGCACGCCGCACAAGGGCGAAGATCCTTCGGACGAGTGCGTAAATAGGTTTCACTGTTCCGCCCCGTGGTATTGTCTACAGTTAACGCGATCACCCGACATCCGGCGGCTTCGACGCGCCGCACAATCTTTTCGCAGACCGCCCAGGAATTTGGGGCATAGAGCTGGTACCAGACCGGCCTGCCGTGTGCGGCGTTGACCTCTTCGACGCCTGTCGAGGTGCTGGTGGACAGCATCTGCATCGTCCCGCGCGCTCTGGTGGCGCGTGCCACGGCGAGTTCACCGTCCGGATCAAAGAATTTCTCGCCGCCGGTTGGGCAAGTGAAAATGGGGCTCGCATAGGACTCGCCGAACAGCTCAGTTCGCATATCGACCTTGGTCGCATCCCTCAGCCGGCGGGCGCGCAACTGCACGTGCTTGTATCCTTCGCGGTTCGCGCGTACGGTCGCATCATCGTCGACGCCGCTCGCCATGTACGCCCAGTGGCCAGCTAGGACCTTGCGGCGCGCGGCTTCTTCGAAGTCCATCACGCTCAACGCCTCTCTGGGAGAGGTGATGACGTCGGCGAGCTCGGGGGCCTGCTGCGCGAAGGCGTGCATGCCACCCAGCGCTCGGACGCAGGGGCTGGCCGCCAGAAATCGGAGGAACTCACGGCGATGGCCGCGCCGGGAAATCGGGCTCATCATGGCCGCCCATTTTACCGAACGGAAGTGGTGATGGGAAATACCGCCGACCGGAATGGCAAACTAAGCCGCGCGACATAAGTCACTTACCGGTTGTCGGGACCCTCGCCCAGCCGCCTGCAAACGAGCCCCTCCTGCGACGCGCGTCACTTTACTTTTTTCATCCACGCCAGGATGGGCCCGGACACGGTTTTGTCGCCGGTGTCGATTGAGAAGACCTCGGACATGTGACTCTCGTCTTTTGCCATCAACAACGCCGGGCAGCGATCCGGACCTTTCTTGCAAAGCTCGTCGTGCAAGGCCTGGTAGAACGCGCTCATGGCGCCGTTTGCTCCGGGATCGAGTTCCGCGGAAACGAACAGCATCTCTACTGCGCTTTTCTCGAATTCCGGCAGAGTGGAACGCGCCAGTTGCGTGGCCGCATCGACGGGCGGTAGCGCACCAGCACGGCCGCCGCGGCCGGCAGGCGCTTCGGCTGGACTCACTGCGCTGGGACCGGCGATAATGCCCAGCGAGGCGCCTGGTTGGTCCGCACCGCACGTGCTGCCGGCTCCAGCGAAGGCCGCGCCTTGCGCGCCCCGCCCGCCCGTTCCAGGAATCTCGAGCGGCGCCACGTTCCACTGCCCCGACATGAATATCGCCCCCTTCACGCCCACTCCCTTCGGACCCCACAGTTGCGGACGCCCAATGTAGGTGCCAAGCGGACCGTTGCCGGCCGAATGCGCCCAAATGAATATGCGCTCGGGATTGCCTTTGTATTTTCCAATGTTGCCCTCGACCCACTGGATCAAGACTGAAACGTCCCTGGCCGGATCATCCCAATTGGCGCCGGGATGCCGCTGCATCAGGACGGCGACCATTCCGTTTCTCGTGGCCCAGCGGCCGATGTTGTCATAAAACGCGTTGGCTTCCCGGGCTTGCTGCTCGGTCTTGTTGCCTCCGCCACCCGGAATGTAGATCAGCACCGGCCGGCTTCGGCCGCCCTTATCGGCCGTGAATACGTCGAGCAGATCCTTAGGGTGGGACCCGAACGAGCGATCGCGCGCAATGGTGATTCCCGCGTATAGCGGCGTCACCTTGCTGTTGACGTCGTTGGCCGGCATCAAGGGCCGGTACAGCTTCGCCGTGCAGGCTGGATCCACGATCGGGCCGATCTTGCGCAGTCCGGCTTCGATATCCGGGGGCACTTGAGCCCGTGCCATCCCGGCCGCCGCAGCGGCAATCCAAAGGATGGCCCTGCCGGCGCCGCGGGACCGGTTCTTCGCTGTTCTGATTTCGGAATTCATGCCGCCCTCCCGTGGCCGATTGGAAACGATTCTATCCTAACCCGACCTCAGAGAAGCCGCGCCGACACCGACGCGCCAACTCTCGCGGCCCTGCGCAAGAAATGTGGAGTCGGCGTCCCTACTCGCTCTGGAGCATCCCGTTACAGATGAAGGAGCCGCATTGCGTTTCCTTTCAAGATACGGTCGCGGTCGGCGGCGGGGAGGTTAAACTGATCGAGGACCGCTGAAGGGTATTCGATGTCTTTGGCGGCAAAGTTATCGGTCCCGACGACGATACGGTCGGATCCGACCAAGCCCATCAGAAAGCGGAACGCCTCCGGATAATAAATCAAATAGTCGTAGTGGAATCGACGTAAGTAGTCGCGGAAGGGGTGTTGGATGGAGGTTCCATGGTCTCTCATGTGAAAGAGGAAATGCTCGACGCGTCCTGCAAGGTAGGGAAAGGCGCCGCCGGCATGCGGCAGGACGATTTGCAAGTTCGGATACTTGTCGAGCGTGCCGGTATAGATGAATTTGCTGGCCAGGAATGCGTGCTCGATGGGAGCGTCGATCCCCGCAGCGAGGGGGGGCGGACCGGCCGTCCGGCTGCCGCCGAATGCGTTGATCTCACCATCCAACTGATGAAAGATGATCGGATAGTTCAGTTGCTCGATGCGCGCAAGAACTGGCGCAAAGCCCGGATCGAATAGGTAATCGTGCTTTTCGAGCGAATCCGGCAGGTGGACGGCCCGCACGCCAGGGTGTCCTGCGACGCGGTTGAGCTCCTCCAAGGCGAGTTGGGAATCACGGATCGGCAGCTCTACGGCGATCACAAAACGATCGGGATATTTCTGGTGGACTTGAATGCCGGCGTCATTGATGACCTGCGCAAGATGCGCGCCCTGTTGAGCGGAAGTTCTCTGCCAGGGCATAGCGCCGGACAGCGTCAGACAGTGCATCAGGTCGCCATGATCGTCCATCCACTGGCGTCGCTTGTCGAGATCATAGTCGAGAGGATAGGGATTGGCGATAGGCTGTCCCAGGTCAGCCAGCGCCTTGTTGTAGGGTTCCGGAGACCAGTGGGCATGCATGTCAATCGCCGCTGGCTTACCCACTCCGAGCTTGCCTGGCCGCGCCGCCCACCAGGGAACGCCCTCGGACGCAGGAGCCTGCGCCGACGCCTTGACGCCGTTCAGCATGTTGATCACGGCGGCCGCGCCAGCACCAACCCTGATGAAGTCACGGCGTTCGATCCTGGTCTCACCGACCGGCAGCTTTAAGCCTTTCACCCTCCACCTCCTCGAAGGTCAGCATCCATATTCAGATTTCTGTGCGGAACGGGCTCTTATCTTACACCATTGCCCGGATCACCGGATAAGGGGCTTCTCCGGCCAAAGGACCGGCGCCTAACAAGGGCTAGGCTAGACTGGGGACGGATTGCCGCCGATCGGAAAGTTGGTCTTCGGCGACGTCAATGCGGCCGACGGCTCGCAGGAGCCCGCGTAAAGCAGTCGCCTACCTATGGACGCTATGTACGCGGTCCTTTTCATTTTCGTTGCAGAAGGTCTCTAAGATATGTCGGCCTCGAGTTCCTCGGTGAACTTGATGGCAAAGGGCTTGGTGTACATCCGGGCGCCGCCGAAAGTCATTTCCACGTCCATGTGGCCGAAGTCGCGGCGTCGGTATGGCAGACAACGATCGGCAGGACTGGTTCCCGGCAGGTGCCGGCTGAATCTCCGCGGCCTCGGGCTGCATCGGCGATTCCGCGGGTCTAAAGTCGACGAGGATGTTGATCGCGTACTTAGAAATGGTACCCGCCTCCATGCCAGGCACATTGGTCTCACCCACTCGGTCTCCGTAGAGGCGCTTCATCTCGGCGAGTTGAGGTGGGCTCTGGACGTGCCAAACGCCGGAGAGATCGGGTTTGCCATCCGCAGCACGAGGCACGGCGGCAGCCAGGTCAGGCTTGCCGTGGCGCGTGCGCGGCGATCCTGGCGTCGGAGAATTTAACCATTGGGCATCGGCACCGCTGGCGAGTGAGCGTGAAGGCGACCAACAGCCGAGATGTTCGATCCTCAAGATAATTTCCTAAAGTCTCAATCCTACCGTGGCGCGTAAAAAGGCGGCAAGCACGCCGGGTCTTTTGTGACCGGCGAGAGGCGCGGATTGGGGTTTGCTTCGCCGCTACGCCAGGGAGAAGATGTCAATAAGGAAATAAATAAGGATGATGAAACGGTTAAGCGTCTGCTTTCTTGCATTGGGTTTGCTGCGTTTGCCTACGGCAGTGGCTGCGGTTCCGCCCCCAGAGAGTCACTTTGGCCACAGGATGGGGGTCGACTATGAACTCCTGGACTGGGACCGGGTCGTGTCGTATTTCCGCGCCCTCGAGAAATCCACTGACCGGATGAAATTCATCGAACTCGGCCGAACCGTCGAGGGCCGCCCTCAGATCGCCGCAGTCATCTCGTCGCCCGCGAATATCCGGAACCTCGAACACTATCTCAGCATCCAAAGCCGCCTTTCCGATCCTCGCCACACCAGTCCGTCCGAGGCTGCCAGGCTCGAGGCCGAGGGCAAGGCAATCGTCATGATTACCTGCTCCATCCACGCGACCGAGGTCGCCTCGACTCACACCGCGGTCGAGTTCGCCTACCGGCTTCTAACGGAGGACACCAACCCGAAGTTCAAAGCGATTCTGGACAACGTGATCCTGCTTCTCGAGCCTTCGCAGAATCCGGATGGTCTGGATCTGGTGACCCAATGGTATCGCAAGACACGTGGCACCCCTTGGGATGGGACCACGCCTCCGGAGTTGTACCACCACTACGTCGGCCACGACAACAATCGCGACTGGTACATCTTCACGCAGCCGGAAACCCGCAACACGGCGCTACTGGAGAACAAATGGCATCCGCAGATCGTATATGATGTGCACCAGCAAGGACCATACGCTTCTCGCATTTTCGTTCCACCGTGGCTGGACCCGGTCGATCCCAATATCGACCCGATCCTGGCGAGCCTCTGTAACATGATCGGGACGGGCATGGCGCTTGACCTGGCAGCTGCAGGAAAGACTGGCATCGCTTTGAATGCACAATACGACTTCTGGTCGCCGGGCCGGCAATACCAGGCCTACCACGGCGGCGCTCGAATCCTGAGTGAATCAGCCAGCGCGAAGCTGGCAACTCCCATCACCATCACGCCCGGTCAGATTCAGGAGCGGGCTCCCGGCTATAACCCGCGCGAGCCCAGCTGGAACTATCTGGTGCCGTGGATGGGCGGAACGTGGCACTTGCGTGACATCATTGACTATCAGGAGACCGCTTGGGAGTCGCTGCTGTACCAGTCGGCCACGCGCCGCACCGACTTGCTGCACTATTTCTACGAAATCAACCGGCATAACGTGGAACGATCCAGCCCCCATGCCTTTGTGATTCCCGCGAGTCAAAGCGATCCGGGCGCGGCCAAGAAGATGCTGGAAACCTTGGCATTTGGCGAAATCGAGGTTGAGCGCGCGGCCAATCGGTTCACGGCCGACAGTAAGGAGTATGCGGCCGGCAGTTACGTGATCAGCATGCATCAGCCCTTCTCCGGATGGGCGAAGACGCTTCTCGAACTCCAGCATTATCCCGATCTGCGGGAGTTCCCGGGCGGCCCTCCCAAGCGGCCCTACGATGTCACCGCGCAAACTCTGCCCCTGCTGATGGGTGTCGACGTGGTAGGGGTGAAGGACTCCTTTCAGGCCGCTTTAAAAGGGGTGAATCAGTTTTCCTTCGAATTGAATCACGTTGTGCCGCCGGGCGGACTGGCGGCCACCGACGTCGATTCGTGGAAACAAGTTGCCAAGATCTGGAAGTCGCAGAAGCCGGTGTACCGAGACACAACCACCGGCGACTTCTTTGGCGCCCCCGGGGATGGCCGGAAGGAGGTTAAGGCGCCGCGCATCGGTCTTTACAAGAGCTATGTGCCGAGCATGGACGAGGGCTGGACGCGCTGGCTGTTCGACGACTTCGGATTTACCTTCACCAGTGTGCATAATGCGGATATCCAAGCCGGCAGTCTGCGCCAGAAATTCGATGCGATCCTGATTCCGGACGAGTCGCGCCAGAATATCGTGGAAGGCCATAAAGCGGAGGCGATGCCGCCCCAGTTCACGGGCGGTCTAGGAGAGGCGGGAAAGACTGCGTTACAGGATTTTGTCCAGCAGGGTGGCACGCTCATCTTGTTCAACCAAGCCTGTGACTACGCCACCGACGATCTCGGGATCAAGGCCAAGAATGTTCTGCGCGGTGTGGCGACCAAAGACTTCTACTCGCCGGGATCGCTGCTCAAGGTCGTGCTGGACCAAAGCAGCCCTCTGTCCTATGGGATGCCCGCCGAAATCACGCTGTGGAGCGAGCAGAGTCCGGCGTGGGACGCCGCGGAGGGTGAGGTGGTTGCGCGCTACCCGGATTCGAAGGTTCTCGCTTCTGGCTGGCTGCTCGGAGAAAAACATCTTGCCGCCAGAGCCGCGCTGCTCGACGTGCCGATGGGAAAAGGCCATGCCATCCTGTTCGGGATGCGACCGCAGTATCGCGGGCAGAGCTATCAGAATTTCAAGCTCGTGTTCAATGCGCTGATCGCCTATCAGTGAGCGATCGAACACGGATCGGCACGCTCCCAGGACCGAGCGGCGCCTCCGCACGCGATCATTGGCGCCGCACCAATCGAACGCATACCTTGAGGAACATCCCGATCGCTTGGCTTGGTGGGAACCTCACTCGCTTGGTAAGGGGGGTGCGGCGGCATCGGGAAATCGAAGGCGTCGGCTCCGATGTCCCGATGACAAGCCACGCAGCCGAAGCGTCGGCGACGAACCCCCGGGGGCATCGGGTATCGTCACCGACTCGACCGCCATAGCCACTGGCACCGGAATTGGTACGTCGCCAGGCATTGAGCCGAACCGCAACCGATAGGAACCGGCCCTGGTGTGAGCTGGGCACTAAAACCTATATTGGAGCAGTTGACAGCAGGAGGCAGGGCCCACACCGACTTGAAGTGACATTGGGACGGCCATGTCGTAACTGCTGTCCACGCCACTCCAAGGCCGGCTGAAGAAAAGCGCCAAATGGCGCAAATTCGTGCGGCCAGCCGGCCGGTGCCCCGGGGCGAGGTCAGGCGCCGGCCAACCCCAAGAACTTCGGTGTGTAACCAGGGAACACGCCGGCGATTCCAGAGCTCCCCAGGTGATGCGCCACCAATTCGCCGAGCACGTCACGGAAGTCGGTGGTCAGCGCCAGGTCGCGCCTTTCGTAGAGCTGTTCTCTTTCGAGTCCCGGCCACCGTCCGTAGACTCTACCGCCCTTCACCGGCCCGCCCATGACAAACATGCAATTGGCGTGGCCGTGGTCAGTGCCGCGGTTGCCATTCTCGTGGGCCGTGCGGCCAAACTCGGACATCGTCACCAGGACCACCTCACCCATGCGGTCGCCCAGATCCTGCCAGAAGGCACTGAACGCCTGTCCGTATTCGCGCAGCAGGTTGGCCAGTTGGCCTTCGGAAGCCCGCTGGCCCAGTTCGTTGACGTGATGGTCCCAGCCGCCGATGTCTGCGAACGCCATCTCCAGGCCCACTTCGGCCTTGACGAGCTGGGCGATCTGCCGGAGGCTTTCGCCGAAGCGGCCGCGCGGATATTCGGCCCCGCCCGCCGGGCGGTACGGCTGCTTTTGAACGGCCTGCAACATAGCAATCGCTTCGAACGTTTCTCGGCCCGTGGCTCGCAACGTCGCGTCTGGGGCTTCGAGGTAGAGCTGCTCGAAGGACTTCGCTGCTTGGGCATTGCGGATTTGGAAATCGCCCACACTCTGCAGCGCAATCGCCGGCTGCGGCCCGCGCAGCGAGCGAGGCAGCACGGAGCCGAGCGAAAGGGCCCGCAGAGGGGAAACGTTTCCCTCCTTGGCAGGCAACGCCCGGTTCATCCAGCCATCCGTGGTGGCTTTCACACCGGGCGTGCCCGATTCCATATAGTCTTGAGCGTCGAAGTGTGAGCGGGTCGCATCGGGCGAACCGACCGCATCGACAACCGCCAGGTGCCCCTGGTCAAACAGCGGCTTCAGCGGGGCGAGCGAGGGGTGAAGGCCGAAAAAGCCGTCGAGATCGATCGCAGCATCCGCCTGCTTGTCGTCAGTTGCTCGAGGGCGAGGAATTGCGATAGTTGGCCGCAGCCCATAATAAGCCGGTTCGCCATGCGGAACCACAATATTCAGCCCGTCAGCGGCTCCGCGCTGGAAGATCGCGATCAGGATTTTCTTACGCGGCGCGGGCGCCTCTGCGGCATAGAGGGCTCGCTCTAACCATAGGGGGGCGGCGCCGGTCCCGATCATGGCCAGCGCGGAATCGCGAAGAAAAACACGGCGTGTGCTCATCTCGGTTTCCTGGTCTTAGTGTTTTTGAAACTCCGGCGATCCGAGCGAAATTCCCAAGCTCGCCTCGCCCTGGCTGGCCGCTTCAGCGGCGGCTACTTTCACGCCCGGAACCCGGTTGTTTGCCAGATTCAAGGCAAAATTCATGCGCGCCAAAAGGGACGCTGAGTTCATCCACTCCGCGCTCGAATTGGAATATCCCGTCGGCTCGAGCTTTCGATAGAGCGGCTCGCCCAGTTGAGTCACCTGATTGTTCAGAGCAAATGCGAATTCCACATCACCGCCAAGGGTGCGCACTGAGCTGGCCACCATCTCTAGCGGTGATTTGAACTTGGACCGGAACGCGCCCACCGACCAGAACTCCTTGGAGTCGAGCATCGTCTTCATGACCGCGCGCAGGTCGCCGCCGGTCTTGAGAAACGTCTGTGCCATGCGCTCGACCAGTGCGGGCGGCGGATCGTCGGCCACAAAACGCTGGGCGAGTTTGTTCGAAACGAAGTGCGCCGTCGCCGGACGCCGGGAGACGATGTCCAGCACCTTCTGCCCGTCTTCGATTCCCCCACCGGCGGGGATCTTGACTCCAAGCACGGTCTTCTCACCCTTGTCGTGGGTGCGTTCGTTGAAGAAAAACTCGCCGCCGAGCTGCGGTTGCCGGATAGTCCACCCGGTGAAGCAGCGCGCCACCTCGGTGACGTCCTTCTGCGTGTACCCGCCATCCACGCCGAGGGAGTGCAATTCCAGCAGTTCGCGGCCGTAGTTCTCGTTCAGTCCGCGCCGCGCTGCGGCTCGTGCAGGCGAGGCAGTCGATCCGACCGACTGCCAGTTGTCGAGGTAGAACAACATGGCCGGACTCTTGGCGGTGGCTTCGAGCAGATCGCGGAACTCTCCGAGGACACGCGGCCGGATGACGTCGCGTTCATAAGCCGTGACCAGATAACGGTCCGCACCCTTGTCCAGAAAGACATTGAAGTGATTGAACCAGAAGTCGACCAGCACTTCTTCGAGCTGCCGGTTGCTGTAGATGGCACGCAACAGTTTCCCCTCGCCCAGATCCCGCGCGACCACCTGCTGCGGCCCCGCCGCCAGCTCGAACTTGCGGCGCAATTCCGGAGGCGCGACCACAAACAGACCTTGCAACACTCCAGGCGGCAATTCCGCGAGGACTTCATCCCTCTGGTCCACGGGGATCGCCTCAAAGGCAGCCAGGCGCTGCTCGGGAGTCCCGGCGCGAAGCTGGCGCATCTGGTCCGCGGTCAGCAGACGCCCGAGCTCCGGGTCCGACTCACCATTCTGGCCCTTCTGCTGCCGCCGCTCGAAGCGGGCTACCAGCTTTTGGATCATCATGCGGCGATCCGGGTCCGAGGGGTACGGCAACCCGCCGTTGACCATTTGCCGCACCATCTGGGGCGCCGGATAGTTTTGCACCATCTCGCGACTGCTCATAAACAGCGAATCGAGCTCCTTCAGCTTCGCGGTCAACACGGGATTCTCCCGAATCCGGTTGGGATGCAGTTCGAGATCGATCCACTTGTTGAGGCCGATCGATTTCACGCGCTCCCCATCGCCCAGCCGCGCCCCGAAAGTCAAACGATTCAGAGCCTGCTCGACTCGCTGGTCTTTCGGTAGCGGCTTCTGGAAAGCCCCGCCGGAGGCTTCCTCGGCCTTCTTCCGGGAGCGAGCCGATAACGGGGGCAGGACGCCAACGACCACGGCAAGGACCAAAGCGGCAATCGTGCTTTTTCGCATGCTGGCTCTACCTTGTTAAACGCTCACCAGGCCCACAAAGTTGCGGTCGGCGCTCATGAAGGCCCCTCGTGCCCGATCGTCTCAAAGGGCCCCTCCCTGTTCGGAACCGCACCATCGGACGGACTGCCCGTAATGAGGCGAGCACCCCGGCTAAAGGTCAGATACAAGAAGCCCCACTGAATGAAGACTAGCACCCGGTTTTCAAACTGGACCAAGTACATGATGTGAACAAACAGCCAGACCAGCCACGCGATCAGCCCGTGGAGGCGCACGCCGAAAATACGCGCCACGGCGGACGCCCGGCCGATCACAGCGAGATTGCCTTTGTCGATGTAATGAAAGGGCCGGCGGTTTTGGTGGCCTTCGAGATGCGCAAGGATCCCTCGTGCCGCATAGGCGCCGCCCTGCATTGCCACCTGGGCCACGCCGGGCAGCGGGCGGCCGTCCGGCCCGGCGAACTTGGCCAGGTCGCCCACGACATAGATCTCGGGATACCCAGGAAGGGTTAGGTCGGGATTCACCAGCAGGCGGCCGCTCGGATCCGTTTGTGTCCCCGTGCGCTGCGCGAGAATCCGGCCAAATCCAGCCACGTGCACCCCTCCGGCCCAGAGCACAGTCCTCGCCGCCAGGCGCTCCACAGCGCCGCCGTGTTCACGGAACGAGATGCCCTGAGGGTCGATCTCGGTGACCAACACACCCGTGCGGGTGCGAACGCCCAGCCCGACGAGCGATCTCTCGGCGTGGGCCGAGAGATCCTCGGGGAACGTCATGAGCACGCGTGGGCAGCCATCCAGAAGAAGGATCCTCGCCTCGGTGGGATCGATCGCGCGGAAGTCATGCTTGAGCGTTTCGCGGGCGATTTCGCCGAGCGCGCCCGAGAGTTCTACCCCTGTTGGGCCGGCGCCAACCACCACGAATGTCAGCCAGGCCCGCCGCTCGTCTACATCGGTTGTGCGCTCGGCGGCTTCGAACGCGTACAAAATCTTGTGCCGGATGGCCGTGGCTTCTTCCACGCTCTTCAGGCTGGGCGCGAAGACGCGCCATTGATCGTTGCCGAAATAGAAGCTCTCCGATCCGGTTGCGACAATCAGCGAGTCGTAGTCGAACGACGCGCCGTCGTGAAGGATCACTTTGCGTGTCCGCGGATCCAGGTCCGAGACATCGCCCAACAAGACGCGCGTATTTTTCTGCCGGCGGAGAATACTGCGCAGCGGTGCACACACATCGCCGGGCGAGAGGGAGCCCGTGGCCACTTGATAGAGCAGCGGCTGGAAGAGATGAAAGTTGCGGCGGTCGAGAAGGGTGACCTCGACCGGCGCCTTCCTCAACGCCCGCGCGGCGTATAAGCCTCCAAAGCCACCGCCAAGGATGATGACGCGATGGGCGGCCATCGCCGCTCTATCCGACCGGTGTCAGGCCCAGACCGGGACGGCTGGGGAGCACGAGCTTGCCCTTGTCGACGCGTACACCGCGGAACGGGTCGTTGGCGATGAGCAGGTTGCCGTCAAGATCGGCATAATCGACGAGCGGCGAAAGGTGCGCAGCCGCCGTCACCGATACCGAGCTCGACACCATGCACCCCAGCATGGTTTTCATCCCCAGCGCCTTGGCGATCTGGATCATGCGGTAGGCCTCTAGCAGGCCGCCGCTTTTGTCCAATTTGATGTTCACGCCATCGTAAGCCTCGCGCAGCTTGGGAATGTCGGAAGCGTGCTGGCAGGCTTCATCGGCAATGATGGGCATGTGAACGCGGCTGCGGATCCAGCGCGTGTCTTCGATGCGGTCGGCGGCGAGCGGTTGCTCGATGAATTCTACGCCTTGTTTCTCGAGCCAGTTGATCTTACGGACGGCTTCTTCCTTGTCCTTCCAGCCTTCATTGGCGTCCACGCGCAGCGGCTTGTGGGTGACGCTGCGCACCGCTTCGATA
>Ga0306921_10003644_pt1 | contig 15621 bp, 15 predicted proteins | sample sta12Cox44000080_FD_203760 | JGI IMG/M metagenome (GOLD analysis project Ga0306921, IMG submission 203760) | Lab enrichment of tropical soil microbial communities from Luquillo Experimental Forest, Puerto Rico - statoxic.12C.oxic.44.000.080 (v2)... | ecosystem: Environmental > Terrestrial >...
GACGCGTCAGCTCCTAATCCCTAATCCCTAATCCCTAATCCCTAATCTCTAGTCCCTAGTCCCCAAGAGTCCCCCCGCCGCGATATCAGCCTTTTTCCTCACTCTCAACGGAGTCCTCGACGGGGGACTTCTGTTTCTTCGCGGCCGTCGACAACCAGACCTTCGCCACGCGCAGCCCGTCGAGCGCCTCGACCTGCATCCTGCGCCCTTCCACATCAATCACATCGCCGACGCGCGCGCGGCGTCCCAGCCGCCCGAGCACGTAACCGCCGATGGTGGTGAACGTCCCTTCGTCGATATGCAGCCCGAACTGCTGATTCGTGTCGCTCACCAGTGCGAGCCCGTCGATGTCCGCCGATCCGTCAGCGCGCACGACCGTGCGCGTCTGCGCCCCCATCTCGCCGGGGATCTCGCCGATGATCCGCTCCATCAGCGACTCGAACGTGACCAGCCCCGCGGTTCCTCCGTGCTCGTCGATGACGAGCGCTTCGCGCCCTTTCCGCCGCCGCATCTCGGCGAGCAGATCGTTGGCGCCGAGCGTGATGGGCACCGTCAGCACTTCCCGCGCGAGCGTGCCGGCGTTGACGTTCGCATCGCCGCTGCTGACGGCCTTCACCAGGTCCACGACGTGCAGCATCCCAATCACATCGTCGAGGTCGTCGCGGTACACGGGCAGCCGCGTCGGCTCCCCCTGGCCGATCTTGAGAAGCAGATCGCGCAACGGCGTGTCTTCGGCGACCGCCAGGAGCTCCGTTCGCGGAATCATCACCTGCCCCGCGGTGAGATCGGCGAAGCCGAAGACGCGATGGAGCATCTGTTCTTCCTGCTCCTCCAGCACGCCCGCTTCCTGGCTCGCCGTCACCAGCATCTTGAGCTCTTCTTCCGAGTGCACCATGCCCCGCTGGTCGCCGCCACGGACGCCGAGAATTCGGACCACCGCCTGCGCGGTTCCGTGTACCAGCCTGATGAACGGCCAGAACCCGCGCATGAACAGCTCGAGCGGCTTCACCAGCCAGATCGCGGTTGCCTCCGGCCGCTCGAGGGCGATCCATTTCGGCGCGAGTTCGCCGAACACGATTTCTGCGGCGGTGATGATCGCGAACGCGAGCGCAATCGCGATGCTGTGCGCGGTCGGTTCCGCGAGGTGCGGAGGAAGAAACGCGAGTGCCGGCTGAAAGATCGTGGCGAGCGCCGGCTCGGCCAGCCAGCCGAGACCCAGGCTGGCCATCGTGATTCCGAGTTGAGTAGCGGCGATGTAGCGGTCGGGGGCGGACACCGCCCGCCGCACCGCCCTGGCGCCGCGATGTCCTTCGGCGATCATCTGATCGATGCGCGTCTTGCGCACGGTAACGATCGAGAACTCTGCGGCGACGAAGAGACCGTTGGCGCCGATCAGCGCCGCCAGCCCCGCGAGCCGCCACAGCGTGGCCGCGAGCGACTGCTCCATGGCCGGAATCTTACGCTTTTCTATTGCTGAAGAAGTGCGCGTCGACGAAGTGGTCGATGATCGACTGGTTGGCGGGATCGACGACTTCGAATTGCACGCCCATGCCGACGCGGCGATCGCTCCACGCCACGTGCCCTTCAGCGTCGACGTCCTTCTTGGACCCGGGCATCCGGAACCGGACCTTGATCTTCGCGCCGCTGTCGAGCGGGCTCGTGGTGCGGATTGCGATGCCGCCGTGGCTGAGGTTGAGCGTCAGCGCGGCGGCGATCGTGTTGCCGAAGCGATACTGGATCGGAATGCCCAGCACGACGCGCGGGCTGCTGCGGCGATTGAAGTTGTCGGGGAACAGGTGCGGCGCCAGCGACGGCAGGATGTGCTGGACCGCGCTGTACTCGTTCACGTATCCGGCGACGCCCAGGGCCGCGAGCTCGCGCACTTCGTCGGCGTTCGCAATCGTGCCGCTGAAGATGAGGAGCGGCAGGCGCCCTTCGTCGAGCTTTCGGACCGACCGTATCAGCTCGACCCCGGGCGCGTGCGGCAGCCGCAGATCGACGATCACGAGATCGATCCGATCGAGATCCGCCCGGACGCGAGCCAACAGCTCGGCTGCGCTTCTGACGACGACGGCTTTGTGGCCCGCCTGTTCGATTGCCGCCCTGAAGCGATCTCGCACGAAAGCCGTGTCGTCGGCGACGACAACGGTCTTGGTGCTGACCGAAGTACTAGCCATCGTTGTAGGTATCGGAATGACGCAACGCGGGCGTTACCCTGCGTTGCAGACTTGCGCACGTTCTCGCTATACTCGCGATCTCCCGCCGCTGCGGGATTCTAAGTGATCGGAGACCCGAATGGCCACCTGCCCCGAATGCGATGCCGAAATCGAAGTCGACGAATTCGATGTCGACAAGGGCGATCAGCTCAGTTGCCCTGAGTGCGGCTCCAATCTGGAAGTCGTCGGGATGTCTCCGCTGGAGCTCGACCTGGCGCCCGAAGACGACGATGACGACCTCGACGACGACGATGAAGACAAGGACGATGACGACGACATCGAAGACGACGAGGACGATGACGACGACGATGACGAGGACGAAGTGGAAGAATGAGTGAGCCGGCCGCGAAAGAACGGGCGCTCAGCGCCGCCCTCGCGTCCCTCGACTCGGTCATCGTTGCCTACAGCGGCGGCGTCGACAGCGCCTACCTCGCGTACGTCGCCAGCCGCACTCTCGGCGATCGCGCCGTCGCCGTGACCGCCGACAGTCCCAGCTATCCGGAGCGCCACCGTGCGCTCGCTATCCGGATCGCCAGGGATTTCGGACTGCATCACGAAATCATCCAGACGCACGAGCTCGAGAACCCGGACTACCGCGCCAATCCGTCCAACCGGTGCTACTTCTGCAAGCACGAGCTCTATACGCACCTGTCCAGAATCGCGACTGAACGCCGCGCGGTCGTCGTCGACGGCAACAACGCGGACGACCGCGGCGATTACCGTCCCGGACGCCAGGCGGCCCGTGAGTTCGGTGTTCGAAGCCCTCTCGACGAAGTCGATCTCACGAAAGACGAAATCCGTGAGCTTTCGCGTCGCGCGGGGCTGCCGACGTGGGACGAGCCGGCATCCGCCTGCCTTTCCTCGCGCATTCCGTACCACACGGAAGTCACCGACGAAAAACTGCGGACCATCGAACGCGGCGAGCAGGCGGTGCGCGCGCTCGGCTTCCGCGTGTTCCGCGTGCGGCATCACGGCGATCTCGCGCGCGTCGAAATCGCGCGCGACGAGATGCCGCGGGCGCTCGAGCCCGGGATCGCGGCGGCTCTCGTGCGCGATCTCAAGGCCGTCGGCTATAGGTACGTCACCCTCGACCTGCAGGGCTATCGATTGGGCAGCCTGAACGAAGGATTGTTCCTGCGTCCAATGTGATCCACCTTCGCTCGCCGGTCCACGTCGCGACCGTCGGCGCGGCGAGCCCGCGCTGGCCGGTCGTTCTCCTGGCCATCGTCTTTCTCGCGTTCCATCTTCCGTACCTTCCGTCTTCGCTCGAAGATGTTGACTCGATCAACTTCGCGCTCGGAGTGCGGCAGTTCGATGTCGCGCAGCACCAGCCGCATCCGCCCGGCTATCCGCTGTTCATCCTCGTTGCGAAGGCCGTGCACGCGGCGGTGCCGTCGGAGGCGACGGCGCTCGCGCTGGTCAGCGTGGGAAGCGGCGCGCTCGGCGTGCTCGCAATCGCCTGGCTGTTCCGCCGGGTCGATCCGCGTCCGACGCCGGTCAGCTGGTCGCTGGCGGCAGTCCTTGCCGCGATCACGACGCCGCTGTACTGGTTCACAGCGGCCAGGCCGCTGAGCGACAGCAGCGGCCTGGCGGCGGCGCTCGCGGTTCAGGCGATGACGTTGGCCGCGGCGGACACGCGCGCGCTCACCGCCGCTGCCTTCTTCGCGGGACTGGCTGCCGGTATCCGTTCGCAGGTCGTCTGGCTGACGCTGCCTCTTCTGATCGTGACGGGGCTAGGGACTGGGGGCTGGGGTCTAGCTGGAGAACCGGGTCGACGAGCCCCAAACCCCAAGCCCCTCGTCCCTGCTCTGTCGGCGTTCGTGATGGGCGCCGCTGTCTGGTTCATCCCTCTCGTGATGATCAGCGGCGGGCCCTCGGCGTACTGGCACGCTGTCTTCGACCAGGGCTCCGAGGATCTCGGCAACATCCAGATGCTGTGGCGAAATCACGGCCTTCGCGACGTCGCCGACGCCCTGTACTACGCCTTTATCGCGCCCTGGGCTGCGTGGCCCGTCGCCGCCGTCGTCCTGACCAGCGCGTGCGTGGGAATCGTGCGCCTGGCGAATCGCCATCGACACGTCTTGATCGTGCTGGTGGTCGCGTTTCTCCCCTATCTGGCCTTCGATCTGCTGTTTCAGGAAACGTTCACGGGGCGCTATGCGCTGCCGCTGGTCGTGCCGATCGCGTATCTCGCGGTGTCGGGTCTGCGGGCGCTCCCCTGGGACACCGGGTTGGCGGTCGTGGTGGCGCTGGCGATGTTCTGCGCGCACATCGGCGGCAGCTCGATCGCCGCCTACTCGCGCGCGCCCGCGCCTGCGTTCCGGCTGCTGGACGCGATGAGGTCTGCCGAACGGGACGGTCGTGCGCCAGTGCTCGCGATGGATCGCCGCGAATCGCTGGATCTTCGGCGGCCGATGAAATGGATCGGTGACTCGATGCCCATCACGTCGGGCACACTTCCGGCACCACCGCAGCACGAATGGCTCGAGGCCGTGAAGTACCGGAACGGCGGCGGCCGAGCGCCTGTCTGGTTCATTGTCGATCCGCTGCGGACCGCCATCGATCTGACGCAGCACGGAGAACCCGTGCGGTTCCGCTGGATGCTTCCATATCCCGTCCTTCTCAGCGGGGCGCGGCCGAATGAGATGGACTGGTATCGCGTCGATCGTCCGGAGTGGTACGCGGGGGAAGGGTGGGCCCTGACCCCCGAAACCGCCGGCGTCGCCGACGCCGACCGCAAGGGACCGTCCGTCGCGCCGATCGAGGCCTGGATCTCCCCCGCAGCGCTCGGCGGTTCGATGATGATTGGCGGACGCAGTTTCGATCCCGCTTCGCAGCCGCGCCTGACTGTTCGCCTCGGCGACCGTGTGGTCACCGACGTTCCGTTGACGTCAGGCGCCTTCCTCGACTTCGTTCAGTTGCCTGCCGATCCGATCGCGCCGGTAGACCGAAGCACTTACGTCAGGCTGACGGTCGAGGCAAGCGCAGGCTCGCGCGTGGCGATCGAGCAGTTCGACGCGTCTGCCACGCGGCCGATCATCGGCTACGGGGACGGTTGGCAGGAGCAGGAGTTCAACCCGCGCACCGGCCTTCGCTGGCGGTGGCTGAGCGAACGAGGCCAACTGCGGGCGCGCATGCCGTTCAGGGAGCTGCCGCCCGACCGGCGGGAGCAGCCGGCGGCCACCCTCCACCTGGAAGGCGAATCGCCGCTGACCTATTTCGCGCACGGCTCGACACTGACGGTGCGCATCGGCCCAAGGATTGTCCTCTCCCGGCTGCTGAACGCCGACTTCAGCCTTGATGTGCCGATCGACGACCCGTTGGAGACAGCGCCGATCGTCCTGGAGACGGATCAGGTGTTTTCACCGGCGGATCGAGGCTGGCGAAAGAGCGCCGATCGACGTCACCTGGGACTGCGGATCTTCAAGGCGGAGATCAGGACTGGCCGGAAGGACCCGGCTTCCTAGCCAGACAGAGCAATGAGCTGCCGAATGGTGCGTCGAAGGCGCGCAGCCACAGGCCTTCGAGGTGCATCACGGCCGTCATGAGGGCGTTCACGGGCGCCGGCGGCACCGAAATCTCGGCGACGGCCTCCCGCTCGGCGCGGAGGCCGCGGCGGCGCTGAATCGACCGCGCGACCGCGAGGGCGGGGAAGAGCGTGGCGTTCGTATAGGTCAGCCGCTGGACGAGAAAGCCCGCGCGCTCCATCCGATTGCGCAGTTCGGCGCGGCTGTAGCGCCGGATCTCGTGGCTCAGCACCGAATGATCGCCGCGCAACATGTTCATGGCTGCGACGTTGACCAGCGCGAAGCCGCCCGGTTTCAGCAGCCGGAACATCTCGGCGATCGCCTGATGTTCGTCGGCGTCGGGCAGGGAATACAGAACATCGAAGGAAGTGACGATATCAAAGGCAGCCGTCGGGAACGGCACCGCTGTTACCGACGCCCGCGCCGTCCGTGTGCGGCCGGCCTCGCGGCCGATTCGCAAGCCGGCCTCCGTCAGATCGAATCCGTAGGCGCTGCCGAACGTGTCGAGCAGTTCGAGGTTGGCGCCGGTGCCGCACCCGCAATCGAGCAACCGCGGATGGCGGCGGCCGGCGGCGGCGTGTCGGAGCATCGGCGTGACGAACGCACGGAAGCCGCGGAACCAGAAGTGCTGCGTTTCCGCTCGCGCCGTGGCGCGCAGCAGGTGTTCCACTCGGCGCATTGTATCGTTTTCGTCACTCGTGATCGTTTGACAGCATGAAATCAACTTTGTAAGCTGCGACCACCCAGGAGCACACGATGATGCGCGTCCGCCGATTCATATCTACTCTTGCACTCAGTGCGGCTTTGGCCGTCGCCGTGGGCGCTTGCCACAAGAAGGTTCCTGCGGCCGCACCCGCGCCACCGCCGGCTCCGCCTCCAGCAGCGCCGGCTCCACCGCCACCGCCGCCACCACCACCACCGCCGCCGCCGGCACCGGCTCCCGCGGCGCTGACGCCGGAGGAAGTGTTCGCGCGTAAATCAGTCGAGCAACTCAACGCCGAACATCCGATGGACGACGTGTTTTTCGATCTCGATAAGTCATCGCTGCGCGATGACGCCAAGCCGTCGCTGCAGAAGGACGCGGACTGGCTGAAGAAGTGGGGGAGCGTCATGGTGACGGTCGAGGGGCACTGCGACTCGCGCGGCAGCGCGGAGTACAACCTCGGACTCGGAAATCGGCGCGCCACCGTCGTGAGGGATTACATGGTCAGCCTCGGCGTGCCGGGGAATCGCCTCACCGTCGTCAGCAAAGGCAAGGAGCAGCCGTTCTGCCGCGACGAGAACGAGTCCTGCTGGCAGCAGAATCGGCGCGGACATTTCCTCATTACCGCGAAGTAATCAGCAACGTGCCATGGCAGATGGCTGAAGGCTGATGGCTCATGGTGGATGGAAGATGGAGCGACCCATCAACCATTTGCCATGAGCCCTTAGCCTTCAGCCATTAGCCATTGACTGACCGTCCAGCCAGCGCCCGGATCAGTTCCCTTTCGGTCAACCGGTACTTCGCGACCTTCCGTCCATCCACCAGCAGCACAGGAATCTCGAGACCGTAGCGCGCTTCCAGCTCCTCGCTGGTCGAGACGTCGATTTCCTCGACGGTGATTGGGACTCGTTCGGCGCGCACGACGCGCTGAACCACCGCTTTCATCTCATCGCAGAGGTGACAGCCCGGGCGGGAATACAAGGTCAGGACGATCACGGAACCAGGTGCTAGGTGGCGCACTGCTGCGGTGATCCGGCCCGCGGCCGCCCGAGGATCGTCGGCGCCGATGATCGGCCGGCCGACGACGAGATAGCTTGCGCCGGCGGCGAGCGCGTCGTTTGCGTTCATGGTGCGGCTTTGATCGCCTTTGGCGTCGCCGGCGCCGCGAATGCCGGGCGTGACGATGGCGAAGCGCGGACCGCAACACCGCCGGATGATCGCAATCTCCTGCGGTGAAGCCACCACACCGTCGAGTCCCGCCTGCTGAGTCAACGCCGCGAGCCGCTCCACCTGGTCGGCCACGTTCGTGCTGAATCCAATCTCGGACAGCGCGCTCTGATCCAGGCTCGTGAGCACGGTGACCGCAATGACCAGCGGTGCCCGTATGGATCGGCGCGCCGCTTCGTTGGCGGCGGCCTCACGCGCGGCCCGCATCATCGCCGCCCCGCCAGACGCATGGACGTTGACCATCCACACGCCGAGCCGTGTGGCGGCGGTGACTGCGCCAGCGACCGTGTTGGGGATATCGTGAAACTTCAGGTCGAGGAACACGCGATCGCCGCGCGCGGCGAGCTCCTCGACAAAGCCTGGTCCCGCGCTGGTGAACAGGCGGCTGCCAATCTTGAATCCGCCCACGGCTCCGCGCAGGCGATCCGCCATGGCGCGCGCGTCGGCGACCGTGTCGACGTCAAGGGCGACGAGAAGTTGCTCCATATTCCACTGTCCCGACCAGGTCGCTGACGCACGCGATCGAGTGGCGCCGTCCGTAGTCTTGAATGCCGTCGAGAAGCTTGGTCCAGATGAAGGGGTCGACGAAGTTGGCGGTGCCGATCTGCACGGCATCCGCGCCGGCGATGATGAACTCGAGCGCATCCCGCGCGTCGGCGATGCCGCCCATGCCGATCACCGGAATCTTCACGAGCTGCGCGCACTCGTTCACCATGCGGACGGCGATCGGCCTGATCGCCGGCCCGCTCAACCCTCCCACGCCGTTGGAAATCCTGGGCTTTCGCGTCTCGACGTCGATCACCATCGCGAGGAACGTGTTGACCAGCGACACGGCGTCGGCCCCCGCGTCTTCGGCTGCCCGCGCGAAGGAAGCGACGTCGGTCACATTCGGCGTCAGTTTCGGGATCACCGGCAGCCGCGTCGCCTGCCGCACGGCGCTCACGACGTCGAAAGTCCCGTTGAGGCTGCAGCCGAACTGGATGCCGCCTTCCTTGATATTCGGGCACGAGATGTTGAGTTCAATGGCTGCGACGCCTTCCGCGTCCGAGAGCAGGCGAGACACCTCGACGTACTCGTTGATCGTCGTTCCGCAGACGTTGGCGATCACCGTCGCCCGGCGCGTGCGCAAGGCCGGCAGCTTTTCGTCGATGAATCGCCGGGCGCCGATACCTTGCAGGCCGATGGCGTTCAGCATGCCGGATGGTGTTTCCACGATACGCGGCGCGGGATGCCCCTCACGCCGCTCGAGGAACAGCCCCTTGGTCACCAGGGCTCCGAGCGCCGACAGATCCACGACGTCGGCGTACTCCACACCGTAGCCGAAGCAGCCGCTCGCGGCGATGAGCGGGTTCTTGAGGGTGAGAGAGCCGATCCGGACGGTCAAATCCATGTCAGGGTTCAATCAACGCAGGTACCAGCAAGAAGGAACCGCGGAGACCGCTGAGACCGGGAAGCTCTGGTTGGTCCGATCCGGTGTCTCTGCATTCTCTGCGGTTTCTTCTGAGCCGCATGGACATCTGGTTAGTCCCACTGAATCTGATCGGCTTGTAACACGGGTCCCGCCAGGCACGATCGGACGTGATGGAACGTGCCGTCGCTGCCGCGCATCGGCACGACGCAGCTGTAGCAGCCGCCGAGACCGCAGCCCATGATTCGCTCGACGGACACTTCGCACGGCCGTCCGTGCTTCATGGCCGTGCGGGCCGTTGCGACCAGCATGCCTTCCGGCCCGCAGGCATAGAGCTTCACCGAGTCCGCCGGCGACAGCGCGCCAAGCTTCCGATCCAGCGGAGCGACGATGCGCCCGTGCTCGCCGGTGCTGCCGTCTTCAGTCGTCAGCACGAGCGCGACGTCGAGCGCGCGAAAGAAGTCGAGGTAGAAGAGCTCCTCGGCACGGCGCGCGCCGTAGAAGAGCGTGGACTTCACGCCGCGGACACGCAGTGCTTCCGCAAGCATCGCAAACGGCGCGAGGCCGACGCCTCCCGCAATCATCCAGGCCTCCGACGGCGGCTCGGCGATCGTGAACGGCTGCCCGAGCGGTCCGAGACAGTCGATCCGCTGTCCTTCGCGCGCCTCATACAGCAGCGACGTGGAAACGCCGATTCGTTTGCTGAGGATCGAGAGGCCGATGACGCTGCCGGCAGCATCGCGGAGGATCTCGAAGACCGAGAATGGACGTCGCAACAGCGGATTGCCGCTCCCGCTGGCCTTCACCATGACGAACTGTCCGGGCGCGGCGGCCGCGGCAATCGACGGCGCAGCGAGTGCGAGGACGTTGTAGTCGTTCGACAGCGGCCGGTTCGCGATTACGCGGGCCGCGACATCGATCGGCATCTGCGGAAGTATACTGCAGCGAAATCAGGGACCAGAGACACGACGTGCGCTACCTCCGCATGCTGAGCAACTCCGTAGCGGCCGCAGCGCTGGCGACGGCGTACGTGATCGCGCTCGTGCTGCACCTGAACCCCGCGCTGCCGTTGCATCCGGTGCGGGCCGCGCCGCTGGTCGCGACGGTCGGTGTCTACTACATCGTTCACCTCACGGTGATCTTCTACGTGCTCCTGATCATCCGGCAGCTGCTCGCCCACGAGGTGTTCTCGCCAGCGTGGATCAGCGTCGACGTGACCGACGAGGAGCGCTCGCGACTCGGCCCGGTGCTCGAGCGGCACTACAACCTGATCGACGATGCCATCGGCCGTGCGATGGCCGCCATGGGCCCGGACGACCTCCTGCTCGTGGTCTCAGGCTTCGGCATGGAGCCGCTCGGCCTCGGCAAGCGGATGATCGAGCGCCTGATCGGCGATCGCGATCTCAGCGGCACGCACGAGACCGCGCCGGACGGTTTTCTCCTGGCGTATGGGGCGTCGGTCTTGCGCGGCCGTCCCCAGGCGCGGGCGTCGGTCGTCGACGTCACCCCGACCATCCTCTATTTTCTCGGGCTACCTCTCGGACGCGACATGGACGGGTATGCGAAGACCGATCTCTTTCAGCGCTCGTTCACCGATGAGCGTCCGATTACGTTCATCCCGACCTACGATCGGTAGACCGCCGATCGCCGCGAGTTGCAATCGGCCGCGACCGCAGGCCACGCTCGCCCGGGTGGCCGCGTTGCTCAGCATTCTGACCGGCATCAGCCGGGTTTACGTCGGGGTGCACGATCCGACTGCCGTGATCGGCGGCTGGATAGCCGGGCTCCTCTGGGCATTCGTCTGCTGGCTCGCGGCGCGACAATTCGAGGGCACGACGCACATACGTGCAGAGAGGACGAAATCCGCGTGAAGAACGGCGCTACTCGAGTCGCGGCTCTGATGGTGCTGGTGGCGGCAGGCGCCGCCGCGTTCCTGTTCGCGAGGCCACGTGCCGATGCGTCCGATCCGCGTCGAATGGCCTGGGTCGCCGACGCCCACCAGTTTGGGCCGGTCGGTTATCGCGATCCGGCCGGCGCGATCTCGGCGGACGGGAAGTGGATCGCGTACTCGGAGGGACGTTTCCTTCGGATCCGCTCGATCGAGGGCGGGCCGCTCATCGACCTTCCGTCCGGCGAGGCACAGATCCGGACGATCGCATGGAGCCCTGACAACCGGACCGTGCTCGCCGATGGGTTTCAGACCCAGAGCGGCTGGGCTCTCTACGACCGCGTCGACGGCACACGCCGTCCGCTGTGGGACGGCCGAGATCCCCTGAAGGGCGGCAACGTCGCGGATCTTCGTCAACCGTCCTGGTCAGGCGATGGCCATTTCATCGCCGCCATTGTCAATGGCCGCGACGGCCAGGATCTGTGGACGATCGCGGCTGATGGTTCGTCGGCGGAATCGCACCGAATGCAGAATCGCATCGCATTTCCAGCCTGGACGCCGCGGGGTGAGATTGCCTGCGTGACCACGGTGGACGGCCGCTCGCGAGCGACCATCCCCTGCGGAGGACCGTCGATCACAACCGATCCCGATGTCGACGTCTACGGACCAATCGCCTTCTCGCCCGACGCGTCAGTCCTTTACGTCGGCCTCGCCAATGCGACCGGCACCTTGGATCTGTGGGCGGCTCCCCGCGCCGGCGGACGTGCGCGTCGGCTGACGTCGTTCGCGCGCGACACCTATGCGCCCACGGTTGCTGCCGACGGCAGCGTGCTGTTCAAGGTGCAGAGCTATCGGACCGCGGTGGCGATCACGCCGGCGACCGGCGGCACGAGCCGGCCGCTGGCTGCGTTTCAAAGCGAGACGCCGTCGTGGGATCCATCGGGCCGTCTCCTCGGGATCACGTACGGCACATGGCGCCGTGTCGTCGACGATGCACATTATCCGGACATCGCGCAGGACGCGGGGATCATCGCGGTCGATCCCGCGAATCCCGCGGCGAAGCCCTCGAGCATCGTGCACGCGTCGGTGTCCGAAGATCAGGCGCTCTGCTGGTCGCCCAACGGCAAGTGGATCGCGTTTCACTCGCACAAGGATCAGTCCGACGACGTGTGGCTGCGACCTGCGGTGGGTGATGCGCCACCCCGGCGCATCAGTTTTCTCGGGCGTGGCGCCGAGGTCGGTTGGCCGCGCTGGTCGGCCGACGGGCGATGGATCCTGTTCGACGGCGCGAGCCGGACGTCACATCGATCGGTCCTATTCGTGGCGGGAGTGGATCAGGAGACCGGTGCGATCACGCGCGAGCCGGTCGAGCTCGCGCTGCGAAGCGTCGAGGCCGAAGTGAGCCACGCGGAATGGATGCCCGACAGCTCGCACGTCGTCGTTATCGCCAAAGAAGGTCCAGGTCGACACGTGATCGTCACGCTCGCCCGGGAGGGCGGCGACGAACGCATCGTGCGTCGGCTTGAATCGGAGCACGACGCACCAGGCCTTGCGGTCTCGCCGGACGGACGAGACGTCGCCTTCATCGCGCCGGCACGCGACGGATACTTTCAAGTGTTCCGGATGCCGCTCGCGGGCGGCGAGCCGACGCTCGTGACCAGCGATCGCTCGAACAAGACGCAGCCTGCGTGGTCGCCAGACGGCCGTCAAATCGCATTCACGGTGTGGAATTACGACGCGCAGTTCTGGAGGCTGCGGTGAAGAAAGTGGCGATCATGTATAATCGCGATCGTTCTCTTTAACGCGTCCCTGCGAGGACGCGAAGAGGTGTCCAATGCCCGTCGTCCTCGACGCCCAGCGTATCGCCCGCTCGCTTGCCCGCATCGCTCACGAGATTCTCGAACGCAACCATCAGATCGACGAGCTGGCGCTCATCGGCATCCGGCGCCGCGGTGTGCCTCTTGCCAAGCGGCTGGCCCACGCGATTCACGAAATCAACCACTCCGACGTTCCGACCGGCGCGCTCGACATCACGTTGTACCGCGACGATCTGATGCGGACGGCGATTGCGGCGCAGCCGCTCATCAGGCGCACCGAGATTCCGTTTTCCATTGATGACAAGCGCATCCTCCTGGTCGACGATGTGCTGTACACGGGCCGAACGATTCGAGCGGCGCTGGACGCGCTGATCGAGTTCGGCCGGCCGAAAGCGATTCAACTCGTGGTGCTCGTGGATCGCGGGCACCGCGAGCTGCCCATCAAGGCGGATTACGTCGGAAAGAACCTGCCGACCTCGCTGTCGCAGAGCGTGCAGGTGCGGCTCACCGAAATCGACGGCCGGGACGAAGTGGAGGTCCTCGAGTCATGAAGAAGGACCTGCTCAGCATCGACGACCTGACCAGCGACGAAATCTACCTGATCCTCGATACGTCCGAGGCGATGCGCGAGATCGGGCAGCGGCCGATCAAGAAAGTCCCGACGCTGCGCGGCAAGACCGTCGTCAACCTTTTCTATGAGCCGAGCACTCGCACGCGCACGTCGTTCGAGATCGCGGAAAAGCGCCTCAGCGCCGACACCCTGAACATTGCCGTCGCTTCGTCGAGCGTGCTGAAAGGCGAGACGCTGGTCGACACTGCGTTGAACATCGAGGCGATGCAGCCGGACATGATCGTCATGCGCCACGCGTCCTCGGGCGCGGGACACCTGCTGTCCAGGGTCTGCCGGTCGAGGATCATCAACGCCGGCGACGGGATGCACGAGCATCCGACGCAAGCGCTCCTGGATGCGTTCACGATTCGCGAGCACAAGCAGCGCATCGAGGGGCTCAAGATCACGATCGTCGGCGACCTCCTGCACAGCCGGGTTCTGCGTTCCAACGTCCGGTTGCTGACCAAGCTCGGAGCGGAAGTCTGGGTGAGCGGTCCCTCGACGTTCGTCCCGTCGGGCATCGAGCAGTTCGGCGTTCGAGTGTCCGCGGACATCAATGAGGCTGTCGCTGACGCCGACGTCATCATGATGCTCCGCATTCAACAGGAGCGGATGTCGGGAGCATTCATCCCGTCACTCCGTGAGTACTTCAACACCTTCGGGATGACGAAGGCGCGGGTCGCGAAGGCCAAACCGGATGTGATCATCATGCATCCCGGCCCGATGAACCGCGGCGTCGAGATCGCATCCGATGTCGCCGACGGTCCATACTCGGTGATCCTCGAGCAGGTCGCCAATGGCGTCGCGGTCAGGATGGCAGTGTTGTATTTGCTGGCCGGTGGGGTCGAGGTCGATTAGCGGGCGAGTTGACGATGTCAAAGACGTTACTAAGAGGCGGCCGTGTCGTCGATCCGGCCAACGGCCGGGACGGGACGTTCGATGTACTGATTGACGGCGAACGCATTTCTCGCGTCGGCCGCGATCTGCCGGTTGACGGCGCAACGATCGTCGACGTGCCGAGCGGACTGGTCGTGACACCAGGTCTGATTGACATGCACGTGCACCTGCGCGAGCCGGGGCAGGAGCACAAGGAGACCGTGGCGACGGGCACCGCCGCCGCCGTCGCCGGCGGGTTCACCGCGGTCGCGTGCATGCCGAACACCAGCCCGGTCAACGACAACGCCGGCGTCACCGGCTACATTCTCGCGAAGGCCGCTGAAGCGAACCTCGCTCGCGTGTATCCGATCGGCGCGGTCTCGCGCGGCCAGAAAGGCGAACAGCTCGCCGACATTGCCGAGCTGAGGCAGGCCGGCTGCGTCGCCCTCACCGACGACGGCCATCCTGTGTCGACGGCGATGCTGATGCGACGCGCGCTCGAGTACGCCGCGATGTTCGGCATGCCGATCATCGAGCACTGCGAAGAGCAGACGCTGAAGGGCGACGGCGTTGCGCACGAAGGGTTTCACGCGTCGTCGCTGGGACTGCGCGGGATTCCGGGTGAATGCGAGTCGATCATGGCGTCGCGCGACATCGCGCTCGCGGAGCTCACGAAAGGCACCGTTCACATCGCCCACATGAGCGCGCGTCAGACGCTCGATGCGGTCCGGTACGGCAAGTCGCGCGGCGCGCGCGTGACGTGCGAGGTGACGCCGCATCATTTCGTGCTCACCGACGAGATGCTGGGCTCGCCGACTGCCTACGACACCAACGTCAAGATGAACCCGCCGCTGCGCGAAACGGCCGACCGCGACGCGATGCTCGCCGGGCTGAAGGACGGGAGCATCGACGTGATCGCGACCGATCACGCGCCGCATCATGCCGACGAGAAGCAGGTGGAGTTCGATCGCGCACCGTTCGGGATCACCGGCCTCGAGACTGCCGTTTCGCTCTGCTTCGATCGCCTCGTCCACGCCGGCATCGTTTCCCTGACGCGGCTCGTCGAGCTGCTGTCGGTCAACCCCGCGAAAGTGCTCGGGACTCCGGGTGGTTCGTTGGCGGACGGCGCGCCGGCCGACATCACGATCCTCGCCCCCGATCTCCAGGTCACGGTCGACGTGCGGACAATGGTGTCGCGGTCGAAGAACACCCCGTTTCACGGCTGGAGCCTGCGAGGCGGCGTCGCGGCGACGATCGTCGGCGGGAGGACGGTGTTCAGGAACAAGGCGGCGGGAATGGAAATCCAGGGATTTGAGGATTTGAGAATTTGAGGATTTAGGGAATTCAGG
>Ga0306921_10003645_pt1 | contig 15619 bp, 12 predicted proteins | sample sta12Cox44000080_FD_203760 | JGI IMG/M metagenome (GOLD analysis project Ga0306921, IMG submission 203760) | Lab enrichment of tropical soil microbial communities from Luquillo Experimental Forest, Puerto Rico - statoxic.12C.oxic.44.000.080 (v2)... | ecosystem: Environmental > Terrestrial >...
AGCAGGCCTGGCCGCCGGGCCGAACGGGGTCGCGCTCGCCTCCACGCTCGGCTACGCGGGCTTCCTGCTCGGGCCGCCCGCGATCGGGTTCCTGGCCGGTTCGGTCAGCCTGGGCGCGGGGCTGACCACGGTCTCCGCGCTCGCCCTGGTCGCCGCGGTCCTGGCGTGGGTCAGCGGCCGAGCCGGGCGCGCACCAGGGGGGGCAGCGCCGCGGGGCCGGTAGCCGGCCGGAACGCCGTGGCGGCGTCCCGCAGTGCCCGCCACTCGTCGTCGGTCAGGTCGATTTCCGCGGCCGCCACGTTGCTCTCCAGCTGCGCCACGCTGGACGCCCCGGGTATCGCCGTGACGGCCGGGCTCCTGATGGCCCAGGCCAGCGCCGCCTGCGCGGGAGTTGCGTCGTGCGCCTCGGCGACCTCGCGCAGCACGCGGAACAGCCCCGCGGCCCGCTCCAGGTTGACCGGCAGGAACAGCGCGCTGCCGGCCCTGACCCTGTTGGCGGGCCGGGTAGACGCGTCGTAGCGGCCGGACAGGAAGCCCTGGGCCAGCGGGCTGTAGGCGATCACCACACGGCCGCTGCGCTCGGCGTACGGGATCAGGTCGTCCGTCGGCCCGTCCGCGACCAGGCTGTAGCACACCTGGTTGCTGAGCACCCGGCCGCCCAGCGCGTCCTCGGCCGCCTTCCAGCGGCCGCGCGAGTAGTTGCTGACGCCGACCTCCCCGACCAGGCCGATCCGCTGCAGCGGCCGCATGCCGCGCATGATGACCGAGTCCTTGACGAAGGGGTTCGGCTGGTGGACCTGGTACAGGTCGATGCGGCTGACGCCGAGCCGGTCCGCGCTGGCGACGGCGCGCTGCTCGACGATCGGCGGCAGCGGCAGCACGGGCAGGATCTTCGTCGCGAGGAAAACCTGGTCGCGGTGGCCGCTGATCGCCTGGCCGAGGATCCGCTCGCTGCGCCCGTACCCGTAGATCTCGGCCGTGTCGAACAGCGTGACGCCGAGCTCGATCGCGCGGTGCACGATGGCCTGCGACTCCTGCTCGGCGTACGGCTTGCCGTACCCCCATACGCTGGACCCGAACTGCCAGGTGCCCAGCCCGATCTTGGAAATCCGCGTCGCGGTGTCGATGTTCAGGTAGCGCACTACACCAGTATCCGCCACCGCCCGCCGGCCCGGCGATCCGCGTCGCGGCAGGGGCATCCATTCCTCTCCCGCGCGCGACTTTACGTACTTTCGTGCGCCACATTCCGGACATTTCAGGCGCCAAAGTGGTCATACGGTACGTAAAGTGGACGCCAGAGGCGTGTGTGACGCGAGAGGACGCGGCGCTGGCGGCCGCTGCGGGGGCAGGCCGACGCTGCGGGGGCAGGCCGACGCTGCGGGGGCAGGCCGACGCTGCGGGGGCAGGCCGACGCTGCGGGGCAGGCCGACGCTGCGGGAGCAGGCCGACGCTGCTGGAGCAGGCCGGCGCTGCTGGAGTACGGCGGGGCTACGGGAGCATGTCGGCCGTGAGGCAGGCTTCCGTGCTGGGCAGGCCCAGGTCGTTGGCGCGGCGGTCGGCCATCGCCAGCAGGCGGCGGATGCGCCCGGCGATGGCGTCCTTGGTCAGCGGCGGGTCCGCGAGCTGGCCCAGCTCCTCGAGCGACGCCTGCCGGTGCGCGATGCGCAGGCGGCCGGCCATCGTCAGGTGCTCCGGTGCGTCCGAGCCGAGGATCTCCAGGGCCCGCTCGACCCGGGCGCCGGCCGCGACGGCCGCGCGGGCCGACCGGCGCAGGTTGGCGTCGTCGAAGTTGGCCAGCCGGTTGGCCGTGGCGCGGACCTCGCGGCGCATCCGCCGCTCCTCCCACGCGAGCACCGAGTCGTGGGCGCCCAGCCTGGTCAGCATCGCCGCGATCGCCTCGCCGTCGCGGATCACCACCCGGTCCACGCCGCGGACCTCGCGGGCCTTCGCGGAGATCTTCAGCCGCCGCGCGGCGCCCACCAGCGCCAGCGCGGCCTCCGAGCCCGGGCAGGTGATCTCCAGGGCCATCGACCGGCCGGGCTCGGTCAGCGAGCCGTGCACCAGGAACGCGCCGCGCCAGGCGGCCTCGCAGTCGCAGATGCCGCCCGACACCACCTGGCGGGGCAGCCCGCGCACCGGGCGGCCGAAGCTGTCGAGCAGCCCCGCCTGCCTGGCGAGGCTGTCGCCCCCGCGGGAGATCCGCACCACGTACCTGTTGCCCTTGCGCAGCCCGCCGGGTGCGAGGACGAGAAGCTCCGACGTGTGCCCGAACACCTCCGCGATCGACGCGCGCAGCCGCCTGGCCACCGCCGCGGTGTCCAGCTCGGCCTCGATCACGATCCGCCCGGCGGTCAGGTTCAGCCCGCCCGCGAACCGCAGCAGCGTGGACACCTCCGTCTTGCGGCAGCACGGCTTCACGCACGGTACGCGGCTGAGCTCGTCCTTCACCACGCCGGTCATCGCCATCGCGATTCCACCCCTCTAGTAACGCTCCCCCGAGAACACCCGCCGGTACGCCGCCGCCAGCCGTACCGGGTCATGCTTGCCGCTGTCGGCCCCGGCCACGTCGGACAGCACCAGTGAGGCGTGCAATAGTCCCGCCGCCTTCGCCAGGTCGGTTTCCGCCCCGCGCGCGGCGCCCCGGTCGGCGAGCACCACATCAAAAGACAATGATGGCGCGTGGTCGGCGAGAACTTCCAGATGCCGGTGCGGCGAAAATCCCTCGGTCTCCCCCGGCTGCGGCACCAGGTTCAGCGCCACCAGACGGCGGGCCTGCGTCGACGCCAGCGCCGCGCGCAGCGACGGCACGAGCAGGTGCGGCAGCACGCTGGTGAACCACGATCCCGGGCCGAACACCACCCAGTCCGCGGACAGCACGGCCTCGACCGCCTCCGGCACCGCCGGGGGATCCCGCGGGACCAGCGAGATCGACCGGACCCGGCCGGGCGTCACGGCGACCGAGGCCTGGCCGCGCACGACCGACACGACCTCGGGGAAGGCCGGGTCGACGCCTTCCACCGAGGCGACGATCTCCAGCGGCACCGCGGCCATCGGCAGCACCCGGCCGGTGACCCGCAGCAGCCGGCCCACCCAGTCCAGGCCGGCGACCGGGTCGCCGAGCAGGTCCCACAGGCCGGCGATCAGCAGGTTGCCGAGGCAGTGCCCGGCGAGGTCGCCGTCGCCGCCGAAACGGTGCTGCACCACCCGGGACCACGTCGTTCCCCACTCGTCGTCACCGCACAGCGCGGCGAGCGCCTTGCGCAGGTCGCCCGGCGGCAGCACGCCGAACTCCTGGCGCAGCCGCCCGGACGACCCGCCGTCGTCGGCGACGGTGACGACGGCCGTGACGTCGTCCGTCACCCGGCGCAGGGCGGACAGCGACGCCGCGAGCCCGTGCCCGCCGCCGAGGGCGACGACCTTCAACCCCAATGGATCACTCCCGCCCCAGGTCACGGTGGGATACCGTCACGTCCCGGCCGGGCAGCCGGGCGGCGAGCTGCTCCGCGATCGCGACCGAGCGGTGCTTGCCGCCGGTGCACCCGATCGCGAGCGTCACGTAGCGCTTGCCCTCCCGCTCGAACCCGGCCAGCGACACCTCGAGCACCTGCAGGTAGGCCGACAGGAACGCCGACGCGCCCGGCAGGCTGAGCACGTAGTCGCGCACCGGCGCGTCCCGTCCGGTGAACGGCCGCAGCTCGGGCACCCAGTGCGGGTTGGGCAGGAACCGGCAGTCGGCGACCAGGTCCGCGTCCACCGGCAGCCCGTACTTGTAGCCGAACGACACGATGTTCAGCCGCAGCCCCGTCACCGAGTCCCCGCCGAAGTAGTGGTGCATCCGGGCGCGCAGCTCGTGCACGTTCAGCGACGAGGTGTCGAGCACGATGTCGGAGTCGCCGCGCACATCGCGCAGCAGCTCGCGCTCGGCGGCGATGCCGTCGACGATCGTGCCCGAGCCCTGCATCGGGTGCGGGCGGCGCACGTTCTCGAACCGGCGCACGAGCGCCCCGTCGGACGCCTCGAGGAACACCACCTGCGGCGACACGCCGCGCGCGCCGAGCGAGGAGATCGCCGTCTTCAAGTCGGTGGGCAGCGCCCGCGACCGCACGTCGACGATCGCGGCGATGCCCGCCAGCGCGGCACGGTCCGCGAGGTCGAGCATGGTCGGCAGCAGCGACGGCGGCAGGTTGTCGACCACGTACCAGCCGAGGTCCTCCAGGGACTTGGCCGCGGTCGACCGGCCCGCGCCGGACATGCCCGTGATGATCACGATGTCGGGCGCGCCGTGGCCGGCGCGCTCCACGTTCGTTTCAGACGTCATGACTGTCCCCTGGAATGACCCCGTACCGCGGCGGCGATCGTCTCCGCGAGCCGCGGCCCGATCCCCGGCACCGACGCGATCTCGCCGGCGGACGCCGCGGAGATCGCCTTCACCGACCCGAACTTCTTCAGCAGCGCCGCCCGCCGGGCCGGGCCCAGGCCCGGCACCGCGTCCAGCGCGGACGCCGTCGCCGCCTTGCCGCGCTTGGCGCGGTGATAGGTGATCGCGAACCGGTGCGCCTCGTCCCGCACCCGCTGCAACAGGTAGAGCCCCTCGCTGCTGCGGGACAGGATCACCGGGTAGTCCTCCCCCGGCAGCCACACCTCTTCGAGCCGCTTGGCCAGGCCGCAGACCGCCACGTCGTCGATGCCGAGCTCGGCGAGGGCCCCGGCGGCGGCGGCCACCTGGCCCGCGCCGCCGTCCACGACGACCAGGTTCGGGGGGTAAGCGAACTTGCGCTGGGCAGTACTCACGGCCCGTTCGGAAGAAAAGTGGTTTTGCTCTTCCCTCGCCTCGGGGTCGCCCAGCATGTCCAGCTCGCCGGTCTCCTCCCGCTCGGCCAGGTAACGGCGGAACCGGCGGGTGATCACCTCGCGGATCGCGGAGATGTCGTCGGAGCCGTCGAAGCCCTTGATGGAGAACCGGCGGTACTCGCTCTTGCGGGCCAGGCCGTCCTCGAAGACGACCATCGAGGCGACCACGTGCGTGCCCTGCAGGTTGGACACGTCGTAGCACTCGATGCGCAGCGGCGCGTCGGCCAGGTTCAGCGCCTCCTGGATCTCGTGCAGCGCCTGGCTGCGCGTGGTCAGGTCGCTGGCCCGCCGTGTCTTGTGCAGGGCGAGCGCCTCCTTGGCGTTGCGCGCCACGGTCTCCGCGAGGGCCTTCTTGTCGCCCCGCTGCGGCACTCGCAGCTGCACCGGCCCGCCGCGCCGCTCGCTGAGCCAGACCGTCATCGACTCGGGGTCGGGGGGCAGTTCGGGGACGAGCACCTCGCGCGGGATGCCCGAGTTCACCGCGTCCGGGGCGGACTCGCCGTAGAACTGGCCGAGGAAGTGCTCGACCAGGCCGGCGGTGGTGACCTCCTCGACCTTCTCCAGCACCCAGCCGCGCTGGCCGCGGATCCGCCCGCCGCGCACGTAGAAGACCTGGACGGCGGCCTCGAGCTGGTCCTCGGCGAGGGCGATCACGTCGCAGTCGGTGCCGTCGCCGAGGACCACCGCCTGCTTTTCCAGGGCCCGCTCCAGGGCCTTGACGTCGTCGCGCAGGCGGGCCGCCCGCTCGTACTCTTCGGCGTCGGAGGCCGCCTTCATGTCCGCGGTCAGCTTCTTGATGAAGCGGGCCGTCTGCCCGGACATGAAGTCGCAGAAGTCCTCGGCCAGCTCCCGGTGCTCTTCGGCGCTCACCCGCTTCACGCACGGCGCGCTGCACTTGCCGATGTACCCGAGCAGGCAGGGCCGGCCGATCTGCCCGGCCCGCTTGAACACCCCGCCCGAGCAGGTCCGGACCGGGAAGACGCGCAGCAGCGTGTCGACCGTCTCCCTGATCGCCCAGGCGTGGCTGTAAGGCCCGAAGTACCGGGTGCCCTTCCGCTTGGCGCCGCGCATGACCATGACCCGGGGGAACTCCTCGTCCATGGTCACGGCGAGGTAGGGGTAGCTCTTGTCGTCGCGGTACTTGACGTTGAACCGGGGGTCGAACTCCTTGATCCAGGAGTACTCCAGCTGCAGCGCCTCGACCTCGGTCTTCACGACCGTCCAGTCGACCTTGGCCGCCGTGGTGAGCATCGCCTGGGTGCGCGGGTGCAGGGCGGTGAAGTCCGCGAAGTACAGGTTCAGCCGCTGCCGCAGCGACTTGGCCTTCCCGACGTAGATGACCCGGCCGCGCTCGTCGCGGAACCGGTACACACCCGGTGATTCGGGGATCTCCCCGGGCGCGGGTCTGTAGCCGGACGGGTCTGCCACGCATGTAACTGTACGCGCCGGCGGGGCACCGGCCGGCCGCTCGCGGCCGCTGCGGGCTGAACTTTTCCTTTCGCCCGAACGGGCGGTGGCTTTCACCTTGAGACGCAACACGTTATATCTTAAGCTGGCGGATATGGCTGACCCGGCGACTGAGGAAACGCAGCTCGACCCGTCGTACTTCCAGGACCCCCTCTCGGTCTTCGCGCGGATGCGCGAAGAAGGACCGGTCACCCCCGTGCGGATGCCGGGCGGCGGCCGGACCTGGCTGGTCACCAGATACGCTGAGGTGCGCGCGGCGCTCGCCGACCCCCGCCTCTACAAAGACTGGGCGAACAAGCTGAGGGGGGACGGATGGGTGCCGGCGGACCAGGCCGTCAGCTACCTGAACGTGCACATGCTCAACCTGGACCCGCCCGACCACACGCGGCTGCGCAAGCTCGTGACCAAGGCGTTCACCGCGCGGCGCGTCGCCGGGCTGCGGCCCCGCGTCGAGGCGATCACCGCCTCGCTCCTTGACGCCATGGCCGGGCGCGAGGAAGTGGACCTGATCGAGGCGTACGCGTTCCCCCTGCCGGTCACGGTGATCTGCGAGCTGATCGGGATTCCCGCGTCCGACCGGGACAAGTTCCAGGCCTGGTCGCACGCGATCCTGTCGTCGGTGGTCACGCCCGAGGAGTGGCACGGCGCGGCGCAGGCGATGTACGAGTACTTCACCGCCATGGCGGCCGCCAAGCGGCGGTCCCCCGCCGACGACCTGCTGTCCGCGCTGATCACGGCGCGGGACGACGAGGACTCGCTCGATGAGCGGGAGCTCATCGCGATGCTGTTCCTGCTGCTCGTCGCCGGCCACGAGACCACCGTGAACCTGATCGCCAGCGGCACGCTGGCGCTGCTGACGAACCCGCCGGAGCTGGCGCGCCTGCGCGCGGACCCGGCGCTGCTGCCCGGCGCCGTGGATGAGCTGCTGCGGTACGTCAACCCGCTGAACCACGCCACCGACCGGTTCACGCTCGAGCCGGTGCAGATCGGCGGGGTCACGATCCCGGCCCGCGAGTGGGTGCTGTGCGTGACCTCGTCGGCGAACCACGACCCGTCGCGGTTCGACTCGCCGGGCGTGCTCGACGTCGGCCGCGACGCGGCGGGTCACCTGGCGTTCGGGCACGGGATCCACTACTGCCTCGGGGCGCCGCTGGCCCGGCTGGAGGGCGAGGTGGCGTTCGGGGCGCTGCTGTCGAGGTTCCCCGGCCTGTCCCTGGCGGTGCCGCCGGATAAGCTCCGCTGGCGCGCCAGCAGCCTCATCCACGGCCTGGAATCGCTCCCGGTGCGGCTGACCCCGTTATCCCAGCCTGAATGCGTGACATCATTACGCGGCATTGACGACTTTCTGAATGAGACATGAACACTGGTCGCATGGCGCGGGATAGCGGCGGAACGGGCCGGTTAGCTATCCGCTTGGCGCGGACGCCAGCGGCCTGCTCATATACGCCAGGAATGGACGGATGGCGGTGCGGATTGCCGGGGCGGACCGGCCCGCGCTGTCCGTGGATCTCTATACCGGCGAGAGCCTGTTCCCGAATTGTCCGGCGAGACCCAGGCCCGCTCCTTTTTACCCTTGAGTCCGGCGAGCTCGTCCTGCGCACGCCGCCGATGCGCCTCGCCGGCGGGACGACCGCGGTCAACTCGCCGGCGGAGCGGCCGCGGTCAACGAGCTGGCGCGGGCGCGCGAGGCCCTCTTGCAGGGGTATCAGCTACGGAAATTTACCGATTTAACAGTACAAAACGGTCAAGCAAGCTCGGCATGATCGCGAAGCTTTATTTTCTGGCGAAAGGTTCTCGTGCGCATAGCGCGCGAACATTACGTGATCATGAAATTCTACGCACGATGTACCCCCGGGGGTATCTAACCCCTCGACGCCCGAATTGATATCATTTTTCCGATGTTACCGGTGGGACAGAATCGGCAATTGCTTACTTCCGTGCCGTCGCGCGGAGAGGTCCGATGATGGCGAGCAGGGTGATTGCGCTCGCCGCCAAGTCCGTTATACGGTGCTGGGGGAACCGTATATACGGGCATGACTGCCAGCTGCGCCGGGTAGGCGGAAGAATAAGACAAATCATCTGAAAGTACTCTGTCGCCCGGCATAGTGGGTTATTAACGCACGTTTCGCTAATTGCAACTTTTGGATCGGGGGTTTGTTTCGTGAGTGTAATTTCTGCTGCCCCAGCCACCCGGTTTGTGCGCGCTAAAGCAGCTTCCCCGCACGCCGTGGTGCCGCGGGCGCACGTGCAGGTCGCGGCCCAGCAGGCCGACTTCCAGACGATCGCGCAGCACATGTTCGCCCTGATGTTCCGTAACGTGTGCAGCGACGGCTTCCGGTTCACCGATCCGGTCGACCCGCAGCAGTTCTCCGCGCCGGGCTGCGTCGTCGCCGCTCCCGCGTATCCGGCGAACGATCCCGGCGTGGACCAGGACTACGTGTTCAACTGGGTGCGCGACGGGGCCATCACCGCGCTGGAGATCGTGGCCGCCGCGATGCCGGTCAGGCCCGACGGCGGCGTCCAGCCGGTGATCGACTACGTGACGTTCGCCAAGACCTGCCAGGACAACGCGGCGCCTACGCTGGCGCACGCCTGCTACACGATCGAGGGCCAGCCCCGGCCGTGGACCGAGCAGGCCGACGGGCCGGCCCTGCAGACGGTGACCATCCTGGCGGCCTGGCACCAGCTCGACCAGGCCACCCAGGCGGTCGGGACGCAGATCATCGACACGAACCTCAGCTTCCTGCTCAAGGCCTACCAGGAGCCGACCACGAACCTGTGGGAAGAGCACTTGGGCTATTCGTTCTTCGCCCGCGCGGCGCAGCTTCGCTGCCTGCGGGAGGTCGCCGCCAACGGCTACGGGATCGCCGTGCCGCCCGGCACCAGCGACGCCATCGCCTGGCTCGAGTCGGCGCTGTCCGGTCACTGGGACGGGAGCAAGTACGTGAGCATGATGGCCGACCCCGGTAACGGGGCCCCGCCATCGCCCCAGAATCCGGTCGCCAGCGGTTACGACCCGAACATCGACATCGTCCAGTCGGCCGTTTACTGCGCCATTCCCGTGACGGACACCAAGCTGCTGGCCACCGCGGCGCTGCTGCGCCAGCAGTGGGACGCCAGCTCGGCGGCGACCGTGTACCCCATCAACATCGCCGACCACGACCAGCACGGCATCGGGCCGCTGATGGGCCGGTACCCGGGCGACCACTACGACGGCGACGTGGCCCATCCCGTGACCGGCGGGCACCCGTGGGCGCTGTGCACGTGCAACTTCGCCGAGCTGTACTACCGCCTCGGCACCGAGATCACCGCGGCGCAGGCGGTCCCGTTCGACGACCTGTCCAGCGCGTTCTTCGGCCAGGTAGGAGTCGGCGCCGGCACGGCACCGGCGGACGCGGTCGCCGCCCTCGACCAGGCGGGCGATGCCATGCTCCAGGCTGTCATCTACCACAGCGACAACCTCGAGCTCAGCGAGCAGTTCGACGGCACCACCGGCTACGAGAAGAGCGTGCACAACCTCACCTGGAGCTACGCGGCGTTCCTTTCCGCCGTCCGTGCCAAGAGCGCCCGCAATGTCCAGGGCTGACCCGATCCACTCGATGTACGACGACGCCCCAACCGGGCCGGCGTCCGAGTGGGATCCGGCCGGTGGCTGAGTCCCGGGTCAGTACCAGTAAAGGGGGAACCCCAGTGATCTTTCCGCGCGGAGCAACCACGCGAACCAATCCTGAAGCCGCGGCAGGCGTCCTCTACGACGCCGTCATCGTCGGCAGCGGGATCTCGGGCTCGATCATCGCCTACCAGCTGAGCCGGGCAGGCCATCGGGTCCTCATCCTCGAGGCCGGTCCTGCCGAGGACCGGACCATACCGGGATACGAGGACTACCTGTCGCGCTTCTACGCTTCCGTCGCCAAGGACAACCAGGCGCCGTACCCGCAGAATGCCGACGCCCCCATGCCCAGGAGCACCGACGCGATGCGGGTACGCCCTGGCCACCCGGAGACATCCGGCTACCTGGTGCAGACGGGCCCGTACTACACGGACACGACCTACACCCGGGTCGTCAGCGGTACCACCATGCACTGGGAAGCCAAGACGCTGCGCATGCTTCCCGAGGACTTCGCCATGGCCAGCCGATACGGCCAGGGTCTGGACTGGCCGGTCAGCTACGAGGAGCTCGAGCCGTATTACCGGGAAGCCGAGCGGGAGATCGGCGTGTCAGCTGACGTCGAGGATCAGGCCTACCTGGGAATCACCTTCCCTCCGGGGTACGAGTTCCCCATGCGGAAAATGCCGCTGTCGTATCTCGACCAGATGGTCGGCAGGGGCATTGACGGCATGGAGGTGGCCGCGGGCGGTGAGAGCCACGTCCTCAAGGTGCGGAGCTTCCCGCAAGGCCGCAACGGCATCCCGAACCCCGGCTACGACGGCGGCAAAGGATTCGAGCCGGTCGGGGCGGTCAGCACCTACCAGACGGAGGACGGCGGGCGCTGCCAGGGGAACAACAACTGCGTTCCTATCTGCCCCGTCCAGGCCAAGTACAACGCGGGCAAGACGCTGGCGAAAGCTCTCGAGAGCGGGCGGGTCGATCTGCTGGCCCAGGCCGTCGCCTCCAAGGTCCAGATCGACAACGAGAGCGGCCGGGTAAGCCAGATCGAATACAAGGTGTACCGCGACCCCTCCTCGGCCGAGTACACCACCGCGACGGTGCGCGGGCGCATTTTCGTGCTGTGCGCCAATGCGATCGAGAACCCCCGGCTCATGCTGGCCTCGGGCCTGAAGAGCACGAGCGGCCTCATGGGCCGCAACCTGATGGACCACGCCTACCTGCTCAGCTGGGGCCTCCTGCCGGAGGTGGCGGGCACGATGCGGGGTACCGTCTGCACCGGGGGGATAGTGGACCTGCGCGGCGGGTCGTTCCGCCGGCGGCACGCCGGCTTCGCCATCGACATCCACAACGACGGCTGGGGATGGGCGACCGGAGCACCGTTCACGGACCTGCAGAACCTCGTGGACGCCCAGAACAAGTTCGGACCAGACCTGCGCCGGGCCCTGGTCAGCCAGATTTCACGTCAGCTGCAGCTGGCCTTCATGGTCGAGGTGCCGCCCAACCCGAGCAATCGCGTCAGCGTCGACCCCTCGTACAAGGACCAGCTCGGCAACATGCGGCCGGTCCTCTCGTACAACATCCCTGACTACTCGATGCGGGGCGCCATCTTCGGGCGACGGCTGGCACGCCGGATCTTCCAGCGACTCGGCGCCGAAGACTACACCGTCTATGACCCGGCCGACTACGGCTACCTCACCTACGAGGGTGAGGGCTGCATCGTCCGGGGCGGGAACCACCTGGCCGGGACGCACATCATGGGGACAAGCCCGGGCAACTCGGTAGTGGACTCCACGCTCCGCTCGTGGGACCACGAGAATCTCTATCTGGCCGGCGGCGGCGCCATGCCCACGATCGGCACGTCGAACATCACGCTGACGATCGCCGCACTCTGCTTCAAGAGCGCGACGCACATCATCGACCAGCTCCGCAAGGAGTCGGCGCCGCCCGCAGTATCGGCGCACTGAGCACGATTGGTGAGGAACATGACGCCGCCCCAGATCACCACCATCGAGCAGCTCCACGAGTATCTCTACCATGCGATGCAGCTGGAGCACGGCACGATCCCGGTCTACCTGACCACGCTCTATTCGCTGCACCCCGGGAGCAATTCGGACGCCCGGCACATCATCCGCACCGTCGCCGTCGAGGAGATGCTGCATCTCAGCCTGGCGGCGAACGTCTTGAACGCGGTCGGCGGGACGCCTGATCTCACGAAGCCGGACTTCGTGCCGCCGTTTCCGGCCTACCTCCCGGACGGGGAGACGGACTTCCAGGTGGACTTGCAGCCTTTCTCCAGGGATGCCGTCACCATGTTCTTGAACATCGAGCGGCCTGATCAGCCCGCCGACGAGGAATCCAGGCTCCGCCCGCGGAACAGGCCCCAAAGGCAGCTCCGCGCCGACGGTCCCGAAGAATTCATGATGCAGTTCTACAGCATCGGCGACTTTTACGCGGAGATCGCCCGCGGTGTGCGGTACCTGCACCAGCAGTACGAGGAAGGTGGCAGGCAGCTGTTCACCGGCGATCCCAGCCGCCAGGTCACGCAGGAGTACTTCTACTCCGGCGGCGGAGAGCTGACCGCCGTGACCGACCTCGACTCCGCCATGGCCGCGTTCCGCCTCATCAGCGAACAGGGCGAGGGTTACGGGGGCGGAATCTACGACAACGAGAAAGAGCTGTCCCACTACTACCGGTTCCAGCAGCTCCAGCTCGGGCGGTACTACCAGAAGGGCGACCAGGTGGGTCAACCCACCGGTCCGCCGCTGGACATCGACTGGGGTGCGGTCTACCCGGTGATGCGGAACGCCCGCCTGGCGGACTACCCGCAGGGATCGGAACTGTACGCCGCCGCCAGGAAGTTCAACGAGTCGTACGCCGACTTCCTGGGATTCCTCACGCAGGCCTACAACGGTCACCCCGAGCTCCTTATCGAGGCGGTGTGGAGAATGTTCGAAATCCGCGAGGACATCAGCCGGCTGATGCACAATCCGGTTCCCCAGCGGCACGGGGTATACGGGGCCCCGACGTTCGAGGTGGGCAACCTGGCGAAGGGGGCGGGATCGTGACCACGGCCGATCAGCTGGAACGGTTCCTGGAATTGTCTGCCGAGGTAACCGCCTTCAGCACCTTTGACCTCCAGGGTACTGGCCAGGCGGAGGCATACCTCTCGTCGGTCACGAATGTGGTAGGAGAGGAAGTCCTCGGCGAGCTCCTGGACGCCTACGGACGAGCCCGCGACGAATACGCGGACGATTCAGCAGCGCGGGCCAGGCTGCTGTACAGGGACATCTTCAGCAGCGAGAAGCTCGGGCCCATCGCGAGAAACATCATCAAGCTCTGGTACGCAGGGGTCTGGTGTGAGCTGCCGCCAGAGTGGACGGAGAGCTTCGGGGCTGTCGAGAACGACGTCACGTTCGTCGTCTCCCCGACCGCGTACACCGAGGGGCTGCTGTGGCGGGCGATAGGCGCCACCCCCCACGGCGCCAAGGCACCAGGGTACGGCTCGTGGGCGGTGCCGCCGCGCATCCCGCCCATCCCGGGCGACGAAACCTCAGTGACGACCCCCAGCCAAGGGAGATAACCGGTGATCCAGAACCTGACCCCGGACCGAGTGCGGCTCGGGGTGACGCCGACGCTGTGGTGGAACGACGACTTCCCGTCCATCGACAGCGGTATCCCGTTCGGGCAGTGCGTCAGCGAGATGGCGCTGGCGGGCTTTCAGGGGTGCAGTATCGGGCACAAGTACCCGACCGACCCCGCCGAGCTGAAAAGCGCCCTCGACCTGCGCGGCCTGCGCGTCTCCGAGCCCTGGGTGAGCACGTACTTCACCATCAGCGCCATGGAGCAGCAGACCATCGACGCGTTCGAGGAGCGGATCGCGTTCATCAAGGCCGTGGGCGGCACCGAAATGGTGGTCGCCGAGTTCGGCCGGACATCCCACCTATTGTCCGTCGCCTTGTTCGCCAACCGGCCCATCTTCGACGACCGGCAGTGGGACCAGCTCGCCAACGGTCTCAACCGGCTGGGAAAGATCGCGGCGGGCGCCGGGATCCGGCTCTCCTACCACCACCACATGGGCACGGGCGTGATGACGAGGGCGGACGTGGACCGCCTGATGGCGTCCACCGACCCGGACCTCGTCCACCTGTTGCTCGACACCGGGCACATGGTCTTCGCCGGCGACGACCCGATCGCGGCCGCGCGGGACTACGCGCACCGCATCGGGCACGTCCACCTGAAGGACATCCGCCCCGAGATAGTCAGCCGGGTGCGCGAGGAGGGCCTGTCGTTCCAGCAGGGCATCGAAGAGGGGGTGTTCACCGTGCCCGGCGACGGCGCGATCGACTTCGTCCCCGTCCTCGAGGCTCTCGGCGGCGCCGGCTACCAGGGCTGGCTGGTCGTCGAGGCCGAGCAGGATCCGGCGAAGGCGAACCCGCTGGAATACGCGTTCAAGGGCCGCGCGTACCTGCGTGAAGTCCTGGGCTGGTGAGCAATGAACGCGACATTCAAGCGAGACGTATTCTTCAGCTTCTTCATGTTCACGGCCGATTTGAAGCCGCAGGACCCGCGTTACACCCAGACCCTGATCGATCACCTGAAGGCCCTTACCGACATGGGCTACGACGGCTTCGACGTGCATATTGCCGCCCAGCCCGCGACCGTCGACCATAAGCTCGAGGTCGACAGCTATGTCGGCCTTAAGAAAGCATTCGACGAGGCAGGGCTGACGGAGGCGAAGTTCACAACCAACGTCGGGACCACGCGGACCTTCGACCCAACTTCACCGTACGAGGAACAGCGCAGACAGGCCCTGTCCTACCTCAAGTCACGCGTCGACATCACACGGGTCCTGGGCGGCGCCGGCTCGATCATGTCAGGGCCGTTCATCTACCCCTACGGTGTCTTCCCGGTCACCGACGATAATGAGGAGATATGGAGCGACGCCCTCCAAGATTGGATGAAGTCGCGCTTTCAAGCGGCGCGTCCCGTCTTCGAGGAGCTGGCGGCGTACGCCGGAGCGCAAGAAGTGAAGCTCGCCGTCGAGCCCGTCAAGAGCTGGGAGACGCCCCCGCCCAACATGGTCTCGGAGGTACTGGATTTCTTCGATGGCTTCGACTTGCCGGGTGGCGTAACGGTCGACACCGCGCAAGTCGTGATGGAAAGCCAGGGTCCGTCAATCTTCAAAGACAATGTCGCCCGAGCCGTACGGCATGATCGGCTCTACTACGTCCACATATCTGCACCCGACCGGGGTAAGGTGCGAGATAGCTGGATCCCGTGGGACATCATCGTGAACGAGATCGAGCCGGTCTATCGCGGGCCGTACCTGATCGAGGTGTTCAACGCGGTCCCGCCGTTCGTCAGCTCTATGCGAATGGCACGCCGACGCTTCTGGCGGCCCGGCGAGGACGACCCAACGACCAACAGCGACAGCGCCTACGACGTCGCCATGGCCGCGTTGAGGGAACTGCGAGAGCATGTCGCTCTTTGATCCGATCCATCCCCACCTGGCCGCTACCTACGCCGGAGATGCCTGAGGAAGGTCCCGAATGCTAGCTCAAGTGTCAGATCCCATCATAATGGTCGCGAAGCAAACGGGCGATGTCCGTATTCACACCTTCGTCTCATCCTTCGCGTACGGTAATATTGCGAACGCTACGCATATTATCGAAACCAAGAATCAGCTAGTTC
>Ga0306921_10003651_pt1 | contig 15613 bp, 25 predicted proteins | sample sta12Cox44000080_FD_203760 | JGI IMG/M metagenome (GOLD analysis project Ga0306921, IMG submission 203760) | Lab enrichment of tropical soil microbial communities from Luquillo Experimental Forest, Puerto Rico - statoxic.12C.oxic.44.000.080 (v2)... | ecosystem: Environmental > Terrestrial >...
CCGGGTGTCGGGCGCCGTCTACGGCATCTCCACCGCGGGCGCGATTGTCGGCACGCTGGGCACCACCTTCTTCCTCATTCCGACGATCGGCGCGCGCGCCATCACGCTCACGCTCGGCGCGCTGGGATTGGCCGCGGGTTCGGTGCTGCTGGCGCTGGCGCGCCTTGACCGCCGCGCCGGCGCCGCCCTCGTGGTCATCGCGCTCGCCGCACCCACGGTCCCTGCCGGCCGGGCGGACAATCTGATCGACGAGGGCGTTCGCGTGGCGATGCTCGAGCGCGGCGACGGCCGGCTCGCTCACATCGAAACGCCATACAACGATGTCTTCATCACCAAGCGCCAGCACCAGCTCGTGATGTCGTTCCAACTCAAGGGCTGGGACTACACCGAATCGGTGAGCAATCTTCTCGACCCCGACGACCTGCCGCTGCGCTACGCGCAGGTGATGACGATCGCGGCCGTCTATCCCGAGGCGCCGCGGAAAATCCTGATGTTGGGGCTGGGCGGCGGGTCGATCTCCACCTATCTCGGGCGCTTCATGCCAGAGGCTGCGATCACCACGGTGGAGATCGATCCCGGCGTGATCACCGCCGCCAAGACCTATTTCGGCCTGCGCGAGACCGAGCGCATGCGCTACCACGCCGGCGATGGGCGGGTCTTCCTCAACCGCAACAGCGAACTCTACGATTTGATCCTGCTCGACGCCTATCGCGGCGGCTACGTGCCATTTCATCTTCTCACGCGGGAGTTCTACACGCTGGTCAAGCACCGCCTCACGCCCGGCGGTGCTGCCGCCTTCAACGTCCACGACGGCAGCAAGCTCTATGCCTCGACCGTGAAGACGCTGGGCGAGGTCTTTGCCGCGCTCGATCTCTATCCGACCGGTGTCGGCGAGGTGATCGCGGTCGCCACGACCGCGCCGCGCGATCCGCAGACGCTGGAACGCAGGGCCGCGGCGCTACAGCAGCGCCACGGCTTTCGCTTTCCGTTACCGCAGATGTTGCAGCGGCGCGTGGACAAGCCGCAGTCGCAGGCGGCGAACGGCGACGTCATCACCGATGATTTCGCGCCGGCCGATGTCTACGACGTGATGGCCAAGGACCCGCGCCGAAGGAAGTAAGATCACTCCTTCGCCGGCACCGTGCGCAGATAGGCAACCATGGCGTCGAGGTCGCCGTCGGTCATTTTGGCGTAAAAGGGATAGCCCTTCGGTGGCTTGAGCTTGGTGCCATCCTTGCGCACGCCCTGCGTGATGGCGCGCTTGACCTCGGCATCGCTCCAATCGCCGATGCCCGCGCTTTTGCTCGAGGTGATGTTGCGCGAGGTCGACACACCCCACGGACCAGGGAACTCGCGCCCGCCCTTGCCGAGCGAATTCTTAAAGTCGACGCCGGTGGCGCGCGGCCCGAACGGCGTGTGGCATTCCATGCAATGGGCGATGGTGACGAGATAGAAGCCGCGCTTGACCTTGTCGTCGAGGTCGGAGTCGAACATGGGTTTCTCGGCGCCGGGAAACACCTGATGCGGAATCTGCATCTTGTAGACCGGGCCGGGCACCTTGTTGCCCACCGGCGGCAGCGAGCGCAGATAGGCAACGATGCCGTCGAGGTCGCGCGGGGTCAGAATCTTGTAAAAGCCGCTCGGCATCACCTCGGCAAGCTGGTGGCCGGCGGGCCGCCTGCCCTCCTGCAACGCCGTCTTGATTTCCGCGTCGTTCCAATTTCCGATGCCGCTGTCGCGATCGGGCGTGATGTTGGTCGCCCAGACATCGAAAGGCGGCTCGTCGAAGCGCAATCCCCCGGACAACGCCTTGTCGAACTGAAAACCGTTCGGCCCCCTCGGGGTGTGGCAGTTGTGGCAAGTCATGACGGTGTCGACGAGATAGCGCCCGCGCTCGAGCGGCGTTTGCGCCACGGCGGTCGTGCAAGCTCCGAGCACAGCCACGCATCCAACAACCGCGCCACGATTCATTTCCTTGCCTCCCGTGTTCGGCCCGCCCCACCAAAAAAGGGCAGCGCAAGGCGCTGCCCTCTCGTTCCATCACGCCGCTTCCATCGTTACGCGGGCGCTGGCGCTTCGGCCTCGGCCTTCGCTTGCACCGGTCCGGAATCCTGCCCTTTCGCCTCGACGTCGCGGTCGACGAACTCGATGACCGCGACCGGAGCGGAATCGCCGTAGCGGAAGCCAGCCTTGAGCACGCGGGTATAGCCGCCGCTGCGGTCCTTGTAGCGGGGGGCGAGCACCTCGAACAGTTTCTTGACCATGGCCAAGTCGCGCATCTGCGCGATCGCCTGGCGGCGCGCGTGCAGGTCGCCACGCTTGCCGAGCGTGACCAGTTTCTCGATGATCGGCCGCAAGTCCTTCGCCTTCGGCAGCGTGGTCACGATCTGCTCGTGCTTGATGAGCGCTGCCGCCATGTTGGCGAACATGGCGCGGCGATGCTCGCTGGTGCGGTTGAGCTTGCGATGGGCGTTAGCGTGACGCATGCGCGTGCTCCGCACAGGGCACAGCGGTCAGTGATCGGTAATCAGACAATATTCCGATCACCGATCGTCCGACCCGCTGATCCCTGTCAATAATGATCCTCGAAGCGCTTGGCCAGCTCGTCGATATTGTCGGGCGGCCAACCCGGCACTTCCATGCCGAGGTGCAGCCCCATCTGGGCCAGCACCTCCTTGATCTCGTTGAGCGACTTGCGCCCGAAATTCGGCGTGCGCAGCATCTCGGCCTCGGTCTTCTGAACGAGGTCGCCGATATAGACGATGTTGTCGTTCTTGAGACAATTGGCCGAACGCACGGAAAGCTCGAGCTCGTCGACCTTCTTGAGGAAGGCCGGATTGAACGCGAGATCGGGAATGGCCTCGGCCGCAACCTCCTTGCGCGGCTCCTCGAAGTTGACGAAGACGTTGAGCTGGTCTTGCAGGATGCGCGCGGCGTAAGCGACCGCGTCGTCCGGGCTGACCGCGCCGTTGGTCTCGATCTGCATCGTCAGCTTGTCGTAGTCGAGAATCTGGCCTTCGCGGGTATTCTCGACTTTGTAGGAGACCTTGCGCACCGGCGAATAGAGACTGTCGACCGGAATGAGGCCGATCGGCGCATCCTCGGGCCGGTTGCGCTCGGTGGGGACGTAGCCCTTGCCGGTATTGACCGTGAACTCCATGCGGATCTCGGCGCCTTCGTCGAGCGTGCACAGCACGAGATCGGGGTTGAGCACGACGATGTCGCCCACGGTCTGAATGTCGCCGGCGGTGACCGTGCCCGGTCCCTGCTTCTTCACCACCATGCGCTTGGGTCCGTCGCCCTGCATCTTGATGGCGATGTCCTTGATGTTGAGCACGATGTCGGTCACGTCCTCGCGCACGCCCGGGATCGAGGAGAACTCGTGCAACACGCCGTCGATATGGACCGACTGCACCGCCGCGCCTTGCAGCGACGACAGCAGGATGCGTCGCAGCGCATTGCCCAGCGTCACGCCGAAGCCGCGCTCGAGCGGCTCGGCGACCACAGTGGCTTCGCGCTTGGGATCGGCGCCTGCGGACACCTGGAGCTTGTTCGGTCGGATCAGTTCCTGCCAGTTCTTCTGGATCGTCACGTTGGCACCCATGCCTTTGTGCGGCGCGGCGGCGGGCCGTGCACCCCACTCCGCCCCGGCGGAATTTTCTGCGTCGGCGGGCTCCTCGGGAGTCCGCCTGATGAGAACATCGTCTGTCATACTCGGCGCCTCTTGCGTGGACGGCAGCCGTTGTGTGGGATCGGCGTCACGTCGCGAATGGAGGTGATGGTGAAGCCGGCCGACTGCAGCGAGCGCAACGCCGATTCGCGGCCGGAGCCCGGACCCGCGACCTCGACTTCGAGCGTGCGCATGCCGTGCTCCTGGGCCTTCTTGGCGGCGTCCTCGGCCGCCACCTGCGCCGCGTAGGGCGTCGATTTTCGCGAGCCCTTGAAGCCCATGGTGCCGGCAGACGACCAGGCGATGGTGTTTCCTTGCGCGTCCGTAATGGTGATCATGGTGTTATTGAAGGTCGCGTTCACGTGCGCGACTCCGGAAGCGATGTTCTTGCGCTCGCGTCGGCGAACGCGGGTGGCTTCTTTGCCCATTCTTTATCCTCTCGCAGCTCGGCGCTGCGATTCGCCGGGCCGATGACTGGTGCTGTGACCACGCAGCCAAGCTCGCGCAGGCTACGTCAACTCAAAGTGCACTCCGGGGTTACTTCTTCTTGCCGGCAATCGGCTTTGCCGGCCCCTTGCGGGTGCGGGCATTGGTGTGGGTGCGCTGGCCGCGGACGGGTAGTCCGCGACGGTGTCGCAACCCACGGTAGCAGCCGAGATCCATCAGCCGCTTGATGTTCATGGCCACCTCGCGCCGAAGGTCGCCCTCGACGATGTAGTCGCGGTCGATGACCTCGCGGATCTGCAGCACCTCCTGGTCGGTCAGCTGCGACACCCGCCGGGCATCCGGGATTCCGACTTTCGTCATGATTTCATTGGCCTTTTTAGGCCCGATCCCGTGGATATATTGCAGTGCAATAATGACGCGTTTGTTGGTCGGTATGTTGACGCCGGCGATGCGGGCCACAGCTATTCACTCCTGTTGCCGCCGCAAGCGTAGCGGCCAGCGATCGTGCCACACGAGAACGGTTGCAAACGATAACGCGACACCCTCCCCGTTCCCCAGGGCCCGGTATCGTTCGACCTCTCGACTTGGATGCGGGTTATTAATGGATTCAACGGCGTTTCGTCAACCTCCGCCGGGCAGGGCTTTTGCGCGCAGCCGCCTTGCGGCCGGCGCGCTTGGGCCCGCCCGATTTGGCGGTTTTGGCCTTCGTTTTCGGGGGCTTGCCGGCGGGTTTTTGCGCGCTCGCGGCGCTGCCGGCCCTGCTTCCTTTGTACTTGGCAGGCTTACCCGCCGGGGTCTCGGCCGCCTTCTGCCGCGATCTCTCGGCCAGCGGCTTCTTGCTGGGCGCCTTGCGCAGCACCTGATCGATGGCGCTTCCCACCTGCGGGATCGAAGCCATGCCATCGACCGAGCGCAGCACGCTCTGAAGCTGGTAATAGGTGGCAAGCGGCGCGGTCTGATCGCGGTAGGCCAACAGCCGGCGGTGCAGCACCTGCGGATCGTCGTCCTCGCGCAGCATCTCGCCCCGCGCCTTCGTCTCGGCGATCCGTTTCTCGATGCGTTTGAGCAGCGCGCCCTCGTCCACCTTGAGCTCGATGACGGCGTCGAGCTCGAGGCCCTTCTCCTTGAGCATGCGATCGAGCGCGTGCGCCTGCGGCACCGTGCGCGGGAAACCATCGAGGATGAAGCCCCTGCGCGCATCGGGCTCGTCGATGCGCGCGGAGACGATCGCCACCACCATGTCGTCGGGCACGAGTTCGCCGCGCGCCATCATCTCCCTGGCGCGCACGCCGATCGGCGTGCCGGCCTCGGCCGCGGCACGCAGCATCTCACCGGTCGAAAGCTGCACCAGACCATGCTTGGCGACGAGCCGCTGCGCCTGCGTGCCTTTGCCGGCCCCCGGCGGGCCGAGCAGTATCAACCTCATCTACGCCGCCCCCGCAGCTTCGATCGCTTGATTAGTCCTTCATACTGGTGCGCCAGCAAGTAACCTTGGATTTGCGCCACCGTATCCATGGTGACGCTGACCACGATCAAGAGCGAGGTGCCGCCGAAATAAAACGGCACCGCCGCATAGGAGATTAGGATCTCCGGCAACAGGCAAACAAGGGCGAGGTAGGCCGCCCCGATCACGGTGATGCGCGAGAGCACGTAGTCGATGTATTCCGCCGTGCGCTCGCCCGGCCGAATGCCGGGGATGAAGCCGCCGTGCTTCTTCAAGTTGTCCGCGGTTTCCGTCGGGTTGAACACGATCGCCGTATAGAAAAAGGCGAAGAACACGATGAGCCCGATATAGAGGATCAGGAACAGCGGCCGTCCGTGGCCGAGCTGGGTGGTGATGGCGACGAACCAGTCCGGACCTTGGCCGGCATTGAAGTTGGCGACCGTGGTCGGCAACAGCAGCAGCGAGGAGGCGAAGATCGGCGGGATCACGCCCGACGTGTTGAGCTTGAGCGGCAGATGCGAGGCCTGCCCCTCGAACATGCGGTTGCCGACCTGACGCTTGGGATACTGGATCAAGAGCCGGCGCTGCGCGCGCTCCATGAAGACGATGAAGCCGATCACCGCGACCACTGTCACCAGCACCACCAGGATCAGTCCGGTCGACAGCGCGCCTTGGCGGCCGAGCTCGAGCGTTCCCGCGATTGCCGACGGCAACTCCGCCACGATGCCCGCGAGGATGATCAGCGAGATGCCGTTGCCGATGCCGCGCGAGGTGACCTGCTCGCCGAGCCACATCAGGAACATCGTCCCGCCGGTGAGCGTGATCACAGTCTCGATGCGGAAGAACCAGCCGGGGGCGGAAACGACGCTGCCGGCCCCTTCGAGGCCGACCGCGATGCCGTACGATTGGAAGGCTGCCAGCAGCACTGTAAGGTAGCGGGTATATTGGTTCATGACCTTGCGCCCCTGCTCGCCCTCCTTCTTGAGCTGCTCGAGCGTGGGCGACACCGTGGTCATCAACTGGATGATGATCGAGGCCGAGATATACGGCATGATATTGAGCGCGAAGATCGCCATCCGGTGGATGCCGCCGCCGGAAAACATGTTGAACATGCCGAGAATGCCGCCGGCCTGCGAGCGGAAGATCTGGTCCCAGGCGGAAGGATCGATGCCGGGCAGCGGGATATAGGTGCCGAACCGATAGACCAGCAGCGCGCCGAGCGTGAACCAGATTCGCTTCTTGAGTTCCTCGGCCTTGGCGAGCGCCGAGAAATTGAGATTGGCGGCGAGTTGTTCTGCTGCAGAGACCATGGGCCTGAAGCTCCCGTTCCGCCCCCAAAGACACTGACCGCTCGCTCGGGGGGCGCGCGCGCGGGCCCCGACCTATATAGGCATCAAGCGGCCTGTTCGCCCGTCTCCTGCTTCGGCGCCAGCAAGGTGACCGAACCGCCCGCCTTCTCCACCGCCGCCACCGCCGATTTGGACGCCCCCCAGACCGAGAATGCGACCTTGGCCTTGATTTCACCGGATCCGAGCAACCGCACCCCGTCTTTGGCCCTTCTCAGCACGCCCGCCTTCACCAAAGCCTCGGCGTCCACGGTTGCGGCGGCATCGAGCTTGCCGGCGTCGATCGCGGCCTGAACCTTGCCGAGATTGACTTCGTTGAGCTTGCGCGCGAACGGCGTATTGCGAAAGCCCCGCTTCGGCAGCCGGCGATGGAGCGGCATCTGACCGCCTTCAAAGCCTTTGATGCGCACACCGGAGCGCGCGGTCTGGCCCTTGCCGCCGCGGCCGCCGGTCTTTCCCGTGCCGGAGCCGATGCCGCGGCCGATGCGGGTGCGTTTCTTGCGCGCGCCCGCACGATCGGCGAGTTCGTTGAGCTTCATCGGCTCTCTCCCTGCGCGTCCACCACGCGGACCAAATGCCGGACCTTGGCGATCATGCCTCGGGTTTGCGGCGTATCCGGCAATTCGACGACGCGACCGATCCGGTTGAGGCCAAGCCCGATCAGCGTCTCGCGTTGGGTGTGATGACGGCGAATGGCGCTGCCGGTCTGTTCGACCTTGATGACTTTGTCGGTCTTGCTCATGTCGGCCTCTCGCACGTCTGACGGCTTTTAGTCTGCGGCCTGCTCGCCCTCGCCGACGTCACGGCGGCGCGCCTGCAGCGTCGATACCTTGATATTGCGCCGCGCGGCGACGGAACGCGGCGAGTCCTGGCGCTTGAGCGCATCGAACGTCGCGCGCACCATATTGTAGGGGTTGGACGAGCCGAGCGATTTCGCCACCACGTCCTGCATGCCCAGCGTCTCGAACACGGCGCGCATCGGGCCGCCGGCGATGATGCCCGTCCCGGGTGGCGCCGCCCGCAGGAATACGCGGCCCGCGCCGTGGCGGCCGGCCACGTCGTGGTGCAGCGTCCGGCCTTCGCGCAGCGGCACCCGGATGAGGCCGCGCTTGGCAGCATCGGTTGCCTTGCGGATTGCCTCCGGGACCTCGCGCGCCTTGCCGTGGCCGAAGCCGACCCGCCCCTTCTCGTCCCCGACCACCACCAGCGCGGCAAAGCCGAAGCGGCGGCCGCCCTTCACCACCTTGGCCACGCGGTTGATGTGGACAAGCTTGTCGGTGAATTCACTGTCGCGCTCTTCCCGGTCGCGGCGATCACGCGGTTCACGTGCCATGATTTTGTTCCAACTCGTTCTCGTCTGCAGTTGTAGCCGAAGGACGCAGCACGCAGCGCCGACGGCGGAGGATCTCTGGGTTCATCATTTGCGCTCCGTCGTCCGTCTTTAGAACTTCAGCCCGCCCTCGCGCGCCGCGTCCGCCAGCGCCTTGACGCGGCCGTGGTAGAGGTAGCCGCCGCGATCGAAGACGACCTCCTTGACGCCCTTCGCCGATGCGCGCTCGGCGAGCCGTTTGCCGACCGTCTTTGCCGCCTCGATATTGGCACCGGTCTTAAGGCTGCCGCGCATGTCCTTCTCCAGCGAGGAGGCGGATGCGAGGGTTTGGCCGCTCGCATCGTCGATCACCTGCGCATAAATGTGTTTCGACGAGCGGAAGACCGAAAGCCGCGCGCGATGGCCAGCGGCGCGGCGGATGTTGCGCCGCACTTTCGCCGTCCGCCGCAAGGTCCGATCAGTGACGGTCGCCATCGTGCGCTCCCATCATTTCTTCTTGCCTTCTTTGCGGAAGATGTACTCGCCCGCATATTTGACGCCTTTGCCCTTGTAGGGTTCGGGCTTGCGGAAAGCGCGGATTTCGGCGGCGACGTGGCCGACCTTCTGCTGGTCGACGCCGGTGACGACGATCTCGGTCGGCTTGGGCACCGCGATCGTGATGCCCTCCGGGATCGGATAAACGATATCGTGGCTATAGCCGAGCTGGACCTGCAGGTTCTTGCCCTGCACGGCGGCGCGATAGCCGACGCCGCTGATCTCGAGCCGGCGCTCGAAACCTTTGGTGACTCCCGTCATCGCATTTGCGAGCAGCGACCGGCAGGTTCCCCACATGGCGCGCGCGCGCTTGGTATCGGCGCGCGGATCGATCTTGACTTCGCTGCCTTGCACCTGAGCCGCCACATCGCCGTGCAGCGCGACCGCAAGCGCGCCCTTGGGGCCTTTCACCTTGATGAACTGCCCCTCCACGCTGGCGGTCACGCCGGAGGGAATCGCAACAGGTTTTTTTCCGACACGAGACATGGCTGATGGTCCATTGGCGTGCTGTTAGAACGATCGCTCCGTGATCATGCGCGAACGCCGCATTGCACCGCGACCTGGCTCCTTCGTTATCAAAAGACCGTGCAGAGAATTTCTCCGCCCACATTGTTGTCGCGCGCGTCGTGATCGGCCATCACGCCCTTGGGTGTCGACAGGATCGCAACCCCCAATCCGTTGTTCACGCGCGGGAGACCCTTGACCGAGGCGTAGACCCGCCGCCCCGGCTTCGACACCCGCGAAATCGCGCGGATCACCGGCTCGCCGTCGGAATATTTCAACTCGATCTCGAGTTCTTTGCGCCCGTTCGAGTGCTCGACCGCGGCGTAGCCGCGGATGAAGCCTTCGGTTTTGAGCACATCCAGCACGCTCACGCGCAACCTGGACGCCGGCGTCGATACCTTCGACTTGTTGCGCATTTGTGCATTGTGAATGCGGGCAATCATATCGCCGAGCGGATCGTTCATGGCCATCGCCCCGCCCTCCTTACCAACTCGACTTGACCAAGCCCGGGATCAGCCCCTTGGAGCCGAGATCCCGAAGCGCGATGCGCGACAGGCGGTGCTTGCGGTAGTAGCCGCGCGGCCGGCCCGATATCTCGCAACGATTGCGAATGCGGGTCGCCGAAGAGTTGCGCGGCAGTTCCGCGAGCTTGAGCGTTGCCGCGAATCGCTCCTCCATCGGCTTGGTCTTGTCGCGGGCAATGGCCTTGAGCCGAGCGCGTCGGCCGGAATACTTCTTGCTCAGCTTGCGCCGCCTGCTGTTCTTCTCGATCGAACTTTTCTTCGCCATCAATGTCTCCTGGCTTTCCGCAGTTGCGGATGACCTCACTGCCGGAACGGGAAGTTGAACGCGCTCAACAGCGCTCGTGCCTCGTTATCGGATTTCGCGCTGGTGCACACCGTAATGTCCATCCCCCAGACGTCGGCCACCTTGTCGTAGTCGATCTCGGGAAAGATGATGTGTTCTTTGATGCCGATGGTGTAATTCCCTCCGCCGTCGAAGCTTTTCGGCGACAGGCCGCGGAAATCGCGCACGCGCGGCAACGCGATATTGATCAGCCGGTCGACGAACTCGTACATGCGGGTTTTGCGCAGCGTCACCTTGCAGCCGATCGGTTGGCCGTCGCGCACCTTGAAGGTGGCGATCGACTTTCTGGCCTTGGTGATCACCGCCTTCTGGCCCGCGATCAGGCCGAGATCATTGGCGGCGGCTTCAACCTTCTTGCGGTCGTTGACGCCCTCGCCGATGCCCATATTGATGACGACCTTCTCGATCACCGGCACCTGCAGGCGGTTCTTGTAGCCGAACTCTTCGGAGAGCTTCTTGCGCACGACGTCTTCGAAATAGGTCTTGAGCCGCGGCGTGACGCGCTCCTCCGGCCGCCTCGGCTTGGGCGGCCGGGCGGCTTCGCCCTTGCCGGGCTTGTCGCCCTTCTCGGGCTTGGGGCCCTTTTGCGCCTGCTGCGCCTTGTCGCCCTTCTCAGGCCGCGCAGCCTTGTCCGCTGCCTGCGGCTTCTCGGCCTTGGCTTTGGTTTCGGTATCAGCCATCGATCTCAACTCCCGAACGCTTGGCCACCCGCACCTTGCGTCGATTGTCGCCTTCGCCCACGAACTTGAAGCCGATGCGCGTCGGCTTGCCGTCCTTGGGATCGGCGAGCGCGAGATTGGAGAGATGCAGCGCGGCCTCCTTGGAGATGATGCCGCCCTCCTGCTGCGCGCTCTGCTTCTGGTGCCGTTTGACCAGATTGACGCCGCGCACCAGAGCACGGCCCTCATCGGTGCGCACCTCGATCACTTCGCCGGTGCGGCCCTTGTCGCGGCCGGTGAGCACGATCACCTTATCGCCCTTGCGGATTTTCGCCGCCATCACAGCACCTCCGGCGCGAGCGAGATGATTTTCATGTGGTTCTTGGCGCGCAGCTCGCGCGGAACCGGTCCGAAGATGCGCGTGCCGACCGGCTCCATCTGCGGATTTATCAGCACCGCGGCGTTGCGGTCGAAGCGGATGATCGAACCGTCGGGACGCTTGATGTCCTTCGAGATCCGCACCACCACGGCCTTCATCACCTCGCCCTTCTTCACGCGTCCTCGCGGGATGGCCTCTTTCACCGACACCACGATCACGTCGCCGATGGTGGCGTATTTGCGCTTCGACCCGCCGAGCACCTTGATGCACATGACGCGCCGCGCGCCGGAATTATCCGCCACGTCGAGGTTGGTCTGCATCTGGATCATGACGCCACCCTCGTCCTCTCAATTCCCGCGCGCACCGCGCTCACACGACCTTCTTCTTCTCGCCCCGAACCACTTCCCAGCGCTTGAGCTTGGACAACGGCCGGCGCTCTTCGATCCAGACGATGTCGTCCACCTGGTACTCGTTGGTCTCATCGTGGGCGTAGTATTTCTTCGTGCGCCGCACCGTTTTCTTCATGACCGGGTGGGTGAAGCGGCGCTCGACGCGCACCACCACGGTCTTGTCCTGCTTGTCGCTCACCACGACGCCCTGGAGCGTGCGCTTCGGCATCTCTGGCTACTCCGGCTTGGCTTTCGAGCGCGCGGCGCGCCTCGGTTTGGTTGCTGGCTTCTCCCGCGGCGCGGTCGTTGCCGCCGGCGCTGGCCGACCCGAACGTTTCTGCGCGGCGATCGTCTTGATGCGCGCGATGTCACGGCGAACCTGTCGGACCCGCGCGGTGTTCTCGAGCTGTCCCGTCGCCCGCTGGAAGCGCAGGTTGAACCGCTCCTTCTTGAGTTTGAGAGCCTCGTCGTCGAGCTGGTCGACGGTCATCGCGCGAAGATCACCCGGCTTCATGACGACCTACTCCGCGATGCGCTCGATGAAGCGCGTCTTGATCGGCAGCTTGGCGGCGGCGAGTCCAAGCGCCTCGCGCGCCATCTCCTCCGACACGCCATCAACCTCGAACAAGACGCGCCCCGGTTTGATGCGGGTGACCCAAAGTTCCGGCGTCCCCTTGCCCGAGCCCATGCGCACCTCGAGCGGCTTCTTCGACACCGGCACGTCCGGATAGATGCGAATCCAAACCCGGCCCGCGCGCTTCATGTGGCGGGTGAGCGCGCGGCGCGCGGCCTCGATCTGGCGCGCGGTGACCCGCTCAGGCTCCAACGCCTTGAGCCCGAACTGGCCGAACGCCAGGTCGATGCCCGAGGTCGCAATCCCCTTGATGCGGCCTTTGTGCGCCTTGCGGAACTTGGTGCGCATCGGTTGCAGCATGGCTGTTCGCCTTTCTCAGTTCCTCGCCGGCGAGAGACTCACGCCGCGTCGCGACGGGGCCGCCCGACGTCGCCTTCCGCCATCTTCTTGTCCTGCGCCATCGGGTCGTGCTCCATGATCTCGCCCTTGAAGATCCAGACCTTGACGCCGCAGGTGCCATAGGTGGTGAAAGCCGTGGCCACGCCGTAATCGACGTCCGCGCGCAGCGTATGCAGCGGCACGCGGCCCTCGCGATACCATTCCATACGCGCGATCTCGGCGCCGCCGAGGCGCCCCGAGCAGTTGATGCGGATGCCGCCGGCGCCGAGCCGCATCGCCGACTGCACGGCGCGCTTCATGGCGCGGCGGAAGGCCACGCGGCGCTCGAGCTGCTGCGCGATCGATTCCGCCACGAGCTGGGCATCGAGCTCCGGCTTGCGGATCTCGACGATGTTGATCACGACGTCGGACTTCGTGAGCTTGGTGACCTTCTTGCGAAGCTTCTCGATGTCGGCGCCCTTCTTGCCGATGACGACGCCCGGCCGCGCGGATTGAACAGTGACGCGGCACTTCTTGTGCGGCCGCTCGATCACGATCTTCGACACCGCCGCCTGCTTGAGATCCTTCATCAGCTCCTCGCGGATCTTCATGTCCTCGTGCAGCAACTGGCCGTACTCGTTCTTGCCGGAGTACCAGCGCGAATCCCAGGTGCGGTTGATGCCGAGGCGCAAGCCGACTGGATTGACCTTTTGACCCATTGGTTACCTCTCAAGAAGCCGCGGCCTCGACCTCGCGCACGACGATGGTCAGGTTCGCGAACGGCTTTAGAATCTGGCCCATGCGACCGCGACCGCGCGGGTGAAAGCGCTTGATCACGATCGCTTTGCCGACATGAGCCTCGGCGACGACGAGATCGTCGACATCGAGGTCGTGATTGTTTTCCGCGTTGGCGATCGCCGATTCCAGGCATTTGCGCACGTCGCGGGCGATGCGCTTGCGCGAAAACTCGAGATCGGCCAAGGCGGTCGCCGCCTTCTTGCCGCGGATGAGTTGCGCGACGAGATTGAGCTTCTGCGGGCTCACCCGCAGCATGCGGGCGACCGCTTTCGCCTCGTTCTCGGCAAGCGCGCGCTCGCGGGTCTTCTTGCCCATGTCCGTCCTTAACCTTGTGAGCCGCCGCCGGCCGCAGTCGGTGCGGCTGCGCCGGGTGCGGCCGCGGCGGGTGCGCCCGGCGCGCCGGGAACGGCAGGGCCGGCCGCGCGTTTCGCCTTGCGGTCCGATGAATGGCCGTAGAACATACGCGTCGGCGCGAACTCCCCGAACTTGTGGCCGACCATCTCCTCGGTCACCAGCACCGGAATGTGCTTCTGGCCGTTGTAGACGCCGAAGGTCAGTCCGACGAATTGCGGCAGGATGGTCGAGCGCCGGCTCCAGATCCTGATCATCTCGTGGCGGCCCGACGAGCGCGACGCCTCCGCCTTCTTGAGCAGATAGCCGTCGACGAACGGACCTTTCCAAATCGAACGCGCCATGATGCCGTCCTCGTCTACTTGTTCCGCGCGTGGCGGCTCGCGATGATGAATTTGGTGGTCGACTTGTTCCTGCGGGTCTTCTTGCCCTTGGTGGGAAAGCCCCACGGCGTCACCGGGTGCCGTCCGCCCGAGGTGCGGCCCTCGCCGCCGCCGTGCGGATGGTCGATCGGATTCATCGATACGCCGCGATTGTGCGGCATGCGGCCCATCCAGCGCTTGCGTCCGGCCTTGCCGATCGAAACGTTCATATTGTCGGGGTTCGACACCGCGCCGATGGTCGCCATGCAGCGGCCATGCACCATGCGCTGCTCGGCCGAGTTGAGGCGCAAGATGACGTATTCGCCGTCGCGGCCGACGATCTGGGCATAGGTGCCGGCCGAGCGCGCGATCTGCCCGCCCTTGCCGATCTTGATCTCGACATTGTGCACGATGGTGCCGATCGGGATGCTGCCGACCGGCATGGCGTTGCCCGGCTTCACGTCCACGTGCTCGCCGGAAACGACCGTGTCGCCCTGCGCGAGCCGCTGCGGCGCCAGGATGTAGGCGAGTTCGCCGTCCTCGTACTTGATCAGCGCGATGAAGCCGGTGCGGTTGGGGTCGTATTCGATGCGCTCGACCTTGGCCGGCACGTCGAATTTGCGGCGCTTGAAATCGATCTTGCGGTAGGCCTTCTTGTGGCCGCCGCCGCGGAAACGCACGGTGATGCGGCCGCTGTTATTGCGCCCGCCGCTCGAATTCCTGCCCTCGGTCAGCTTCTTCACCGGCGCGCCGCGATGGAGGCCGGCGCGATCGACCAAGACGAGCTGGCGTTGGCTCGGCGTCACGGGGTTGTAGGACTTGAGTGCCATCTCGCTCGCTCCTTACAGACCCGTCGTCACGTCGATCTTGTGGCCCTCTTCGAGGGTCACGATCGCGCGTTTGACCTGCGACTGCTCGCCGATCGTTCCCTTGAAGGCTTTGATCTTGCCCTTGCGGACATGGGTGTTGACGCTCTTCACCTTGACGTCGAACAGCTTCTCGACCGCCTCCTTGATCTGCGGCTTGGTTGCATGCTTGGCGACCTTGAACATCACCTGGTTGCGCTCCGAGGCGAGCGTCGCCTTCTCGGTGATGACCGGCGAGATGATCACGTCGTAATGGCGCGGATCGGTGGTGCTCATTTGAAGCGCGCCTCCAACGCTTCCAGCGCCGACTTGGTCAGCACCAATGTCGGCCGCCGCAGGATGTCGTAGACATTGATGCCCTGCACCGGGAGCACGTCAATGTTCGGGATATTGCGCGCGGCGAGGGCGAAATTGGCTTCGAGCTCGGCGCCGTCGATGATGAGCGCGCTCGTGAGCCCGAGCTTGGCGAAGCTCTTTTGCAGTGCGCCGGTCTTGCCATTCTTCACGGTCGCCTTCTCGAGCACGATGATGCCGCCGTCCTTAGCCTTGGCGGACAATGCATGCTTGAGCGCGAGCGCGCGCACCTTCTTGGGAAGATCGATCGCGTGGCTGCGCGGCGTAGGCCCGAACGAGCGGCCGCCGCCGCGGAAGAGATTGACCCGCGCGGGGCCGTGGCGGGCGGAGCCGGTGCCCTTCTGCCGGTACATTTTCTTGC
>Ga0306921_10003653_pt1 | contig 15607 bp, 21 predicted proteins | sample sta12Cox44000080_FD_203760 | JGI IMG/M metagenome (GOLD analysis project Ga0306921, IMG submission 203760) | Lab enrichment of tropical soil microbial communities from Luquillo Experimental Forest, Puerto Rico - statoxic.12C.oxic.44.000.080 (v2)... | ecosystem: Environmental > Terrestrial >...
GTGAAAGGTCTCTCGGCTGTTGCCGACGAGAGATGCCGGACCGATAAGCTGGATGGGGTCATTAAGCACAGGTCGTCTCGCGAGACGACGATGGTCGGCCGCGGGGCCTCTCTCGACGGCCGTCTCTCTCTCGGCGGGACCGATGGTTCGAATCCGGTTCCCTCCAGCGGCGAGTCAGGCGAACTCCAACCAGGTTGGGGCCTAATCTACGCCCGCGTTCCAGGGCAACGACATCGACGGGGAGGTTTGCGCCGCCTGCGATTCGAACCACGGACATCGCGGACCGTCGAAATCAAACGCCTTGGCCGGCTTTGACCCGGTTTTCGGCCGCCGAAATATTAAACGAGAAGAGAGCTCCCAACGAGAAGGCGAACCATGCGAACCAGCGTGATCGGGCAGCTTGCCTTGATCGCGGCGGCCGTCTTCGGAGCATGGAATATCATCTGCCAAGGGATATCGATCGGCGGCTATACCGGAACCCGTATAGCTCCAGTCCCACAGCAGCGATGCTTGCGCTGAGAGTGAGGCCGTTATGGCGAGTACTCGCTGCACACGGAGGCAACGACCGCGCAGCTTGCGACGGCAGGGTCGAGCGATAGCTCGATTTAGGCCCACGGCATCGGCGTCTCCGTGAGGACCATTGATCGCGTTCGAGCTAGCGTTTGCCGGCCATCAAACCCATATCGCAGAGGCTTCCCCACTCAGGTCGATTGCTACATCGGTTGAGCCAGCACTGATGCCGCCCTTTTACGAACAAATCCAGTCGCACAATAAGGGTGCTTGGCTCATTCACCACAGCCAGAAGACAGCCAGCACTGTGAATGGTGCGGCGGAGTTTCCTGCCTTGGATGCGGCCGGGAAAGCCGCGGCGCTGCTGTCACAAATGGCCGAGACTTCACAGGCGACCCTTGACAAAGCCCGAGTGAACGTGCTCGCAAAAGCGGCTGGTCTGAGTCGGATCGAGTTGCCGGAACTGCTGCGGGTTTTGGAGCAGCGACGCCTCATCGAAATTTCCGAGAACGGCGATGTCGAGGTTTTAGGCCTGACCAGCCGGGCAACGGTCCAGCACGCGGCCGAGATCTTCGAGGAGCAAGATCCGACACCGGAGGAACGCGCCTCGATCGTGCTTGCCGAGGTGACCTCGGCGGCCCCGGTGCTGCAAGCGCAATTGGTCGAGTTTGTCGGCGACGAGTTCAAGCTTGGAATTCCGCAATGCCGCGAGCTGCTGGTGCGCTCCGAGACGGTTGGTTTTGTCGATGCCGAGGGGCAGAACACCGATAAGCTTTATTTCAACGGCAACCTGTTCCGGCGCGACAACTTGGTCAAAGCGAAGCGCGTGGTCGACTCCCTGTCGGCAGCCGAACAGGTGAAAGTCGCAGAGGTCGACGGAAAGCTCGCCCGCCTAGGGTGCCTCGGCGTCGGCACGGTCGAAATGATTTTGGGAAAGCCGCTGTTCCAGAAACTGCGGGCCGCCGGGATGTACGACGTCAATCACGTCGCCAATCCGTCGGGCGAGTACGGGTTCGTCACGCGGCCGGCCGCCTTCCACAAGTTCAACGACCCGCTCGTGGACGACGCTTTCGATCTCGCCAAAGCCCTAGTCGCGGCGCTCTCCTACGGCATGACGCAGAGCCACGCCTCGCGCGGGCGGATCGAGATGATCGGCGCCCTACTTCGAAAGCTGATCAACGGAGGGTCAGTTGGTCCCGCAACCGCGATCGGCGAGGATTACCGTGTCCTCGAAACCAAGGGCGTTATTCAGGTGATGAGGGCGCCTTCCTGCGGCTATACGATGCGGCTGCTTAAGCGCGACATCGGCGAGATGGCGCTTAACGTCTTGATCACGGGCGAAGCGGCATCGACTAATGTCGTCGACCGCCCCCTGCCCGGTACGATGACAGGTTATTCTGGGCCTGAGAAGACGCGCTCGGAGTTTCGCCGCAAGCAAAAGGAAGTGCCCGTGAGCCGCCGCGGAACCGAAGATGTACTCCAGGCGCTCCGGACGCAGGGAAAATTTTGATGGCTCTCGGAACGCCGGGCGGAAAGGGTCTTGATCTGGAAGAGGCGCTCAAGGCCTATTTCTGGGAGGCCGGCTATTTTGTTGTGCGCGGCGTCCCTTTTCGTCTCGATGGCGAGGATGTGACTGACATCGATCTCTGGCTTTACGAGCGGCCGGCTGCGCTAACGCGCAGACGCTTGATCGTGGACGCAAAGAACCGGCGGTCACCTAAGGTTTCGGAACGGATTATCTGGGCGCGCGGATTGCGGGCCGCTTTGGGTGTTGATGGCGCAATTGTAGCGACTACAGATCAACGGCCCACCGCCAGAAGTCTGGCGAAAGCACTCAATGTTGTGCTTCTAGGCGGCGAGGCGGTCACCAAATTGATGCACAGCGAGCAACTCAATAAGGGGGACCAGCTGAGATCCCAGGAGCTCGATCAGGCGGTCAAGCGCGTGGACGAGAGCCGTCGTTCTTCCGAATGGCGACAAAAGCTGCGCGACGCCCGGGAGGCTTTGATTTCAGGCATGGGTGCGCAGTCCGCGAATAGCAACCTTACCATCAGCGGTTACTTCGCGGAGCACACGGTCGCTGCGCAACCGCGGTCGGAGCAGGCGCAGGTCGCCCTCCGATTGTTCTATTTAACGTCAGCCCTCGCAGCTATTAGCCTTGACTTCGCGCTCGCTGATCAAGCCTTCCGACCGCACGAGGAGCGCAGGCGCGCCATCATCAAGAGCATCAGGTTTGGGGAAGCCGAGGGTGTTGCGATACTACCCACCGTTCGGGCGGCGATCGGACTTGCCCGCAAATACGCGGACAACGGAGCGGCGGTCGCCAAACAGATCGAATATGGTTTCAACGGTGATGCCGAACGCGTCCCGGCAGAGACTATTGCCGACTATGTGGCGCGCATTTCGGGATCGGACGCTTTGTTCAACATTTCCCGCGAACTCGAAAGAGCCTCATCGAGTATCGAACTGCCAGGTTTTGATGATCTGAGCAGCGAAGCGAAGTCGTTGCTAGGCGTCTTCCTCGATTTCAACGGAATCTCGAGAGAAAAGGTAGCGGAAGCTTGGCCTCGCAAAGCGAGGGGCCCGGTCGAGAAGAGCGCTGTAGCATCGGTAGCCAAAACAGGGCCGCTTTTCGCGGGCGGAGAAGGGCGCGTTGGCTCAGAAGCTCCGGGGGGCAAAGACCCGCAGGAGGTTTAATGCGTGGTCCCTCAGTACAAATGAACGCCGAAGCACTGCCAGGAACAAGTTTTCGATCCCTAATTAGGACAGGGCAGCATTTTCAAATTTTCGACGTCAACTGTCCGTCGTCGCTCCCATACCCTGTGGAACTTAAGGCGATTCTTTGGAACATTGTGACCCTCTAACTTATCCATTGCGGATCGCGGCGTTCCGCGATGAGATGATTAGGATGCTCCCGCGGCTGCCCAACAACCGAGCCTCGCTTGAGGCCCTGTGCGCGATGCCCATACGCAGGGTGATTTTGGCGTTTCTTACCTGGCGGATGCGGCTGATACCGGCCAGGCCAAGAGTCGTGACGCTCTGGTCCGGCGGTGTCACGCCGGCGCAATTTCAAGCGGCACGAGCAAAACTTCGGCCGCTGCTGGAGAAGGTCGTCACGGGACGCGACCTAACCCCACATCTCTCCGACTACGTAAAAACCGCTGGCATCGTGCTTCCCGGTGCGCGTGCGATGGAGCGGCGGGAAGACATCGACACGGTTCTGATCCGCCATGGCCTCCACCACTTCCACAGCGGTGTTGCCGGTCCCGGTAACCCGAAAGGGCGTAGTGGCAATCTCGTCTTTGCTGAGGTGTTGGAAGGGGAATTTCGAATAGTTGCTATCGCCGACCACCACGCGTTTAAGCGCAGCTCGCCGCAGCAGCTCCGCTTGTTTGAAATCTGCCAGTCGTACATCGCGAGGGGTGTTCCGCCGGGTCAGGGATTCATGGCGAACCCAGTCATGTCGTCGGGGCACCCCGCGATGCTGGTCGTGTTCGCCGACAGGTGCGAAACCGAGATATTGCGACTAGATCCTTTGCTGGATGATCCCGCTTTTATCGATAATCTTTACAACGGCCAGCCAATTATTAGAGACGGCCAGCCTGTTGCCAGACCCGTCGATCCATCACTAGCGTGGTACTTCAACGACTTAACACTCGGGATACTCGACAGGCGAACCTTGGTGTTCTTCTGTATTTTTCCTTTCTTTGCCCGGTAGAGACGTAGGCCGCATGGCCGCAAACTACGACTTCAGGCGCGTGAGGGCGATTTTCGATGGCGACGGCTCAGAAATCCGCGAGCAATTCATATTCTCAGGGCTGCTGCTGGCTATCTTCGAGCGGTTCAAGGAGTACGTCGTCAAACAGGTCGACGACTTTTTCGCGAACCGCTGGGAGCTAAGGGACGGGGATCTGAAGTGTATTCGGGGCGAGGAGTTCAAGAAGCTCATTAAGGAGAAAGGCGTCGGCGCGAAGGGACAGCACACTAACAAGGAATTCCGGGCCGCCCTACATTGGTTCTATGGCTTAGGGGCAATCACCCAGGATGAGTTAAACGGTATCGAGCGCCTCTATGAGTTGCGCAAACGGCTGCCGACTGAATGAAAGGTTCCCGACCAGGGCAGGATCGCCGTCTGCGGTGATGCGCGATCTGCGCGGTCGCTGCGAGCTTCGGCAAGGATCTGGTGGGCTCGGCGCGTCATCTCGAGCGCGGCGCGCCGGGTGAAAGTCAGCAGCAGGAGACGGTGCGGGTCGGCGCCGTCCAGGATCAGATGCGCCACCCGATGAACGAGTGTTTTGGTCTTGCCCGTGCCCGCGCTGGCCGCGATCAGCAAGGCCCGAGGCGACCTTCTGTCGCCGCCGATGCCGTATTCGACCGCGCTGCGCTGCGCCGGATTCAGTTCGCGCAAATATCGGTGGCGATCGATGTGTGCCAGCGCCGCGTTCCTCGTCTGTTCCCCTGATCTGCGATAGCATCGGAGAACCCGTGATCAATCGAGACGTTTGACGCGATGCCGGGCCGATAGCGCGTTTATACCTCAAGCGCATCCGACCGGCGTCCATGGCTATGGAAATTCGCGGTAAGCCTGACGAACTCGACCGGGTTGCCCGCGTCATTGGCGAGGAGAGAGGACAATGCGCATTCTTAATTTGTTTGCTGATGCCGATGGCGACTCGCACTTTCGTGAGATTGATTTTGACTGCACCAACGAGACACCCTGGGGTCTTAAGATATCCAAACGGCTTCCGGCTACAGCCATTCTTTTTGTCGAAGGCACGGGCACGGACGTTGATGTTCTTCTCCAGTCACCGCATCCGTCGCCATGCCGGCAATATGTGATCTGGCTCGACGCAGAATATGAACTCACCGCGAGCGATGGCGAGAAGCGCGTGATTGGGGTCGGCGAAGTAGTGTTGGCCGAGGACACGACCGGGAAGGGCCATATCACGAAACCACTCGGTCAGAAGCTCGCTCACGGACTTTTCATACCGATCGACTGATGGAGGCCGCGGCGGGAGGCCGAGGACCCCGAGGAAGCTCGTAGGCGGGCATCTCGCCGCGACGTAGGCCGGGCTGAGCGATTATCAGGCGGCGTCCAGCGCAGCCTGGCGGCGATCCGTCGTAACATCTCGCTCGAGCTTTGGACGACGGAAGGCAGATGACGAGACGAACTCGGCTCCCCCCGCCGCCCGGCCTTAGCGGACAAGCTGCTCGTCTGGTACCCGGACGACACCCCAGTGACAGGGTCCGGGCCGACCCACGTGCGCGATATCGCGACCCGCACCGTGGTCAACATGGTACCGGAGACGGCGACATGGATCGACATCGGCTTCACCGATGTCGAGGTTAGCAAGTGGTCAATGGATTACGGCCGCACCTTTCACGCGCATCATCGCATGACGGCTGACCCGGTAATCGGAACGACACAGCTCGTGGCGCTGCTGCAAGAGCGGATCGGCCGAGATGCGGATCTCGCCCGCAAAATCGCCACGCGCACCGCCGAGACCGGCAAGCGGCATGAAAGACTCCGAGCGCAATGGCGCAGAGCGGCCGAGGAGCAGGGGGACAAGGTGCCGATGACCGTACCCCGCCTGGCGCTCGAGGTGTGGCGAGCGATCAAAGACGAAGACTGGGTGCTCACTGCCGGGACGCTGCATCAGTGGGCGCGAAAGCTGTGGAACTTCGATCGACGGTATCGCCACGCTGGGCGGGAGTTCGGCACCGGAACGCAGATTGGAACTTCGCTCGGCGTTGCGCTCGCGAACAAGGGCAGCGCGGCCGGCTGGTCGTCGATCTCCAGCCCGACGGCGACTTGATGTATGACGCCGGCGCGCTGTGGATGGCGGCGAAATACCAGATCCCGCTACTGATCGTCATGTACAATAACCGCGCCTATTACAACGACTGGAACCATCAGATCGTGATGGCGCGTACCCGTGGTACGGATCCGAGCCGCGCCCATATTGGCATGGATCTGTTTGGACCGGCGCCCGGCTTCGCCAGCCTCGCCCGCTCGATGGGTTGGTGGGCCGAAGGTCCCATCGACAACGCCGACGATCTCCAACCGGCGCTCAAGCGGGCGGTCGGGCAGGTCAAGAAGGGCATGCCTGCGCTGGTCGACGCGGTGATGCAGCACCGCTAAGGCCGCGGCCGAACCGCGGCAAACCGCACGAATCAGCGACCGTCCCCTGAGTAGGCTAGAAGTACATTTTCGGGCAGCGTCCCTAAAAAGCGGGATCCCGAGCTGATATAAAGTGTGCCACCAACGACCACTGCACCGGGCCCATCAATCGAACCGCCGCGGGCCGCGACACCATTAACCGTGCGGTACTCCGTCTTGCGGCGTGTTCTGGCTACCCTGCTGCGCCGCCTGCACGCCCATGTTGCGAGCGACGATCCGTTCGATCCGCCATCAATTGCTGGTGAAAACCGAGCCGAATGCGGCGTGATTCGCGCCGCGACTATACAGAGTTTGCGGCGCTGGGGTGCAGCTTTATAACGGGGCCTCGAGCTTCAGCTTAAAGAACCACACAGGAAAGCGCCGCAAGCTTTCCGATCTGCAGGGACAACACCCTATGGTGCTCGTTCTCAGCTTCAGCCGCGACTTGCTGATGCGAGCGGTCGCATACCGCATGCAGGAACTGGCCTTGGGCGGCCTGCGCCCGGAGCCGCAGCGCCGGCTGCGGCAGATCGCACAGGAGTTCAGGGAAACCGGTTCGACGAGTGTCTCCAGCCCCGACCTGCTGCGAGCGAGCACGAAACGGGCAATGCTGATACGATGACAGCGCGACAAAGCACGGTCAGCAGGGAGGCGACGGTCGAAACTCGCCTTGACGGCAGCTGCGTTAAGGTCTGTGCCGTCGTGTTTGTCACGATGTCAGCGTACTGCTGCATGACTGTACCTTCGGCTGGAAGGCACGATACCATACCGAGCCCGCTTACCGCACGCAAGGTGTGAGGTGGCGCTGGTGGGGCAAGCGGCACAGCGGGTTTGCATTTTACTAACCCCCCGTGATCACGCTCGTTGCTCGGCGTCCAAGATAGCGTTGAACCTGTCTATCTCACTGCACTTTTGGCATTGGTCGAAGAGTTCAGCTTTGGTCAGTGCACTGATCAGTGGATGGGCATCAGGCAGACCTCCAACGGGAAGCGCGAATGGCGCTCCGGTCGTTTCTTGAAAGGCGGTGTTCAAAAATTCGGCCAGGTCGGTAAGAAACTCCTCGTCGGCTCCGGCCGGGAACGCTCCCAGAGTCTCTTTTTCCATCTGCGCCCTGAGATCCAGGTGCGCGATGCGCCGGCTCCTGGCAGGTTCGACGAACTTCCGGAAGCTCATTAACCGTCTGTTCACCTCCGCAAGTTTGGTCCGAACCTCCGGGGACCACGGCAGCTGCTCCAGTATGAAGTTCGTCGTGAGATTGATGCGCTTACCGGAGCCAGCTTGGTCAGTGATTTGGCAAAACCCGAGAAAAAGTTGGTTCCGCATTATCGCGTAGACGTTGCCGAATAGGAGCGGTGCCGTCCGTTGCAGCAGATCGGCCTGGCTCGGGCCACGATCGAACAGACTGCGAAACAGGTCATGTTCGATCTGTAGCTGCCAGCAAATTTTCGCGAACTCTTGGAGAATCTCTGTTTGGTCGTTCATGGCACCTCGTTCTTGCCCACTCAGCAACCTACCGGCGGGATCGTCTTGTGATCGCCGCAGTCCGCCGTCAGCGCCTAGCGCCGCTCAGAACCATATCAACCTGCCGGCTGCCGGAGGCCGAAACAGACCAGCCGCTGGCGCCACTTGAGGATAGACGTGTCGGGGCCATAGCGGGCGGCCATCTCGCCGGGGTCGGGCTCGACCTGATGCTGGCACTTCTTGCACCACACGATGAGCCTGACCTGGGCTGAGGCGGCAACACCTAGTGTCATCGGAGGACCGCGATAGGGTTTCACCGATGGGCGGCTATGTTGGTTCTTTGTTGGTCAGAGCTCGAAGCCGGTGAATAAGTTGTTCTTTTAAATCCCTTAGGTTTTCGTATTCTGGGCAGTTGTAACCTTGCAAGTCAAAATGCAACCCCGTCCCTGCCTTACGATACAGTATCACACGACGAGGCAACGCATGAGCATAACCGACCTCGTAATAGACGCTCGGCCGTGCCCCGGATAGATCTGCAAAGCAAAATTCAGCGGTCTTGATCTCGGTCAGGACACGCTCCGTTATTAAGCCTTCATGTTCGATGTCATCAGCCCTGATAGCTCGGATGCCAAATTGCACAAACACCTCCTTCACTGCATCTGATACATCGATGAGGTCGGGCTGTGACTTGTCCATCCACATCATGATAAATGCTATACCGGGGCGATACCTGGCTGTTTCCGCGGGAGTTCCATCCGGCAAATTGCCAAGGGCGGGCGAAGCAGCGACCAAGGCGAGGATCTCATCAATCTTGCCTGCCCAGTCAGCAAATGTTCGACCCGCCTGTAGGGGTGCGGCTGGTGCGTCATCCGACTGACCCGCACGTTTAACTCCCAATACTGTGTCCTCGTCGTGCAGAACTTCCGTGTCCCAGGAATAAAAGTCGCGGAGTTGCAGCGCCGCACGCATGGCCTTTGCCCCGATCCTTACGTCCTGCTGGTCTGCCTCGGATACCAACGGTGCATTGCGCAGACTGCGAGCTACCTGACCCATCAGGGAGAGAAGCCGCAGTGTTAGCCGTGCGGCCTCGCCGCGTATATCATCGGGCAGTTCTTCCCAATACGTGTCACGTGGACGACCCCCACGCCGGAGAAACAGGGATTTCGGCATGATCTCTGCCGCCTTCTTAAAATAGCCCTCCGCATCGATTTTTAGCCCTTGAAGCAGCTCGCTTAGTTCACGGCATTCTTGCTGATCAGTCATGGTCGGATCTCATGCAAAACGAGCGGCCCACTTCCATACCCCATATCGACAGCCGCGGCGATCTCACCCTTTAGCGCCGTCTCCGGGCTGCCGTCACCTTCGGCGGCGCATAGACCTTGGGGGATGGTCTCAGCTCGCGGGGTGCGCTCGGCTCCAACTTCTCCAGGATCGAGCGGAGCGGGTAAAGACGGGGGGACAGCGGATACCGGTCGGCATCGATCGCCTGCTTCACGAGCCGCAACAGCGCGGCCCGTTCTTCGTCGGTAAGTCCAAGGTTCGGCATTCTGGAGATATGGGATCGAGGTCGCGATGGGGCTCCGCTATACCATCGGTTTCCCGAGCGGACCGTAGCCCGCGTCCATGTTACCACATTGTTGCGGCGAGGTTACACCGTTAATGAAATTGTCCTCGTAAGCGCCGACGAGGCCTGACGAACGCTACGAAAAGGAGCAGGTTTCCATTGCCCCGAGTGCGCCCGCATCAGCTGGGGGAGAGCCATGCAGGTCGAGGTCCGGGGGAATGGACCTAAATCTTATCGCGCTCGGGGCAATACATAGATGCGCTTTGCCTACGCAAGTTCAATCAGGCAAAGTAGGTCAGCGCAGGGCAGGTGGCCACCCCTTAGCTGCCACGATCTCAGGCGTGCTCATAGGCGCAAGGCCGGTTTACGCGCTTGCTATGCGGGTGGCCCGGTCTCCACGCTCATTCGCACAGAAATCCGGCGAGCTGGCGGGCGGGGCCTTGGGCCGCTCTCGATCCCATTTCGGCCGTTCTCCTTCGCGGCTCAACCTGTCTCTGATCGCTGGAAATCTGACATCCACACCGGGTTTTCTGTGCGAGCCATCGCCGACACCGCGGCACGAAATCAGACCACCCTTACTTATCGCGTTTCTTCTCCGATTGGCCAATCTTCGATTTCGTCGGGGAAATTGACGACCATATAACGAACATTGAGATTATCCTTAGCAAATTGGAATGGAAGGCTTTTATGGTGCCTGGCGTTCTAGTTCGGTGGCTCGCGCGGAAGGATTCGGCCTGTGAAATATGATGTCGTCGTCGAGATTGTGCGGCCGGGAGCTTTTGGCGGCGGTCCGGGCCACGATCCCACTCAGCGATATCGCTCGAACATGGAAGCCGGCGCTCGATCGCCTATGGGCATTCCTGAAGACGCACGGCGACCTGGACCCCGGACACAACCTGTTCCTCTATCATCACCCAGCGTATCGACTTGAAGCGATGAATATCGACTTCGGTGTCCAGGTGGCGCACCGGTTCGAACCGGAAGGTGACGTCCGATGCATCGAGACGCCGGCCGGCGAGGTCGCGAAGACGGTTCACGGCGGTCCCTACGATCGATTGGGCGAGGCCCACGACGCAATCCATGCCTGGTGCGCTGCGAACAACCGGAAAATCGCACAGGCTTCGTGGGAAACCTATGGCGACTGGACCGAGGACCCGGCTCTGCTCGAAACGACGATCAAGTATTTGTTGGCTTGACGGTCAGCCGGCCAGCCGCAATCCGAGTGATCGCATTCGGTGCATCCTCGTTGGCGGGGCGCGTCTCGGGCAAGGACCGGTGACGACGAGTTATGCCCATTGCGGTCATTGCATCGAAGCCAGTCCCCGCACCTCACTGGATGGAAAGCGAACCTTCGGAGATGCCCCTATCGGCGCCGACCGGTTTCTTGACCAGAGGGCTGGAGTCTGCTGGGGGTCACAAGCGAACCATACAGAACTTCACCTCCAGTCTGGCGATCGATTGGTGGGTCAATTGGCTCCCAAGGATCGCAGACGATCGGCCAGATCGGCGGCGCCCGATGCCAAGACGTTGGCAAGGACCGTGACCCCACGCCGGTCGCGGGCGTTCACGTCGGCGTGATGCTGCACCAACAGATCGATCATCTCGGTTCCGTGCGTCAATGCGCCGTGCAGATGGTGCAGCGGCGTCCCGCCGTCTTCATCGCTTGCGTTCGCCAGGTCTGGATCGTGCGCCAGCAGCATGCGAACCCGGTCGGGTCGATCGCAGCCGACCGCGTCATGGATCCCGGCGCGATCGATCAGCAGGTCGACGCTGTCGCTTTGCCTGAGGTGCCAGGCCCAGCCAATCGGTGTGCTGTGGTGCACCTCGTCGCGTATGGCCGGATCGGCCCCGCGGTCGAGCAGGAAGCGGATCGCCGTCTCGATCTCCGAGCGGGTGAAACGCCCGTTCGCGGTGGCAACGCGATGCAACACGGTTGCCTTCATGTCGAGGCCGGGAACGATGGCGTTGATGTCGGCCCCTTGCGCGAGGAGAAAATCCGCCACCTCGAGCCGGTTGTGAACGCACGCGAAGCACAGCGCCTGGCTGAGGATGTTGGGGCGCGTCCGCTCACAGCGGAACGGCAATTGCCCGCGCTGCTTGAGCTCCTGTCCATACGGGTCGGCGAGAGCGCCGGCACCGGGCTTGAGCGAGCCGTCGGCGTCAAACCAGCTCTTCACCAAATCGAGCTCGCCCAGGCCGGCAGCAAAGCGCAGATCGCGCTTCGCGCCGCGTCGGCCGAGAAGCTCGGCGACCTCGACGAAGCCGAAATGCATTGCATAGGCCATCGGCACGCCGTCACCATCGACGCCATCGATGGCGGCGCCGCTGTCGAGCAAGGCGGCAACCACGTCGATTACGTCGAAGCTGACAGCCGACTCGAGCACGATGTCACCCTCGATGTGGATATCGGCGCCCGCCGCGATCAGCATGCGGGTCATGTCGTATGCGTTGTGTTGGGTGTTGGTCCCGCGAAAGACGCCTTCGGAGACGCAGAACAGCGGGATGGAATCGTTCGGGATCGGCGTGGGCCGGTGGAAGTCAGCGACCCATCGCGGATTGGCGGCCACGGGATCGGCGTGCAGGGTGTCACGCAACATCTCAATGTCGCCGCTGCGCACGGCGACGATGACGCGCTGCACCGCCGGTTCGAGGTGGAGGTAGCTCTCGTATTTGCCCCAGTAGGCGTATCCCTCCTGGTTGGCGATCAGCAGGCGGGCGTCTGCGTCGGAGAGCGATGCTGCCTCCGGATCGTAGTTCTCGAACCGCTCCTTCGCGTGCGCCGGTTGCAACGGACGCCGCCGAGTCGCGGCGTCCCCGACGGCAAATTCGGCTTGCAGTCGCACCACGCGCTGCTCGAATTCTTCTGTCGTCTCGACCCGGCACACGGATCTCATGATCAACTCGCTCGCGAGTGGGGAGCAATACGGCCCGAGCCATTCGTTGAACCAACGCTACCGTGCGCCATGTAAGGTTTCCAGCCGGCGCCCCAAGGTCAGCGCCTGGCGCCGGAATTCCGGCCCCAGGCGGCATGGACGGCACGCTGCGCGTGGGCAGCTCACGCGAGGGCCTAGGCCGAGCCCCGCGATTTTGGCGAACGTGATATGTCACCTCGTGATCGCGCACGAGGTGATCGCAAGGCCGGGATCGCCGCGGCCGGTATCGTTGGTCAGCTGCGGGCACTTCTCAAAACGATGTGCTCGTCCCGCCACGCGTCCGTCCGAAGGTCCCCTGACCTAACCCACAGCGGCCGGTCAGCCTCAGCCACAAGAACGCCTCCTGATGCCCCGAAGCGGACATGGCGATTTGGCACCGTGGTGCTATTGGCGGCGAACCGGCTGGAACAGCTCCACCAGGTTCCCGGAAGGATCTTTGAGAAGAACTTGCGAACCGCCGCTTCCGGTCACGATTTCATTGCGGAACTGCGCGCCGGCGGCACGCAATCGTGCGACCTTATCCGGAAGATCGTCCACAATAAGATGGATGCGGTTCCAGCCACCAGCTTCGGGGCGGGCGCCATCAGCCATGGGCCGCCCGGCTGAGCTGGTCGGTCCGCTTAGCAGTAGCCGCAGCGATCCAAGCGTTACGTCTGCGAACGCAGGGGCGTAGTTTGAGAGAACAGTGAAGCCGAGATGTTTCGTATACCACGCGATCGCAGCATCGACGTCGTGGACCATGTAGCGGACGTTTACCATCGTTGGCGGTGCAACTGGCATGAATCCCTCCAAACACGCTAATTCGTGGGACTGGAACACTGGCGGGGTGTTGCACTTGTCAATGCTCGACGTAACCCCGTAGCCACACGAGAATTTGCGGCCAGCCCTTATGCGCCTGCAAGCCTTCAGCCGTGAGACCCGAATGCGTCAGGCGAACGGTTGTGAGCCCGTTCTTTTCAGTCAGATCGAAGCGCACAAGCGTTTCCGTTGGATTTTGCTGCCAGTCTGGCAGCCAGGTGAAGGCAAGCACGTGGGGCGGCTCGATCGTTCGATATTCTCCTTTTACGGTGAAAGGCCTGCCGAAGCCAGTGCCGCTCATCGTCCATTCGCCGCCAACCCGCAGATCGGACTCAACGTGCGTGGTCTGAAAACGGCCTTCGGAGCCCCACCACTCCTTGCGCTGCTCGGGATTGGTCAGCGCCTCAAAGATGCGCTTGGCTGGCGCTTTGATGGTTATTTCCTGAATGACGGTTTCGTCTGCACCAATTGTCGTCATCGCTCCTCCTCGACATGGCGTTTCAGGCTTTGCAAGGTCGTGCCCCAGTATGCCTCGTAGTCGCTAATCCAATCGCTCACCGCGCGCAGCGGCTCGGCATTGAGCGCGCAGATTCGGGTAGTGCCTTTCTCCGTCGTGGCGACCAGACCGACCGCACGCAGCATGCGTAGATGCTTGGAAATGGCCGGCCGACTCGTGCGGAAGTTTGCGGCGATCTCGCCGACGCTGCAGGGGCGGCTGCGTAGCATTCCGAGAATCTCGCGCCGGGTCGGATCGGCGATCGCCCGAAAAACTGCCTCATGCTCGCGGTTTAATGTAACCATCCGGCTATAGTAACCGTTCGGTTACCGATGTCAAGCAAGTCCGCGGTGCCTAACGGCTGGCGCGTTCGCCGGACCGTCAAAATCATCGCCGCCCGGTGTACGCCGTCCGGCATTGCTGGCGTTGACGACTACCGCTATCGGGTGTCATTATCGGGCTTCGAGATGCCTAACGAACGCTTTCTCTATACGGGCTTGATCCGGCTTCACGTCCTGCATCATGCCGTAAGGGAGCCGGTCTACGGACTGGCGATGATCGAGGAGTTAGGTCGGCACGGATACAAGGTCAGCGCCGGAACGCTCTATCCGATCCTGCATGGGCTGGAGGAGCGTGGCTATCTGACATCGACCGAAGAACGCTCGGGGAGTGTGGCGCGCCGAGTCTACTCGGCCACCGAGGCCGGCAGAGTGGCGCTTGCCGCGGCTAAGTCGAAAGTGCGCGAACTCTTCGGCGAACTATTCGAGGACGAAACGCAGGACGGTCCGGGCCGATGAGCGCGATCAATGGGGCGACAGAGACAACGGCCCCTCCCGGTTCTGCGCTGGAGACCCTTCGTGTCTTCCTGAAGCTCGGCTTGACCTCGTTTGGTGGGCCAGCCCAGTCCACCCTTCGATCCCACGCCCGTTACCGTGACAAAGCCTTACTCTGCCTTCGTTGCGAGCGGCTACACCACTTATGTTGGCATCCCCGGTAATGTCTTCTCGCCAATTGCCGGGGTGCTGACCACCGATTACTTGTTCGTCAAGGAGGGGCGCGCAGCCCAAGGACCCATGGACCCATCATGCGGAATATCGTCAATGGCACGGCTCAGTGAATAGCTCATTCACAAAGCGATGCTGCACAGCGTGCGACCAACCAACCTCATTCGCCGCGCGCATGGTTTCGGTAAAGCGTTCGGGCATGACATCGGTCCCCGTCTAACCATTCGATTGTCAGGATAGCGGCTCCGCCCGCGCATTTCACGGGTGCGCACGCATCTCGGTTGACATTGCGCACAAAGCTCTGGCGCCTTTTTCAAGCGATTCGGGTACTGGTCGTTCCAGGGACCGATGGTTCGAATCCGGCTCTCTCGCGCGAGGAGTCTGCAAACTATCGGTTCCTCAGCGTTCGATCGACGGAGCGCCGCTTCCATCCTCGGCACCTCCCCTCCGGGAGTATAGCCCGATTAAGGCCGAGATCCGAGCGTTTTTCGGGCGCTCAGGAGATCTGCTGGTACACGGCGGAAGGCAAGCCCGGAAGTCTTGAGAACGGCAAGGCGGGCCTCCATGGTGCCAACTTCGTTGATAGGATGTGTAATTGCCAATAATAGGGAGAACTCACCGATGCCAGACAAGCCAGCTACTCTGTACACACGTTTGGGGGGATATGACGCAATCGCTGCG
>Ga0306921_10003654_pt1 | contig 15605 bp, 14 predicted proteins | sample sta12Cox44000080_FD_203760 | JGI IMG/M metagenome (GOLD analysis project Ga0306921, IMG submission 203760) | Lab enrichment of tropical soil microbial communities from Luquillo Experimental Forest, Puerto Rico - statoxic.12C.oxic.44.000.080 (v2)... | ecosystem: Environmental > Terrestrial >...
AAGCGGCGCTTCGTCGGTCGGGGAATGCACCTGGAGTTTTGTCACCCGGAGTATCGGACACCTATTATCACCTCGCCGGTTAAGGAAATCCGGGAGTGTCCTCAACTGAGCCAGGCGGTCGGGAATCGGAACGCGTCCATAAGGTAACGAGAGCGATCTCCACTGAGCTCCCGTCTCGAACGCCAAGAGTTTGGCGGCTCCAATCCAAGATGCTTTTCCCCTAACACAGCGAGTTCGCAACCCCATCAATTACTGGCTTAAAAGCCGTTATTCCACTGCAGTAATGGCCGTGGTAAGGTGCGTTGGAGCCGATATCCCGGCGAAAAGGAGCCCGATGCAGAGACGCACATTCATGAACGTTGCGGCCGGAGCGGCGACCGCGCTGTGCTTGGATCCTCGGGCGCTTGCAGAGGAGCAAGAACGGGAAAGGCCGGTGGTCTATCCCGACCCGGCAATAGAAGTGATTGATCAGCGTTTCGCGAAGTACAAGGTTGGGAACGCCGCGGTCGAACGCCTGTACACGGGTGCGCGTTGGGCGGAAGGACCAGTGTGGTTTGCCGACGGACGCTATCTGCTCTTTAGCGACATTCCCAACAATCGGACGCTGCGATGGCTGGAGGACACTGGAGAGGTCAGCGTTTTCCGCAGCCCGTCGAATTACAGCAATGGCAACTATCGGGACAGGCAAGGAAGGCTTCTAACCTGCGAGCACGATTCGCGCCGCCTAACCCGGACTGAACTCGATGGCACAATCACGATACTGATGGAGCGATTCCAGGGCAAGCGCCTAAATGCCCCGAACGATCTCGTGGTCCATTCTGACGGCGCCATCTGGTTCACTGATCCGGGCTACGGCATCATGTCCAATTATGAAGGGCACAAGGCACACCCTGAATTGCCCGCCAACGTATATCGCCTGGACCCCACTACCGGTGAAGCGACCGTCGTTGCTGCCGACATGGATAAGCCCAATGGCCTGTGTTTCTCTCCCGACGAGAAAAAACTCTACGTCGTGGATACCGGCGAACCGAAACAGCCGGGTGGCCCCCATCCCATCCGTGTTTATGATGTCGAGGATCGTGTGCGCCTGAAGAACGGCCGCGCCTTTGCCGACATGTCGCCGGGGTCATCGGATGGTATTCGCTGCGACGTAGACGGAAACCTCTGGTCGGCTGCCGGATGGGGAGGCGAGGGTTTCAACGGAGTACACGTGTTTGCACCCGATGGCACGCTCATTGGCAGGGTTCATATCCGGGAAACCTGCGCCAATCTCTGCTTCGGCGGCGCGAAAAAGAACCGGTTGTTTATGGCTGCAAGCCAGTCTCTCTACGCTGTCTACGTCAACACCGAAGGATCCCAGACACCATAACACCGCAGTTTCTGCGGTTTGGGTCGGAGCCGACACTCGGCAAGCGGAGTTCACCCGGGATGAAGCGGCTTTGGCAACAATGCCGCGCGGCAGACTTGCAACATTGCCCACCCGCGGTTAGGTTCTATTGCAGGAGCAACTCAAGCCATCCATGAAAGCGGCATGGTATGAAAAGCAAGGCGCGGCCCGGGATGTTCTGATCGTCGGTGAGATGGACGAGCCACGACCCATCGCGGGTGAAGTTCGGATTCGCGTTGCGGCTTCGGGTGTAAATCCCGGCGATGTGAAAAAACGCGAAGATACTTTTGGAATCGGCATGCCCTACCCGCGTGTCATTCCCCACAGCGATGGTGCAGGGACTGTTGATGTTGTGGGTGAGGGAGTATCCCAGGAATGGCTGGGGCGGCGGGTCTGGTGTTATGGGGCTCAATCGTACCGTCCTTTCGGCACGGCCGCCGAATATGCCGTTGTCCCTTTGCCGCGAGTGGTGACATTACCGCAAACGGTGCCCATGGAACAGGGTGCCTGTCTCGGCATTCCCGGCATAACCGCTCACCGCGCGGTTCATGTTGCGGGCCCCGTCAAGGGGCGGACCGTGTTGGTGCAGGGTGGTGCGGGAGCGGTTGGGGCATGCGCCGTTCAGCTCTCGCATCGCGCGGGAGCGCGTGTGATCGCCACTTGCCGCTCTGAAAGCGATATGGAAATCGCTACACGCGCCGGTGCCGACGAGGTCCTGTTGACTGACGAAAAGTTAGCGGAGCGTATCCGGAAAGCAGCTCCCGACGGCGTTCATCACGTGGTTGAAGTGGCTTTCGCCGCGAACATCAAGATCGACGTTGAGGTACTGGCCGAGGGCGGTTCTATTGCAACTTACGCCACCAACGCCCCCATGCCGGAAATCCCATTCTGGCAACTGGTCTTTAGCAACAGCACCACCTTCTTTATCGGCAGTGACGATATACCGGCCGAGGCAAAGATCGAGGCTGGTCGCGCCATCAATGAGGCACTTGAGGCGGGTTGGCGGGGTCTTGATATCGCCCAACGGTTCCCGCTCGATGACATTGTGCAGGCACATGAGTTCGTCGAACATCCGAAAGGGTCCGGACGGGTGATTGTAACCATCTGAACACCGACAGTGGCCGCCCAGACAGATTTCATGGCCATGCCATAAATACTCGTCGTCTCGAAGGAAATGGAGATACAGCCCCTGGACCGCCTTCGCCAACTGCTTCTGCTTCGCAGGCGTTCCCCATCCTTTCCCGTTGGGATAATTCTTCATAAACTGCCCGACCGTTAGTGCTTGGAATCGTGCGTGCCAGGAGATCAGCACATGCCTGGCCAACATCTGTGACCACGATGGCATCAATACCCTTTTGTTTCACGACTCCGGGCGTTCACTTTGCCGTCGTCATTTCGAGTTGCATCAGTGAGAGACCCGGAGCAGACTGCCCAGATTTTTCTGCAGCGCCTCGGCATACGCCTCGCACTGCGCCAACCGCAAACCTGCGGCTGCGACCGGGCCGTTGTCCGTGAATTCCAGAAACCTCCTAGTGTCGGCCTGGTACCTGGGCCATGGTGGCTGGCCATTGGGGTCTGGTCGGCCAGTCTTTGCAAAGTTCGTCCAGTACTCCTGCATGGCCTTGGAAATAGCGTAATCGGCAGCCTGATAATTGGGACCCATGGGACGTGGCTCGTCCAAGTTTCCCAGTACGTAGACCACCTCGCTGGCGTGCACTGCGCCCTGCTCCGGATGCCCAGGAACCCCGCGGTTGAATTGGTATTGATACGTGGGGATTCCAGCTTTGCTGTTCCAGTCCGCGACCACCATGGATGGGCAACGGAACATCATGTCAGTAGTCAGTTGGTCTCCCGCGGTCCCGTAGAGCGGATCGGGAACGGCTTGCGACACTTTCCCCTGCCGTGACGTGCTGATGCCGTACAGCGGCAACACTTTCGCGGCCAGATCGCCGTAACCGGCCTCGATACGTTGCTTCACCGCCATCGCATCGGGTGGTCCACCAAACTCTCGCGCGTTAATCCCAATGATCAGGTCGGCCGGTATCTGCTTGCCGGCTGCGAACACCTCGGCTGGCGATTGCGGCAAGACGTAGCCATCAACCGTCACGTACAGACTGGCAGGAACCCCATCGGGAGTGGCGAACTTCCCGAAGGCCTCCAGGAGTTGTTCCACCCTGGCCGCACGTAGGGCCTTGAGGGCGCCCGGTCCGGAACCTATACCGGCGAGTTCCGCAAACCTGACGCCCTGCTTTTCGGCCTCACTGTGGGGCATTGCGCCGCCGTCGAGGAGAATGCTTCCGCTCTGTGCGATGACGCGCTGGAACAGCCCTTTCGCCGGTGGGGAAGCCATCAGGAGGTTGGCATCCATGGCGCCCGCCGATTCCCCGAAGATCGTCACGTCCGCAGGATCGCCGCCGAATTTCTTGATGTTCTCGTGCACCCACTGCAACGCAGCGATCTGATCCATGAGTCCGTAGTTGCCCGAGGCATGGTTGGTCGATTCGGCCGTCAACTCAGGATGGGTAAGAAACCCGAATACCCCCAGCCGATAATTGAAGCTGACGAGCACAATTCCATGTCGCATCAGGCTCTTAAGGTTTCCGTTGCCCGATCCGGCAACGTTTCCTCCGCCGTGAATCCAGACCATCACCGGCCGCAATGAGGCTGGCGGCCAATCCGGCGTCCAGATGTTCAGGTAGAGGCAGTCTTCGTTGACGGCCTTGGGCATACCCCACATCGGATTTTGCGAGCACTCGCCTCTGAACTTGAGGGCATCGCGGACGCCGTTCCACGCTTTCACCGGCGCGGGTGGGCGCCAACGCAGTTCGGCAAGCGGCGGTTGCGCATAAGGAATTCCCTTGAATACCGCGCCGCCATCTTTCAGCTTGTGGCCTCGGACCTGGCCGCCAGCGACGGTCACAACCGGGTCATCTGCCAACGCCGCCATCGAGACACACATAGAAAAGAGAGCGCAGAAGAACAGGCGTGGGATAGATGAGGAATTCATAATTGCATCGGCTCCAGGTTAAATGAGGCCAGGTTTCCCGGAACAGCAGAGGGTATCGCGTAATATGGGAGGAGTAAAGAATTGCCAGCGGTTAGGACGCGAAAACGCAGTAACGATGAAGGTCGCCAGCAGAATACTGCATCCGATAAGCAGGGTTACGGGCGTCCTCCTCGCCCGGTGCTTTCTAGCTGGCCCTTCTCGATTAGGGACTTCATTCCGTCGATTGGCGAGTTGTTCCACTCGTCTACGCGGATGACGGGCGATCCACGGGATGGCAGCTCTTGTCTGTTGGTCGACCGGTCCGCCATTCGCCACTCGGACCATTCAGGTCCCGCGTGCTCCCTTGCCAGCGAGTGAGGGATCCAATTGGATGTCTCAACTTGGCGTCGGTCATTGGCACCCGCACCTCAGGATCTTCGCTCCTTACTATGACAACTCGATGCTGGGCAGCAACGAGTTCGGCAGCCCGCTTCCCCAAGTATCGGATGACGCGGGGAACTCCATTTTTCCGTGGTGGTGGTTCCAGTGGACGACCGGCTGGCAGTTGAAACGCGCGTGAATTAGGCAGCCACTTCAGAAAAAGTATCCCGATGATTCTGGTTACTGGAGCAGCGGGTTTGAGCGGTTCCATGGTGCTCCGCGAGCTTGCGCGACGGAACACCCCGTGAAGGGTACGAAATCGGGGGCGTCCGGGTTGGAACGATTTCCTTCGGTCAAATTGATCGAAGGCGATATGCTCAGAACGGAACGCAGATAGTGCATCCCGCACCCGCGAAATGCATGGTTGAAACAGCAGTATTGGTCGGATCCGCGCCGAACTCTGAAACCAAAGCCGCGAGTACCACCTCCATGTTGGCAACTGCCTAACCGCAGTAGACTGCAGTCCGCGTCGGAAAAATTGTGAATGGTCATCTCCGCTGATAGATTTATCTGGCCCGAGCTTAGAGCACCTATGCCGCCGCTGTTCCGGAAAGCCGTCAGGGCGGTGTGTGCCGGCAGAAGCCTGCGTCAGATTCACCTGGGGATCGGACCCGGTTGCGCGATGATCGCGGCCGCTTGGATGCAGGTTACAACTTTGGATTAGATGAAAGTTTCGCTTGGTACATGTTGCGTGAACCCGCCTTGGGATTGACCTCACGGTTCCTTCGTTCCTAAGTCAAGTGACCCTCCGCGACACGTTCACCAAAGTAATGAATCCGGTTAGTATTACAGACTCAAAGGAGCCTGTGATGAAAGCGACAACTGCGGGTAGTATCAAAACCGTGTGGCTTATTCTGATGGAGAACCACAACTGGTCGCAGATCAAAGGCAGTAAGAGTGCACCTTACATCAACAACACCCTCTTACCAATGGCATCGCATGCCGAGCAGTACTTCAATCCTCCTGGCATTCATCCTAGTTTGCCAAATTACCTGTGGCTGGAAGCCGGAACAAATTTCGGCATTCTCGACGACAATCCCCCGAGTGTGAATTCGCAGGCCACAACCCAGCACCTGGTCAGCCTCCTGCAGCAAAAGGGAATCTCGTGGAAGGCCTATCAGGAAGACATCTCCGGTACCGATTGTCCTCTGGTGAGCAGTGGGGAATACGCAGTGAAGCACAATCCGTTCGTGTATTTCGCCGACATCACGAATAATCAAAACCCAAACTCAGCCAACTGCGTCGCCCATGTTAGGCCTTTTACCGATTTGGCTGGTGACCTGACCACCAACAATGTCGCCCAGTACAACTTCATCACACCAAATCTTTGCGATGACATGCACGATAGCTGCCAGCCACTCCTCGATCCCATTAAGCAGGGAGACATGTGGCTGGCGAATAATCTTCCCATGATCCTCACTTCATCGGCCTATCAGATGGGCGGAGCTGCATTCCTGACCTGGGATGAAGCTGCGACCGGAGATGGTCCGATTGGCATGATCGTCCTGTCTCCGCTTGCGAAAGGTAAAGGCTACGAGAACTCGATCTACTATAACCACGGCTCTACGCTACGCACTCTCCAGGAGATTTTCGGCGTCACGCCCCTATTGAACGATGCCGCCAAGCAGACCGACTTGAGCGACTTGTTCAGCGTTTTTCCATAGCCACATTATTGGCAACGGTTGCCCGCGCAGTGGTTCCGCGTTTGTGCAGACGTGGTTAGGAATTGGTAAAAAATAAACTTTACAATTGCCCACACACTAAAAATCCGTACCCAAGGTCACCAGGACAGGGAGCGCGGGTGTAGGGTGTAGTTCCAGTCACCATGAAATCTATGAGGTTTCAAACTCAGCGCGCGCATTTCGTCGTCCGTGATCTTCTGACCTGGTTCGTACTCGCGGGTGTCGAGTAAAGCTTTCACCCGAAGACCGCTCTTTGTAGTCGTGCCCCCAATGAGATGAACCACTGCCTCGTAGCTCAGAAGCGGCCGGCCGCGCCAGTTCATACTGATGAACGAGAAGAGGCGGTGCTCGACCTTGTTCCACTTGCTCGTGCCCGGCGGATAGTGGCACACCCACACCGCCATCCCCAGCCGATCGGCCAGAGCCTGCAGATGGACTTTCCAGGCGCGCAACCGTGTACCATTGCTACCGCCCGCATCGGCGCAGATCAAAAGACGCTGGGCTTTGGGATAAGCTTTCCGGCCGAGTAGCTGCCACCACCGGCGAATGCTTTCGACAGCAAATTCCGCCGTTTGGTGGGTGATGCCCACGTTGACGACCGCTTCGTCCCGGGTGAGGTCGTAGGTCCCGTAGGGGATCGCCTGGCCTACACCTTGGGCTGGAAAATCGTGGACGTGGACCGCCTCGGGGTCGCTGGCTGGTTGCCAACGACGGCCGCGATTTTCCAAGGCTCCGACCAATTCTTTCTTTTTCGTGTCCACACTGATCACCGGGTCATGGTGGCGCACGAAGCGCCGGACTTGCTGGTTGAGATAGCGAAACTGCGCGTCGCGATGGGGATGTTGGGTGCCCTCGATCGTCTTCCCATTCGCCTGCAACGAGTATCCCAGTTCTCGTAGGCAGCGCGCGACGGTGACATGCGAGACGGTGTAGCCTTGCCGGGCCAGCTCATCGGCTAAGTTACGAGTCGATTTGTTCGTCCACAACAGGTAGCTCTTCGGGTCGCCGGCAGTGCTGGCTTCGACCAGGCGGGCCAGAACCCGCTTAACGTGGGGATCGGACTCCTCGATTCGCTTGCGTCCGCCGCCCTGGGTACGAATGCGGCCGCTTTCCGGCCGGGAGGGCAAGCAGCCGGCTTCTAACTCCGCCATGCCTCTTAAAATAGTGGGCCGCGACATGCTCGTCAGCCGCGCCAAGCGACTAACCGCCCCACGTCCTTCTTGCAGCGCTCTCTGGGCGACAAAGACCCGCGCTTGCGCTTCATTCAACGTGCCCAGCACACGCAACCAGAGCCGCTCGGTTTCCGGAAGTTCCGCCTTCGTTGCCATCGCTGTATAGTCTCGCACTAGCGACAGGATAGCGAGCAACTTCCAGATTGTAAAGTTTATTTCTTACCAATCCCTTAGGGTGTTTGGTTTTTCCATGCCCAGCCGCCTATGAGTCACATGCTATTGCGGTTGCGCTAGGATTCGCGCGAAAAGTTACCCACGCTTGCGCGTGCAACCTCCGGCGTCAAGCTGTCACCAGAGGGACGCCCCATCAACTGTAAGTTCCGTTCTCTGGACCGAGCTTAGTGACTCGTCGAGCCTGCCGCGCAAAGTCGCGGCCGCGGTGTCCAGCGCCTTGAGCACCGCTTCCTTGCTTGACGCCTGTTGCTGCGCTTCGGCCAGGGTGTCCCTGGTTGGCCTCAAAGCGGTGAACTGCCGAACATTTTTGGCGAGGGAATGTCCAATTCCCAATCAGGCTCCAGTGATCAGAGCGGTCTTGCCTATCTCCTTTTCCGTGATTTGCCTCCTTCAGAATTCAACCCATTCTTTTTAGTTGCTCGCCGCCAGCATTCCTTGTTCAAGAGCCGGTGCTGCTTTGGCCTTAGCCGAATGCCGATCGCGGATTTCCGATTGCCGGTTTCCACAGAGGATCGCCAGAACTTCGTTCCAGTCGTTCGCTCTCAGCGGTGCCTTTTCGCGCGCGTTGTGCGGCGCCGTGAAGAGGATGCCGGTACCGCGGAAGCGTCTGAAGTGGCGCGAGCGGTCATCGACGAGGTAATCGGCATCGATGACTTGCTTGTCGCCGCAGAAGACGAGGTTGCTGGTGGGAATAAACGGAAAGTTCTCGCCCAGCCAGCGGAACTTCGCGTCGAAGGAACGCGGAACCTCCATCGCCGCACTGGTGATAAAGACGTCGAACTCTTGCGAGAGCGCGCGTACCGCTTCCTGCGCGTCGGGAATGAGTTCGAGGTCGTCAAAGAATCCATCCTCGTGCGGCAGGCGCTCGAGGACCGGCCGGAGCTTTTCAGGGATTGCCGCTTCCAGTCCGACCTCGGTGATCCGCTGCGGAGTGAGACTTTCGCCGGTCGCGCGATTGTAGAGGCTGAGGTGTCGGGCGAGTGCATCGGCGATGACTTCGTCCATATCAACAGCCACGCGCAGACGCCGTGCCCCACTGACGCCGGGCGCGGGAGCTGCTGGCGCCGCCGCTTTCCAGGTGGCTTTCATCAACAGCGACATCGAGACTAGGACAGCGGCAACAACGTTCGCCCAAATGACCGCCGGCGCATGGAAGATGATGCCATAGGCCAGCCACAGTAGCACCCCGAAGAGATAGACCGAGAGCGTGGTGTAAGACAAATCTTCTCCGCCCTGCTTGCGGATTTTCAAAATCTGCGGGACGAATGCGCCCGTGGTGCAGATGGCGGCGATGGTCCCAACGACGGCCGTGATTGCTGGTGTGCTCATACCCTAAGTATGACGCCAGATGCCCGTGATAATTACAATGAAGGTTTTGCCAGTCTGTGATAACTATCAGTTATGGAGCTCGAAGATCGGGAGCTGCGGTCGTTCGTGGTTTTGGCCGAGCAACTACATTTCGGCAGGTCGGCGAACCTGCTGCATATCTCGCAGCCTGCGTTGAGCAAGCAGGTCAAGGCGCTTGAAGAAAAAGTCGGCGGCGCACTGCTGGTTCGCAACCGCCGCGACGTCCGGCTCACGCCGGCCGGAGAGATCGTCTACAGCGAAGCGCGCAAAATCGTGCACCAACTCGATGCGTTGTTGCAAACCGCACAGTCCGCTGTTCGCGGCGAAGCCGGCAGGCTGCGGATCGCAGTCGGCATCGCTACAATCCACAGCCTGGTGCCGCCTGCGGTGCGGAAGCTGCGCGAGCTCCATCCCAAAGTGGAGATCCAGGTGGGAGACATGTCCACGCCACGGCAAATGGAAGCGCTGCTGGGGGGCGAGGTGGACGTTGGATTCCTGCGGCTTCCAATCGCGCATCCGCAGATCGTCACCCGAAAAGTCCTGAAAGAGCACTTGACGCTGGTTGCCTCGAGCGCATTCCGCGGCCCGCTCAACCTCCGCAAGGTCGCGCAGCAACCGTTCATCGTGATTGCCCGCCAAGTCTCCACTACCTATTACGACCATTGCATCAGGTTGTGCGGAAGCGCCGGTTTCAGTCCCAGGGTGGTACAGGAGGCGCAGGATATGTTTACGCTGCTAAACCTGGTCCGGGCCGGAATCGGGACGTCGCTGGTGCCGCGCTCAGCCCGAAAGATGCGCGTGAGCGGCGTGAGATTCGGCGACATCCGCAGCCGCGAAGCGGAATGGGACGTTGGCGTGGCATGGAACAAACAACACGAGTCGGCCCTGATCAGGAATTTTGTTCAGATTTGTCTGGAGCAGAGCCTCGTCCGTTCTCGATCCTCCCCAGCGCAAAAGTGACAGGAGGCGCGCTTGGCTTGGGAACATTATTCCCACGAGAGACCAGAACCCGAATGCCAGCTTTCAAGGGTGGAATGTCTCTGGGTATATTGGCCGGGGAGAATTCTGCAATCTTATTAACCGTTGCTCGCTGCAAAGTGGCAGCCTCCCAAAGTAGTGCGAAACCCGAAAATAATCACACATTGCAAGTACTTGATGAACCTCATGCTCAACGGCATCGAGACGATGAACGACAGAGACAGTGGATGCTATCGCTCAGGCTTTTCTTGATCGGGAGAGAATCGGACGGTCCGTATGAAGATAGTCTCTGTAAATGTTGGGTTACCACGGGAGGTCGTCTGGAAAGGTATTACCGTCCAGACGGCCATTTTCAAGGAGCCCGTTGCTGGCGCTGTGGTCATCGGGGAACTGAACTTGGCTGGTGACCAGCAGGCGGACCTCACAGTGCATGGTGGATCGGAGAAAGCGGTGTACGCTTATCCGGCCGAGCATTACGAGTACTGGCGCAAGCGGTTGTCGGATGTCTCGTTGTCGTGGGGTGCATTTGGTGAGAACCTCACAACCGAGGGGCTGTGGGAAGATACGCTAGGCATTGGGGACCTTCTCAGAGTCGGCTCGGCGCTTCTTCAGATTACCCAGCCCCGCATGCCCTGTTACAAGCTTGAACTCAAATTTAACCGCGACGACATGATTAAGCACTTCCTGGTGAGTAACCGCAGCGGATTTTACTTCTCCGTGATCGAGCGAGGGGAGGTCGCTGCGGGATCAAGAGTTGAGATCTTAAAGCGAGATCCCGATCGTGTCACGGTCAACGATATAGTGCGCTTATATCTTGGTCAAACACGCGATCCGGAACTGCTTCAGCGAGCCACGAACGTCGGTGCGTTGCCCCAGAATTGGAGAACTCAACTGCTGCTGAGGGCGCAAAACCGGGTTTAGCAATCCCTTGGGGGCTGGTGGATCTCGCGTTTCTGGACGTATCCTCGGCAAAGCGGACACAGAGCAGCTACTCAGTCCGGTGGTTCGATCCCAACTCTGTCGCTGACGGCACCGCGAATCCGCGGTTTGCAGCCGAGATATCGTTGGGTTGTCTGAATGGAAGCGTACCCATACAGAAACTGGATCTGCACGCCCAAGCTCTATTCGCCAATTTGCCGGGGCGCCGCAAGAGTCCGCACGCACTCACCGATGAGATTCTGCGCCAATGCATCTGTTTGAAACCCAAGCATCGCTGTGAAGTGGAGTTTGTCGAGACGACCAAAAGGGGAAGGCTGCGGCATGCGGAGCTTCGCAGACTTGTGAGCTAGAACTGGAGAGTCCAGAGTGAACTTTCCGTCTGTCCCCCGTTTTCCAGATCAGGCTGTCCCGTTTTGGCCAGACTTCTCCCAGCTCACGCTATGAAGAATGAGTACGCCCTGGACAGTTCTGACTCCAATTTCGTAGCCAAACGCACCCTTCGCGCTTGTCTCGAAGAGTGCGTTTTAAACTGATGGTAACAAGCAGAGATCCGATTGGAACTGGCCTCTTTCGTGTGCGGCGCAGAACCGAAATTGTCTAAGGTCGGGACTGGCGATCAACCTCCCGGCCACCGCCCTCTGGCGATAGTCTGCGAATTGCCGGCTTATCAAGGACTCAGCTGCTGTTGTGTTTTATTTCGGCGCTTGTCCGGGTGGGTTTTCACTAGTTGGAGGCACAATCCCCTTGATTCGCAAATAGGTCACCATGTTCCCATAATGCTCATCTGTGTGCGCCGTATTGAGCGAGAACGCTGTGAGCTTCGCTATGTCGAAGTTCATGAATTTCACCATCTGGCTGCCTTTGGCATCGGTCATGCTGTCGAACGCCTTGTTGCAGTACGCAACGGCGTCCTTAAGTGCGGCAACAAGATCGGCCTTCGAGGACTTTGTTTTTTCGATTTCCTTTGCTGGGTTGGATTCGCCGAGGCCTAGCGAGCAGAACATGTACGAAGCGTCGGCCACATGGCCAACGATCTGGCCAAAACTTCGAACCTCCGGTGTCGGTTTGAAAGAATAGTTTTCTTCCGGCATTTTCTGCGCCGCACCGATAACGGCGTTGCTCACAAACGAGTACAGACCTTGTTCGCTCGCGGTAATCGGGTTCGCTGGCGGCGTGGCCTGCGCTTGTGATTTTTCCTGCCCGAGTAGAGCACAGGGAACCGCCATCAGTGCAGCAAACGCAAAACAGAGTCTTTTGTTCACGAGATACCTCCCGGGAAATCATGCCACATCTCGAAGTGGCAAAGTAGGGAACCGTGCTCCGGGCGGCGGGTTGACCTACCTTTGTGAGATAGGTTTTTCCTTCTGGTTTCCGACTCGAGCGGGTCAGCACAGAAGCGTGATTTCGCGCGAGAATGGCCACTCCGTTCCAGGAACGCTCTCGTTGCACTGCTTCGTATCCGAGCTTCTCACTATTCGCTTAAGCGGGATTGGGTTCCGTAGCGTCGCCGGAAGTAATTTGATCCTGTGCCCGGCGGAATCAGTCGTAATTAGTTGCCTTATGTTTACTTGCGGTCGCAAATCGCCGCTCTTCATTGCCGACAAACAGGCCTTCACTCGCTTTGAGCGCCCATGGGCAGTAGCGAGTTAAACCGATCATTCATGGGTTGCTCTAAGTCTTGCTTGCAACCGATATAGCGATCAGTGGTTATCACTAAGAGAGTGACCGAGAAGAAACTGAATTTCTTCAACCTCGCCACCGTTCGCGTGGCGTAGATTGGCATATCTCTTGCGAAGATCGTGCGTTAACTGACCCCTGAGAAATGGCTAGCATCACTTGCTTTTGTTGTTTCTTTAGCTGTGCCTCGAAGTCGCGTTGCGAGCGTTCCAGAAAGACCTGATACTCCTGCGGGTCGAGGAACGGGTTGTGGGTTGGGTCGGCCTTCAGTGCGCGACGTGTTTCGTCGAGATGGAAGAACGACCCGTGCGCGGCGAGAAAGACGTCACAGGGGAGTGTCTTTAGATAGGCGAAGGTCTCGGGGTAATCGTCGACGATGTTGGGATAGTTGGGGTTGTTGACGAGCTTGTATCCGGGAGCACTGGTGCTGCATAGGAAGACGACGTGATAGCGATGCCCGTCTTCTTCCGCGTCAGTGGTCCAGGTGGTGCATCCCTTGGTTGACCGCGAGTTAATGCGCGATCATGATAGTGTCACCGCTGATAACGGTTTCGCCGTCGCCAACGATGCGATCAGGCTTGACGGGGGGAAATGTCAGGCGATCGCCCCACATGGGATCACGGCGTCCGCCACGGGCGATCTGAGCGCCGTCCTCACGGCTGGCGACGAACTGGGCTCCTGTCCATTCCTTTCGCTGGGCGAGTCCTCCGGCGTGGGCGAGATGCGCGTGGCTGTTGAGCAAGTACTTCACATCTTCGACCCGTATGTTGTCGCGGATCATTGGTGCGGTTTCGACCAAGCCACCGTCGAGAAGAATGTGGCTACCTGGGCCGGTGATCAGGAACGAAGTGACATCGCTGGCACCCACGTAATATATATTGCCGATGATGCGAAATGGCTCGACGGGTTCGTTCCCCGAGCGCCCGGTTAGATCAGATTGGGCAATCGAGCACGCATTGTCTCGAGCGTTGAAGAACTGAACAACACCGCGGGCACCACGGGGGTAGCCACCCAATAAGATGCCTTGTTGAAATCGCTCTATTTTTCTGCCTATTAGCGCAAAATCGCCGAGTCGCTCAGCGAATAGTGAATCCTCTTAATTGAGGACCGACTCCTTTAAGTCGGCCTGGCTCCGGTCAACCCCTGGTTTGTCCGTCATCTGATCGGGGCATCTCTTGAATTGTTCCCCGCGCTTGCGGGCGTGCGCAACTCTCCTATGAAGCTGGGGTTCTACTGTTCGGTTCTCGCATTAAACAGTGATTGCCTGAGCTGCCGACTCTCAGCCATCTAAAAAAACAGGGACAGCTTTGGGATGCGGTTCTTCGCCGCAGACGACCGGTGTGCTGTCGAATTGTGAAGGGAACTGCGAACAAGATAGCTCTCAAGCGTTTTGCTCTGATCACGCTAGCGGCGCTGTTCTTGGTTGTCATTTCGACAAATATCGCTAGCGCCTTCAGTGGTGGTGAGCACGAGATTTACCCAAAGCTCGCCGCCGACGGTGTTACCTCCGACGATGTCGCTCTTGCGAAAGCAGTCGCGGCGTGTGGCGCCGCGGGAACGAGACTGGTGCTTCCGGCGAGGAAAATTCTCTTGACCGGCGCCGCAACCATCGTGCTCAACCACTGCGCGATGATCGGCGTTGGCGCACCTGCCGGCGATCACACGGGGAACTACGGTACAACCATTCTGCTGACCAGCGAAACAGTGCCTCCTTTTCAACTCGAAACCGGATGGCAGATTTCCGGCATCAATTTTTACTGGCCGAATCAGACGACGGGCAGGACGCCCTATCCACCATTGTTCAGTGATGGCGGAAAGGGCAAGGGGTTCAATCACGGCGTCATCAGCAATATAGTGATCGTCAACGCTTACGATGGCATGACAACGACTCCTGGCGGAGGATCGGGCGACGTGAAGATCTCCAACTCCACAATGTGGGCCTATCATTGCCTTTTTAATCTCACGAACACAGGAGACAGCTGGTCGTTTAGCAACAATCGCTTCACGCCCGGGCCACTCTTAAATACCTGCCGTTTCTCCTTAGCTTGCGAGGCCGCGATCAATGAAGCCAACCACGTCAACGCCCTCTTCCACATTACTGCCGGGAGAGCGGTCACGCTGGTCGTGAACAGTACGGAAACGTTTCCTGGCGCTACGGCATTCTCATTGACAAAGGTGGGCTCGTAGGCGGGATCCATTTTTGATGTCGCATGGGACGGAATAGGTACCCTCATCGACTCAAGCTCGGGGGCCTCTACGCCTTCCAGAACAACTTCACGGGTTCGATGTCGCAATGCAATATCGTTGTGTATGGCGGTTCCCCGACCGAAGCCACCCCGTGTTTCAAGCTTGGAGTTGGCAGTGGCCTCTTCATTCATGACTTTCGCACGGACGGGAGTTTAGGCAGTTGGCTGCTGGGCGGCGGGGGTGGCAACACCGTTGTGATGAACAACGTCACGATCGCCACTATCGGCGGCGTAAAAGACGGCCGCGATTATTACATCGTCCACTTCGCGACGCCGACGAACTCGCTCATCGTGCGAAACAGCCAACTCAGGGGCTTGCTATCCGATAGTCACGTCCACGGGATCGACATCGGAACCAACACCATGGGAAACACGATCATTTCAGGACTGCGTGTTCAATTCTCTTCATTGCCGTCCGGAGAAAAATTGACTACTTCGGCCTAAGCTCCTGGTTCCGATAGTCTTACCTGCCGCTGAAACCGGGAACGATTTCAATTCAATTTGACCCAAAATGAG
>Ga0306921_10003658_pt1 | contig 15594 bp, 19 predicted proteins | sample sta12Cox44000080_FD_203760 | JGI IMG/M metagenome (GOLD analysis project Ga0306921, IMG submission 203760) | Lab enrichment of tropical soil microbial communities from Luquillo Experimental Forest, Puerto Rico - statoxic.12C.oxic.44.000.080 (v2)... | ecosystem: Environmental > Terrestrial >...
GGACATGATCGGAAGGGCCTATCTCGCGCAGAACAACGTGCCGGCGTCCGAGGTGAAGTTCGCGAGCCTCGGCAATGACCCCGAGCGCTACAAGGCCCTGCTCGGCGGGATCGCGCTTGCCACCGTCATTTCGATCGAGTTCCTGCCCATCGGCAAAAACGACGGCATCAAGCTCATCGCGCGCGGCGGCGACGTGATGCCAAAATATCTGCGGCTCTGCGCGGTGACCACCGGCAAATTGCTGGACGCCCGGCGCGAGGATGCCGTCCGCTTCCTGACCGCGCAGATGCAAGGCTACAATTACGCGCTCGCCAACCGCGACGAGGAATTGCGGATCACACGCGAGATCGCCGGCATCAAGGCGGGCGATCCGCGGCCGGAGTTCATGTTCGCGGAAGCGGCGCGTGCGGACACCGGCATCGATCCCCGCATGCCGATTCCTATGGACAAGCTCGAATGGCTGCAGGAACAGCTGGTCAAGGCGGGAAACCTGTCGCAGCCGTTCGACGTGAGCAGAGTCGTCAACGGCGACACTCGCGCGCAAGCGCTCGCGCGCGCCGGCCTGCCGCAGTGATCGGAGCTTCGTGTCGCAGCTCTAAAGTGGATCTCGCTACGCGAGGCCCGCGCGCACGAGGCGGCCGGGCATCGCGCCGGTGTGCTCACCCCGCTCGAAGGTCGGCGTCCCGGCCAAGAGCGTGGCGACGTAGCCGTCGACCCGTTGCACGAAGCGGCGGCCGCCGGCGGGAAGATCGTTGACGAGCTCCGGCTGGTAGAGGCGCAGGCCCTCGAAATCGATCAAGTTCACGTCGGCGCGCAGGCCTGGCGCCAGTCGACCGCGGTCCCGCAAGCCGAAGAAATCCGCCGTTTCGCTGGTCTGGCGCTTGACCAGCAGTTCGAGCGGCAGTCGCGGTCCGCGCCGTCGATCGCGGCCCCAATGCAGGAGCATGTAGGTTGGCACGCCCGCATCGACGATCGAGGCGCAATGCGCGCCGCCGTCGCTCAAGCCAAGCAGCGTCGCCGAGTCGGTCAGCATCTCGCGTATCGGCTCATGATCGCCGTAGACGTAGTTCACCACCGGGAAGAACAGGTATCGGTTCTCAGCCTCGGTCAGGTAGTCATAGGCGACCTCGTCCGGCGTGCGTCCCTCGCGTGCGGCGATCGCGGCGCAGCTGAGCTCGTCGCTCGGCTCGTAATCCGGCGGGTCCCCCATCACGAAGAACTTGTCCCAACGCGTCGTGATGAGTTGGCGAAACTGCGCCAGGCGGCTCACCTCTTCCGCGGAGGGTTGCTCGTCGAGGATCTTGCGCCGCAGCGCCGGGTCGCGCAGGCGCTTGCGTTGCTCGGGGATGCTCAGTCCGTCGAGCTGGCGGTAGCTCGGACGGACCGAGAACGGGTTGAGCGCGGTTCCGATGCCGAGCATGACTCCGATCGGCCGGCCGGCGATCTGCGCGGTCAAGTGCGCGCCCTCGGCGCGCGCGGCATGCACCGCGGCTAGCAACCGCCGCCAACGCTCCGGATCTTCGTAGCGGTCGGTCAGCAAGAACCAGACCGGGCGGCCCGTCTCCTTGGCGAGCCGGGTCATCCAGGCGAGCTCTTCGGCCTCGTCGTCGAAATCACTGTTCATGCCGAAGGCACCCGCGCCGACGGCGCCCAGCGCGGAGCCGATGCCCAACAGCTCTTCGCTCCCGGCATATCGCGACGGCACCATCTCTCCCACCGGCGTCTTGTGCGAATCCGTGCGCGAGGTGGTGAAGCCGAAGGCGCCCGCGCGCAATGCCTCGATCGTGAGACGGCGCATCTCCGCGATGTCCTCGGCGGAGGCAGCCTCGAGTGGAATGGCGCGGTCGCCCATGACGTAGACGCGCAGCGGATGATGCGCGATCTGGGCCGCGATATCGATCGCGCGTGGCCGGCGCTCCAGCGCATCGAGGAAATCGGGAAAGCTCTCCCACTCCCAGGTCAATCCATCGTCGAGGACCACGCCCGGGATCTCCTCGACGCCTTCCATCAACTCCATCAGCGCCCCGCGATGCTGCGGGCGGACCGGCGCGAAGCCGACGCCGCAATTGCCGAACATCGTGGTGGTGACGCCGTGCCAGCACGAAGGCCCGAGCAGCGGATCCCACATCGCCTGCCCGTCGTAATGGGTGTGCACGTCGACCCAGCCGGGCGTCACCAACAGCCCCGTGGCGTCGATCTCGCGCCGAGCAGGACCCTGCTTGCCTCCAACGCCTGCGATACGCTCTCCCGCGATTGCTACGTCGCCGGTAAACGCCGCGCTGCCGGTACCATCGATAATGGTACCGCCGCGAATGACGATGTCGTGCATCGATCGCTCCTCGAGCCCTGAAAGCCAAAGATGATGCACCTTCCGCAAACGCCATGCAATGCGAGGGCGGGTCGTGTAGATGCCTCGCGCGGATGAGCGCCAACGTCGTGTATTCTATTAAACGCTATTTCCCGCCGCCAGGAGGAGATGCGCGATGCCCAAGACCCCGGACTATTTCGTTGGAAAGACGGTCGTCATCACGGGCGCGGGGAGCGGCATCGGCCGCGCCGCGGCCATGATCTTTGCCCGCGAGGGCGCAAACGTCGTGTGCGCGGACATCAACGCCGACGGCACGAAAGCGACCGCCGATCGGATCGTTTCCCAAGGCGGCAAGGCGCTCGCGCTGCGCACCGACGTCACCTCGCGCAAAGACGTCAACGAGATGGTAAGCCGGGCGATCGACACCTTCGGCACCGTGCAATTTCAATTCAACTCGGCGGGCGCGGCGCTGCGTCGGTCGAAGTTCCTCGACATCGACGACGCGCTCTTCGACAACACGTTTTCACTCAACGTGAAAGGGACGTTCTATTCCATGCAAGCCATTCTGCCGCACATGCTCGAGAACGGGCATGGCGTGATCGTCAACATGGCGAGCATGGCGCACCGGCGCGGCGGGCCCGGCTCTTCGGTGCACTACGCCGCGGCCAAGGGCGCGGTCATATCGATGACGCTCGGAGTGGCACGCGAATTCGCGCAGGCGGGGATCCGCTGTCTGTCGATTTCGCCCGGGCCGGTCCGCACGCCGTTCCAGAGCGCGGCGCAGACGTCGCCGGAACTGGTGCAGCGTTTTCTCGATGACGTGCCGATGAAACGTTTCGGCGAGCCGGAGGAAATTGCCGAACTGGTGCTGTTCATGTGTTCGGATGCATGCGCCTTCATGACCGCCGACACGGTCTATGTGAACGGCGGCGGTGGTTGGCGTTGAGCTGCCGGCTGCGAGCGGCCGAGAAAGGGTCCTCAGTGAGTTCGTGCCCTAATCCGCGAGCCGCAGCACCGAGTGCAGCAGCACGGCGGCGCCGGCCTCGAGGTGCGCGGGCTCGGTATGTTCGCGGACATTGTGGCTTAGGCCGCCGACGCTGGGCACGAAGATCATCGTCGCCGGGCAGAGCCGTGCCATCATCTGCGCGTCGTGGCCGGCGCCGGACGGAAGCCGACGGCAGGAGAACGCAAGTTCGCGCGCCGTCGTTTCGATGAGCGATACCATCTCGGTTGGAAAGGAGACTGGCGCAAAACGCGCGAGGCTGCGCGTGGCGATCGCGACTTGCTCCTGTGCGGCGAGGCGGTCGAGAAAGGCGGCGACTTGCCCCTCGGCGGCCTGCAGCAGAGTGTCGTCGGTATTGCGCAGATCGACCGTCACCACCGCCCGCTCCGCGACCACGTTGACGAGATTGGGGTAAAGCTCGATGCGGCCGACGGTCCCCTTCTGATGGCCGCCCATATCTTGCGCGAGGCGGCGCACGAACACTGCGATCTCACCGGCCGCCCAGGCTGCGTCGCGCCGCAGATGCATCGGCGTCGTGCCGGCGTGCGCCGCCCGGCCGGTGATCGCGACCTCCGTCCACGCCAACCCGGTAATGCCTTCGACCGCGCCGATGGCGACGCCTTCGCTCTCCAGGATCGGCCCTTGCTCGATGTGCAGCTCGACATACGCATGCGGCGCGAGAAAGCCTGGGCTCGCGGCGCCGGCATAACCGATGCGCCGCAACTCCGCGCCGACCGTCGCGCCGTCGATGCCGCGGACCGCGTAGGCATCCTCGAGCGCAAGGCCGCCGACATAGACGAGGCTCCCCATCGCATAGGGGGCAAAGCGCGAGCCCTCCTCATTGGTGAAAGCGACGAGCGCCAGCGGCCGGCGCGTGGCGCGGCCTGCGTCGTTGAGCGCCTCACACGCTTCGAGACCTGCCAGCACGCCGTAGAGACCGTCGTAGCGGCCGCCAGTCCCGACCGTATCGATGTGGGAGCCGAACATGACCGGCGCCACGTCTTCGCGGCCGCCGCGCACGCCGATGATGTTGCCGATGGCGTCGACCGTCACCATCAAGCCGAGGTCGCGCATCCACTGTACCAGCAGATCGCGGCCGGCTCGGTCTTCGTCGCTGAGCGCGAGCCGGCAATTGCCCCCGCCGGGCAAGGCCCCGATCCGATTGAATGCATCGAGCCGGCCGAGCAGGCGGTCAAGGTCGATCCGAGGTGATGTCGTCATCTTTTACACGCTTGCCCCCGATCATGAGCTCCGCGCCTCCGAGAATGACGGCGGCTGCACTCGCAGGCAACAGGAGGAATGACTGGGCTGATCACCACGGCATCGGGAGCGGCCGCGCTTGTTGCGCTTGAGGGGAATCGGGGGCATTACTGCACCGTTCCGCGATCAGTCGCGTCCGGCGGGCTCGAATCCCATCGCGATCCAGGTGGCCCGCTGCGCCGGCGCGGTCAGCGTGGCGATGAATCTTTCGGCTGCTTCGCGATTGCGGCTTCCGGGCATGATGCCGGCGGCATAGGCGGTGGCATTTGCTATGGCTGCCGGCAGCGGCCCCACGACTTTGACGCCTTTCGACTGCACCATCTCGCTGATGAAGGTCGAGCCAATGTCCGCATCGCCGGCGGATACCTTTTCCACCACCTCGTCGCCGTCGCTGCAAAGGAGTGCTTTGTTGCCGACCGCGGCGGCGATGCCGAGCCGTTCGAGCAGGCCGGCGAGAAAAATCCCCGACGTGCCGCCCGCCTGCGGGTTCGTGTAAGCGACCGAACGGACCCTGAGCATTGTCTGCTTGAAGCGTTCCGGCGTCGAGATGTCCGGCATCGGCGCGGCGGCATGTACGCAGATGCCGGTCAGCGTGCGGCCGAGCTCGGTCCGACTCCCCGCAACAAGCACGCCTGCTCGCTCCATCTGTGCAATCACCGACGCCGTGCCCATGATGATATCCGCGGTCTCTCCATGCTCGAGCCGCTTCTGCACGCCGCCGATCGTCGCGAAGCTGAGTTCGATCTCGTCCCCCGTATCGCGCGTGAACCTCGCGGCGACGTCGGTGACAACGTATTTCACCGCTCCGGCGGACAAGACTTTCAGATGCGTGGCAGCACGGGAAATGGTCGCGGCTGGCGTCATCATCCAACCCTCGCTCACAGCAGCCGCTGTCCGTGATGGACGTTAAGCTTGCTTATGGCCACATGCGGGCCGCTGTCAAAAATCCAGGCCAACTGGCCAAGCAGATGATGCGATCTTGCATCGAGACGAGCCAGGGCGCACGTTTTTGCCGCAATGAGACGCATCCCGGCGATGGAACGGAGAACCAGCGATGCCCCGCAGCAGCATTTACGTTGGTGAGATTGCGCACCAGTCACCCATTCCGAGCGCGAGCCGTATCGGTAATATCATCGTTTCGGGTCTTATCCGCGGGGCTGACCCTGCCACTTCTAGACTTGCGGCGACGTTGAAACAGCAGTGCGCGTTCATGTTCCTGCACATGCGGCAAGTCGTCGAGGCTGGCGGCGCCACGGTCGAAGACATCATCAAGGTGACTGTGTGGATGAAGGAGCTTAAGCGCAAGCCTGTTAACGATGAATGGGTGAAGATGTTTCCCGACCCGGCATCGCGGCCAGCGCGCCAGATCATAGAGGTCCCGATGGAGGCCGGCGTGCTCGTGCAGTGCGATTTCATCGCTGTGATCGGACCGTGACATGAACTTCGGCATCACGCTGTCCAACCGCGGCATACCGGTCGGGCTTTGCGGCGCCCGCGATCTCCTCGCGCTCGCCGATGCGGTCGAGGCGTGCCCGGCGATGGATTCGGTTTGGTGCGGCGACGCGCTGTTCGTCAACCGCCGTCTCGATGCGTTGACGCTGCTTGCGGCGGTGGCGGGGCGGACCGAACGGGTGCTGCTCGGCCCCGCCTGCATGGGGTCGTTCGCGCTGCGCAATCCGCTCGTCTTCGCCTATGAATGGGCCTCGCTCGACGTGCTGTCGAACGGCCGCACGCGCCTCGTCGTCTGCGCCGGCGGCGGCGCGGGTCCGCTGTGGGAGGCGGAGAGCGCCGCGCTCAACATCGCGCCGGGGGAACGGCGCAAGCGGATGATCGAGAATATCCACGTGCTGCGGCACCTGTGGACGAAGGACGACCAGCCGTTCGCGGGCCAATTCACGCAGTTCTCGAACGTCACGCTCGAACCCAAGCCCCTGCAGTCGCCGTGTCCGATCTGGCTGGCCACCAATGCCGAGCGGCTTTCGAGAGGGCAGGCCGATTCCGGCGGCTCGGAGCTTGCGCTCAGGCGCGTCGGCACGATCGCGGATGGCTGGATGACGCATTCGGTCAGTCCCGGCGGATTTCAGCGCTCGTGGGACTTCATTCTCAAGGTCGGCCGCGAGCACGGCCGCGACATGTCGGCGTTCGAAAACGTTCTCTATCACCACATCAACGTGAACGCGGACAAGCAGGAGGCGCTCGCCGATTCCAAAAAATTCCTCGACCTCTACTATTCAGCCGATTACACCAAAGCGCGGCTGGAAGCCTGGTTGACCTATGGCTCGCCGCGGGAGTGCGTCGAGCACATCAAACGGTTCAAGGCCTCGGGGTGCCGGCGCATCACCTTTCGCATTTCGACCATGGGCGATCCGATGGCGCAATTCCGACGACTGGTCGAAGACGTACTGCAATACGTTGACTAGACCGCGGAAGATGGTTGGGAGAGACTTGCATGCAGACGCTCGGCCTCGGATTCACCTGGGAGCAGCTCTCGCCCGGACAGCGCCTTGTCTGCTCTAACATATTGAACTGACTAGATAATTGATTTGATGATGTAGGGCTAGCACTCGGGTAGCAAGCGGCGGGTGGGGCGCATACCGGACCTGCGAAAATATCAACGGTAGCCCCCTGCTTAGCGGGGACATAACGGGAACTTAGCAAGCAACATCCCACTGGACGCCGAGCCGGGTCGAGACGATGTTTCCCGGCGACAACTCGAACCGCGAGAACGTGATGGTCCGGCTGCTCACACAGCGGGATGCCGCAACCCTATTGCGCCTGAGCGAACGCACCCTGGAGCGATTGAGACTTCAAGGTGGCGGTCCTTCGTTTGTTAAAGCGGGTAGGGCCGTTCGATATCGCGAAGCTGATCTTGAGGCTTGGGTCGCGGCGCGGGTTGTTGGATCAACCAGTGACGGAGCCTAGCGATGAGTACCGACTTTGCTGATCTATCAACTGATGAACTTGCTAAGCAGATCAACGCTGAATACAGCGTGATCTTGAATAGCGATAGGGCCAACTATCCCCGTGCCCTGAGTATCGGTGGGAAACTGTTCGCCATCAACGTAAGAACAGAACATGGCGAATGGCAAACCAAGCTGTCGGCGTTGTGCCCGGATATCAGCTACGAGACGGCAACTAAATATATCCGGGTCTACAGGTACCAGCACCAGATCGCCGCAGCCGCCGCCGCCAAAAGTGTCGCGACGACAGATTTGACCATCGAACTGGCGTTGAGCCTGATAGCCAAGAAGCGAACCACGACAGAAAACACCGACGATGAGGAAGCTGGCGGCGATGGCAAGCCCACAGTAGAGGCTATGGAGGCGAGGCAGGCAGCTAACGCTGAAGCTGAGGCTGCGGAATTGGCTGATGATGAAATCGACATTGATGCTGAAAGGCTACAGCGGGTAGACAAGACGTTCGACGTGCTGATGCGGACCTACCCTCTGGACGAACTGCTCGATCTAACCGAGAGGCTAGCCAAGCATCTCGGAATGACATTGGTGCCGCTAGACACGATAGCAGCGTTAGAGGAGGCGATAACTGGGGTAGAGGCTGAAGGCCCGTCAACTACGCTTGAAGTTGCGCCAGTGGCGTAAGCGTGCGACCAAGCGCCGAAGGCTTGGGTTGTTTGACAGAGTGAATAACTGGAGCGGGCTGGCGATCTTAGTAGGGTCGCCAGCTTCGCTATTTGTCGAGATACCTATTAGCTGATTGAAATAGGTATTCGCCTGTAAACAATTAAGGTTGGCCTGTAAACAGCTATGCGAAGTCGATAGGTATGTGGGCCAATTCTTCAATGTTTTCAGCAGGTTAGGCGACCTTCGTGCTTGACAACTCCAGTAAAGTATGCTATAATGGTCGAATAGGGTGGAAGTCCCTCTGCTTTATATTTGAAAGCGTACCATCTTTTATAGGAGCTAATGGATGCAGCGAGATAAGATTACATGCGATTACTGTGGAGAATTGTTTGTGCCCAGGCGAAAGGATGCTCGGTTCTGTTCGAAGGCTTGTCATAATGAGTGGCATATTGAGAACCGAAGGCAGGCGATTGCGTTGTGGCGAGAGATGCAGCGACGGCAGGCTGCTTTTTTTAATACCTTGGGTACAACTTCTGCGACTGAAGATGAAGAAATACAATCTGTGCAGAGGAGAGCGTAAATGGCGCGGTTAGCAACCCATGAACAAGCCGAACGCAGACGCATAATGGCTGAAGAACGCCGGATGCGGACTTATCACGACCAAGCAATGTCGGCCTTAGATGATGATAGGGGCGGACGTTATGGTGGCGCTGGTAGTAAGGCGACCGTAACTGGCTCAAGCCCAATCCACTATCCCGCTCAACCAGAAGGCTCGCCCTGGAGGCGAGATGAATGCCCGCCTGAGCCATGCCTGGGCTATTCGGTAGAGGCTCAAGAACCCGTTGGAGAAATGTTTGAGCGTTCGCCACCAGCAACTCCGGTTGATGCTGGCGTCGGCACGCCTCCATCACCATCAGGCCATGTCATCACCTCTGGCGGTGATGTGAGGCGTGTTCGGCCAAGGATGATTAGGAGAATGTGATGCTGGTTGGCGCAGCCCATCCTACTCCGGCAAGCGTTTGCCTTGCGCTTGTTCTACGGATGTGGCGAGCGCCTGGGCGCAGGTCTTCGGTTAGCCTCCGTGTGGCCTGCGCCCTCCAATTCAAGCTTAGGAGTGAGTGATGCATGAATTTGTTGAGTATGAAGATGAAGGGCCGGTAACGTATGTCAAGCCGAGCGATAGGGTAATCCTCGAAGGACTGAAGTACGCCTTAAACTCCACCATTAGGGAGGTCTATTCCATGCTTATTAAGGCTCTTAGCGACAGCATTGATCCAATTAGGGCCGATGGCGAGGTATTTGAGTTTAGCTCTGGGTTTGATGTGCCTGAGCCCAATGCAAGGGTAAATCTGTATGAAGCCTTTAGGGCTGCTGAGAGGCAAGCTAAAGCGTGTCAAATGATGCTGGCAGGCGAAATGGATAGGGCTCGGTTAGTAAGCAGAAATACCGAGGCTTGGATGCGGTTTTGGATTGTTCGTGGGCCTACGCCAGAAGTCAGAGAGATGTTCGAGCGCAGCTTAGAGAAGCTGTTGGAGATGCGGCGGACCGGGTTAACAGAGGAGGAATGAGAGATGGCAAGAGGTCATAGAGATAGGGTTGAAGCAAAGAGGTCAGCTAAAGAGGACCAGAGGCAGGAGCGAGGGCTAGCGCAGAGAGTAGGTCGGCTCGAACAAGAAATGAAGCAGATAACGGCTAAAGCACCAGCGAGGCCGGAAGACGTTGTAGCCGGTAGGGCGGCTGATGTAGCAGCCACAATGAGTAGATTAGGTGGGAGGCGGGTTACTGAGCTTGCCCCGGATAAAGAGCGTGGGGCCGGATCGCCCATTGGTCATGGCACTGGTAGCGGGAGGCGAGGATGAAGCGAGTAAGGTGGGAGGACAAGTCGAGAATGGAAAAGATTGCAGGGGCGATGTACCCGCACTTACTTGACGAAGTTACTCGCAAGGAAATGGCTCAGGCCAACCCTGAGATTGCGTCGAGGCTGGGTTATTCCAGCACGCAAGTAAGGGAGCCGCCGAATAACTATCATCTAATCCCAACCCTAAAACGCAAGCGATGAACAGGAGAATAGCTATGGTTACGATCAAGTCTGGAGGGGGTATCAACTCCAATAAAGTGGTCCAGTCCAGGTCAGGGGTTAAGGTCGAGCCAGTTAGCAAAGCTGGCAATGTGGCTGACGTAGCTCAACAAGGATTGGCGACGGCGTTCCGTAAGGAGCCAATAACTCAGGGGCAGGGTTATACACCGGGCAAGATGCCAGCGACCGGCATAGCCAACGCAAGGCAAGGTCCGGCTGGTGCTGGTCCTGGTGGTTATGGTCGAACTATCTACAGATCAGGATCGCAAGGCCCGACACCACCTGCGAGGGAAATGCCGACAGGTCGAGACACACTAAGCGAATATGGACCGGACAGCGCTACGGCAAGAGGGAGACGGTGATGGCCCGCTTCAGGCTCATGAAGGCTATCTCAACATCGCAGGTCCGTTTTGCCGCTGGCGAAGTTGTAACGGACACCATACCGCTAACCGTTCCGGCTGATAGGCATTGGCCCGGACTGACGGCAGCAACGATGTTCAGTGGAATGGTGCCTCTAGATGCGTCAGCGACAACAATGAAATCCCAAAGTGTCTGGGCCAATGAAGCATTACCAGCGACTATTCTGGGCGTCGATAGCATCGGATAGGAGGAGCAACATGAGCGATGAACTTGTCCGAGTTATCCAAGCCTTAACACCACAACTTCCATCGATGACGCTGGAGCAGCTACGGAACCTCCATGCTGTGGTGCGGGCTGCCTTGCAAACCTATGCGAAGGTGCAAGGTCAAAATCCAATGCCGACTAGCGCAATAGCTGATCTTGCGAAAGCTGTGCCTGACGATCTTGTGCGAGACATCGTGAAAGATTTGAGGGCTGGCCCTGGGGTGCCTGGATGGCTTCCTCCATCCAGGGCTGAGCCTGTAGTCAGAGGCACTGGTTGGCAATCCCAGCCCAAGCCTGAGGACAGAAGCAGGCAGTTTGCGATGTTCGACCAGATGGTCGATGCAATGGTCGGTGGCCCGAATGACACAAGTAAACTTCGGTCATGAGATTAAGCTCGAACAGGTAAGGGAGATTGAAGTTGGCGGTGAGGGGGTAAGGGTTACCTTTGTTGATGGGCAGAGGAAGTTTATTGCGGGTAAGGATGGGTTTGAACTTTATCGGAAGTGGATTGAGTTGAAGGATGGAGACAAGAGATGAGCGAGAGAAGCCAAACCTTGAGAGAGCTCAGGGAGCGGCTCCAGCGCAAGCTGGCTGAGGGTATCTCTGATGCGCCGCCTCCGCCTCGACCTAAGCTGGTCTGTGTAAATGGAAAAGTGGTTGGTGATGCCGTTGTGATCGTCAGCGAGCGTGATCCCAATTGGTGGCGAGGGATGGCCGTTCGGCGCAACGGTGAGATCAGAGTTAGCCCCGAACATGGGGTCGGTAGGAGGCTGTAATGGCGGTAACACCAGAACGAAAGGCCGAGCTTATAGCGGCCTTGGAAGAGTTGATTGGGCCTAGGCCAATGCCGAAGCCCAAAGTCGTGATCAGAGACAACGATGTGGTTCGGGACGCTGACCCCTATGTCAGCAGAGCGGACCCCAATTATGTCGAAAGCGAACAAGGAGTGGTTAGGGTCCGGCGTAAAGACTGGGTCACCGTTCGGGTTGATCTATGGGAAGAACAAATGCGGCAGAAAAGGGAGGAACGTCTCAGACGAAGAGCGTTAGACCCATGTAGGTTGGGCTTATATGGCCCAATCGATGATGAAGATGAATAGAGGCCTCCCTTCACGGAGGCCTTTAATTTTGGTCCGGTTGGAGCAGTGTGATGGTAGACGAACCTGAAGTGGGCGTGATGTGGATGGCAACAGTGCAGGGTGCTGTTGCGAAATTTAATGAAGCTAGTCCTGAGGAGCAGGAAGTTATTTGCTTGCGGCTTGGAGAAGATTACGGGACCGAGGCTGCTGATAAAGCGAGGGAGTTGTTTAAGGCTGAAAGGGCGAGGGTGTTAGCAGAAGCCGTGAAAAGAATAAAGGCGAGACCACAGCCTTCAATCAAAGTGGCACCGTCGATCAAAGTGGTGAGGGAGGAGCAAGAAAAAGAAGGAAAGCCACCGAGGGTGTGGAAATCGAAGATTGCTCCGGGCCTCGTGGGCGAGGTCGCTGACTTCACCGTTAGTAGTGCAATGTATCCGAGCGTGGGGTTCGCCGTTGGTGGAAGCATTCTAACCATCGGTACATTGATTGGGCGAAGGATTGCAGGACCATCAGGACCACTCGGCACCGGCACTCATTTGTACTTGGTGTTGGTCGGCCCCACCGGCTCTGGCAAAGAGCATATCAGGACCGTGAGCAAGCAGTTGCTGACTGCGGTAAATGCTGCTGCGTTGATTGGCCCAGGAAGATTTAAGTCCGGCGCTGCAATCATTAGTCATCTGATTAAGAAACCGCTCTCGTTGTGCATAATGGATGAATTTGGAGCCATGTTGGCTAGGTTCAGTCATCCTAATGCACAGTTCTATCACCAGGACGAGACCGAAATTCTGCGAGAGCTATGGGGAATTAATTGGGGTCGTTACGATAGCCCGGAAGGCGCAAGCGCCGACAGTGAAGCAGTGATAAGTCCCGCCCTGTCTGTGATTGGCATGTCAACGCCCAAAGAACTTTATAAAGCATGTAAATCTCGCGACGTAACGAATGGCTTCCTCAATAGGTGGATGTTTATTGAGGAGAAGGTTCAACCAGCTTATCAGCGAGTATCGGAGGATGCACTGAATGTACCAAAGGAATTGAAGGTGGCCTTATCGAGGTTGTATCAGCCTGGAATGGTGCTGCTTAATCAACCAGGCGATGGCTCGGAGTGTAGACCATCATTCAGGATGGGTTGGGGTCCTGGTGCAGAACATATTTATGACGAAGTTCGCCAAGGCGTCGAGCGAGAGACCGATGACCGTAAGAGAGAATTGTTCTGGCGTTCAGCCGAGAAGACCGTTCGCATTGCCACGATTATTGCTGCTGGCTGCCTGTCGAAGACCGTTAATAGGGATCATATGGAATGGGCTCGCCAATTGGTGATGCAGAGCGATGAGACGTTGCTGGCTGGCGTCCAAGAATACATGGAGGAGGAGAAGCTCGAATTTGGTGAACTTTGTAGGGAGATCGTTAGAAGGGTGAAGCGAGAAGGTGGCAGCATGTCACGTCGTGACGTTGGTCGTTCGTTCCAGAATAATTTGAGGTTCGGACCAGAGCTTAGACGTGCCATCGACCATCTGGTCGACACCGAACAGCTCATCGAGTGGAAGGAGGAGACCGGCGGTCGGCCTTCATGGTGGCTTCAGTTACCGCCGAGGGAACGACCAGAACCGAAGCCCTAGCCCGAAGATCGAGACAGTTGTATTCAAGAGGAGGATATAAAATGGAAACTCGCAGGAATTGGGCTTGGAGGCCTTCGACCTTTTGGCACCTTTTGTCACTTTATTTCCGGGGTATATACCTAAGTTCCATCCGGGTATACACTGCAAAATAAAGTGACAAAAGTGACAAAAGCCCCAAGCGTGACTAACGACCCTTATGCGGTACCTGAGCCTGGTGAGCCCGAGAGCCCGAAGCTCGATGCTCTTCGGTATCTACAGATGATTTACCGTGATCCGCAACTATCAACGGCTGTGAGGATGAGGGCAGCGGGTCTAGCCCTTCCATTCGAGAGCCCCAAGTTGGCAGTAACGGCGGTGGTGTCGGAGCAAGATTTTGCGACTGTTCTTGATCGAAGGTTGAAACGAATTGAGGAGATGAAGCTGATTGAGGCGAAGCCAACAATCAATGGAATTGAGGGCAAGCCTGCCGATGTTCGCTTGCCTCCGGTGGTGCCTGATCGACGCTTCCGGCGGATTTGACCACTACCGGACAGAAAGGGATTTGGCTATTCTAGGCCACCACTAGCAGTCAAAACTCAGGGAGAGGCGTTAGTGGACAGAATGGGGTACCGTCTCTGGGGTGGTTGCCGGTGCCCCATTCGCGCAGACAGCGGTTAGCCATCAGCATATTTGGGCGAGAGGTGCTGATGGCCGCGAGTGGAGGCCTGCCTTGCCAAACCCAAGCGCCTCCACTCGCTCCTAAGCTAGCCAATCTGGCCAGGGAATAGTTTCAACCTGTGGCCGGAACAACACAGTCAACGGCAAGCGACTCAGGTAATTTCTGGCAGTCTCAGCGGGGATCGGGGGAGAACCGCTGCGGCAGCAGAGGGCCTCTGGAGTTATCCCAACCGCCTCCAGGGGCTCTCACAATCTAGTCCTTCCAGAATTTCGCAAACCGATCCGGCGCTAGCGCAGTGTATCTCGCTGTTGATTGCAAATTCCTATGCCCGAGATAATGCGCAAGCGAGCGGGTGTCCTCGCCCTGGTTGGCGAGCTTATAACCCGTCGAATGCCGAAGCATATGCGGATGAACCTGGAACGGAAGCTTCGCAGCCTTCCCCGTTCGCTGGATCATTCGCAGGAACCAAGCTGGCGTTACTGGAGTGCCAGCCTCGGTGACGAACACATAGGGGCTCTGGCCTTGTAGTGGTCTAAGCGCACGTAGCTCAGGACCGTGCAATGGATGAACGCTCTCTATTCCGCCCTTGGCCCTATTTACATGAAGGCGACCGTTCCTGAGATCGACCTGAGCCCATCTCAAGGCGCAGAGTTCAGCGGCTCGCAATGCATGTCGATAGGCAAGTAGGATCGCCGCTGCGTCTCTAGGCCCGTTGCGTCCACGTTTACGAGCAGCCTCGATCAAGCGATCCACTTCCTTCTCAGTCAGATACTCTCGTACTCTGTAGGCTGAGTTCGGCAATCGGGTTGGTAGTGTTCGGTTCACTGTGGTTGGCGTTGTGTCAGTCATGATTGAATTGCCCTGATGTTATCGAGCTTGTGGATGGCGGAGTGTTCGGAATTGATGGTGAAATCGGACAGTCGCCACCATCGCAATCCGCTTCCGCTCTTGGCGTAGCTGGTGGTTAGTCCTTCGATTGGGTGATAGGGTCTTGGTAGCCTCAGCCATGTGGATTGGCCTCCGTGGTTGGGGTGAGAGCCTGCTACTGAGTGGGATCAGTGGCAGGCTCGCTTATTCTATCATGAGGTTGAGTCGCTTCAAAGGATTAATTGCAGATTGCTTCGCCTCACGTAATCAATGATCGCAATCGTCGGTTCTCTGATCCTCCGGATAGTAGGGTGGTCGTGGGGAGGGGCGGGGGCCAAACTCGGCCGAAGCCAGCCAGCCGATAGCCCTTCCGACATTTTGTGAAAAATCCAAAGGTATGGCTCTTTGCTTCAGGTTCGTTATGATAAGGCTCGAAGGAGGGGAGAATGAGTGAGATAACGTGGGAAGAACTTCAAGAACTCATACGTGAGGTTGAACAAAAACAAGCAGAACGCAAGCGGC
>Ga0306921_10003663_pt1 | contig 15590 bp, 14 predicted proteins | sample sta12Cox44000080_FD_203760 | JGI IMG/M metagenome (GOLD analysis project Ga0306921, IMG submission 203760) | Lab enrichment of tropical soil microbial communities from Luquillo Experimental Forest, Puerto Rico - statoxic.12C.oxic.44.000.080 (v2)... | ecosystem: Environmental > Terrestrial >...
AGTGGAGCAACCGCTCGCAGTAGCTTACAAACCGGTTCACGATCTTCTCGGGCGAATGACCGTCTTGACAGTCTGGCTGGTTGTTCTGACGGCTGTGTTCGCGTGGCTGGGCAGCCGGTTCTACCAACGGCAACTGGAATCGAAGCGGCAACTCGAGCGTGAAGTTGTCTTCAACGAGAAAATGCTGGCGAATATGCCCGGCGGGATCGCTCTGGTCGATCCAGTTTCTCGCTGTTTTCTTCATGCCAATGATGCCTTTGCACGGATGGCTGAACGTTTCGGAGAGGTGCCCGCGGGTCGCGACATCACCGAAATCACCGGCGATGATGTAAAGATTGCACCTCCCGGGGCAATTGAGCGGGTCCTTAACTTTGGAACGCCGTTTCAGCTGATCGAGCATCCGTTGAAAGATAAGTCAGGCGTAACGCATTTCCTCGACATTAATTTGCTCAGACTGCAAGGGGCGAAGGAAACGGTCCAAGGCGTGCTTTACCTGGTGGAAGACAAGACGCGCGATGTCACACTGCGCCAGGAGCTGATTGGCGCAAATGCCGCGAAGGACCAGTTCCTGGCACAACTATCTCACGAGTTGCGCAGTCCTCTCACGCCTGTGATCGCTATGGTGGGAGAACTCGAAGCCGAGGTACCGGACTCCAAGCCTGTGAAGGAAGCGCTTGAGGTGGTCCGCCGAAATGTCGAATTGGAAGCACGCCTTATTGACGATTTGCTCGACATCACTCGCATCTCGAAAGGCAAACTCCAACTTAGCTTCGAACCTATTTCCATCCATCAAATCCTCCAGCGCGCTTACGAGATATGCCGCAACGAAATCGAAGCAAAGAAACTGGAAGTGAACTTTGGACTTCGCGCGGTTCACACGTACGTGGAAGGCGATCCAGCACGCTTGCAGCAGGTTTTCTGGAACCTGATCAAGAACAGCGTCAAGTTCACCCCGGAAAAAGGCCGCATTAGCATCGAAACTCTTAATCCGGCGCCGGACAAGATTGAGGTACGCGTTATCGACACCGGGATTGGCATTGAGTCCGAAACAATCCACAAAATTTTTGACGCATTTGAACAGGGACAGAGCGATATCACCCGCCGGTTTGGAGGACTCGGGCTTGGTCTGACGATTTCAAAGACTTTGATTGACGCGCACGGCGGACACATTCGCGTCCAAAGCTCCGGAAAAAATCAGGGCGCCACTTTTACAGTCGAGCTAAACACGGTTGACAGCCCCATCGAACGCGACGGGCACGCGGAGGATCGACCAGCTGATCGGGAACCCGCCGCTGTTGCAAGTTACCGGCGCCTCCTGCTCGTAGACGATCATCATGATACGTGTCTCAGCATGAAAAGAATGCTCGAACGCCGCGGCTACCAGATCACCATTGCCCATTCCGCTGAGCAGGCGGTCGAGAAAGTCCGCACACAGGAGTTCGACCTGCTCATCAGCGACATAGGATTGCCCGATCGCAGCGGTTATGAACTAATGCGCGAAGTACGTCTCAACAAACATTTGCCCGGGATTGCACTCAGCGGTTTCGGCAGCGAACTGGATGTGAACCAAGCCAGAGAAGCAGGTTTCGCTGAACATCTGACGAAGCCGATTAATTTTGAGCGCCTGGAGAAAACGATCCAAAGCTTGCTCTCCTGATTTGTGAAAACGGACAATCCGGTCTGCGAATCTTGGTCGCAGCCCCGCAATCGTCCTGTCAGATCAATTAGTCGCCAGCGTGCGCGCCGACCCCAGCCTTAACCTTTCGCTCTTCCGCTTCTTTCAATTGGCGAGAGAGCTTTTCCACGCGTTGCCGCATGATTTTACCTGCCTTGAACTTTACCGTCGCACGCGGTGGAATGACGAAGCTGCTACCCGGTTGATTAGGGTTTCGTCCGATCCGCGGTCTGGTAAGGCGCGGTAAAAACACGCCGAAGTTTCTCAACTCAACCGGAATGTTGTTGGCTAAACTGTCAGTGATCTTATCGAGGGTTTTTTGCACCACATCGAAGACCTGATGCTGAACCATCCCGGTCTGATTGCTGATCGACACCACGATGTCGCGCTTAGTTAATTTCGCCATATCTATTTTAGTAATCGTTCCTTGCAACTCTGCTGGTGGCCCAATTAAGCACAAAAAATCAACTTTTTTAAGTCAATATTCTTAAGGCCTCTCAGCCGCCGCAGTTCGCTGCAGACGCAATGCTTCACCCATTAAACGCCCCGGTGTGATTGCCGTCGCCAATCTTCACGAGGCGGCGGTGCGGCGTAATGCTCCGGAGCAATCTCATGCGCGGTGCGGAAATGGACTTTCGCCACCTCGCCCAGTGTCTGTGGCCCGTTCATTTCGACAAGTTTTTTTGCAGTCTCTTTCACGCTTGGCGATACGCCGCGTTCCAATCGCATACCGAATTGTTTGCTCTTGCGTTCCAGCCAATTGATGAACCCCTCGCGCGCGATGATCGATGCCGCCGCTACCGCGATGTCGGCTTCGGCTCGCGGCCGTTGCTCAAGGACGATGTTGCGGCCATGCCTCATCAAGGACTCCTTAATCACTCGCGTGTCTGCGAACTGATCCGATAACGACCGCGGGCAGCCCGGCTTTCGCGCCACCAAATTCTCGATCACCCGCGCGTGCCCCCATCCAAGAAGCCGGTTCAAATTACCAAACTTCTCGTATAGCTCGTTGTACCTGGCCGGGCCGATCAGAACCGTTTCCACCAGGCCTTGTGAAGTTTTGCGAATCGTGTCCGCCAGCGCGCGGATTCGCGCATCGGAACCTACCCGCTTGCTGTCCACCACGCCGGCGTCGAGAAGTTTGCGCGCGATACCGCGATCAACGTAAACACCAGATATTACCAAAGGCCCGAAGAAATCGCCTTTCCCACTCTCGTCCACGCCGAAATGCGGCTCGAACATTTCGGGCGAGTGCACGTCTTCATAACCGAGTTTTGCTTCTTCGAGAATCTTCGGTTCCAGCTCGAACTGCACGAATTCTTCGACGCCTCTCCCTTGCACCAGCACCTTTGGCCCCTTCTCATACACCGCCACGCTCAACTTGTTCTTTTGCGCAAAAAAAATTGTCCACTCTTTCGGTGTAAATTCGAAGCCCGACTCCTCGAGCAAAGCGCGAAGCTTCCGCACCTGCTCGTCGGTAAGCGCGTGAGTATACGAATTCAACGCCCAACGCTTAACGCTCAAGGCCTAATGTTCAATCTTCTTCTGACCTGGGAGTTGGACGTTCGGCGTTGAACGTTCGACCTTTGACAGCAAATCGTGAGATCGCCACAAAACGTTCGCGCATTCCGCCGCTCTCTTGTTGGTTGGTATCGCCGCAACGGCCGCGATCTTCCCTGGCGCCGGACCCGCGATCCGTACGCAATCCTCGTCTCCGAGCTCATGCTCCAGCAAACCCAAGTCGCCGCCGTCATCCCTTATTACGACAAATGGCTGCGCAGGTTTCCCGATTTCGCCTCGCTGGCGCGTGCTTCAGAAAATGAGGTGCTTCGCGCATGGCAAGGTCTCGGCTATTATGCTCGCGCGCGAAATCTCCACGCCACAGCAAAAACAGTTATTGATCGACATGGCGGACGATTCCCGCAGGCAATCGGCCAAATGCAGCAGCTCCCCGGCGTCGGCAAATATACCGCGCACGCCGTTGCCAGCTTTGCCTTTGATCAATCGGTTCCGATCGTCGAAGCGAATACAGGTCGCGTTTTGGCGCGGCTTTTCAATTTGCGCGAATCAATCGATTCCGACGCGGGCCGGCGAAAACTTTGGCAACATGCAGCACGTCTTCTCCCAAAATCCGATGCCGCGACTTTCAACTCAGCGCTTCTCGATCTTGGCGCGCTCATTTGCGTGGGCCGGAAGCCGAAATGCGATGTGTGCCCGGTTAAAACGTTTTGCCGCGCAAAAAATCCGGCTGCGCTTCCGGTAAGAAATTCGAGACCCGAAACGAAACGAGTAATCGAAACGCACGCATTAATCGTTAGACGCGGCCGGATTCTGCTCGAGCAATCCCGCCACCGATGGCGCGAAATGTGGATCTTGCCGCCGCTCAGACCTTCTTGCTTAAAGCAACAGCGTTTTCAGCGACGGCCAATTTATGAATCCGTGTTTCCATTCACTCATCATCGAGTCACGCTTTCGGTCTATCGCCGCCGTGCGCCAAAGCGAATCGCTCCCGGACAGCAATGGTTTGAATCAATCGAGGAGGTCGCAATGCCCTCACCGCATCGGCGCGCAGCGCAAAGCTTGATCGAAACGTTCGTTGAACGTTGAATAGTTCTCTGCGATAAGCTTTCGACGTATGCGAAGCATGACTGGGTACGGTCGTGGCGAGACCGATCACGACGGAACAAAATTTACTGTCGAGCTAAATTCCGTGAACCGGAAACAGAGCGACGTGGTGGTCAATTTGCCGCGCGATCTCGTTGAGCTCGAACCGCGCATTCGCCAGACAATCAATGAAAATATTTCGCGCGGTCGCACGAATGCGACGGTCAGTCTTCACAGCGGCGGGAACGGCGCGCGGACGCTAGCGCTCAATACGGAACTCGCCCGCTCGTACCACGAAGCGATGCGCGCGTTGCAAAAGGAATTGAACGCCCCCGGCGAGATCACCATCGCTACGATCCTGCAAGCGCCCGGCGTGATGCGCTTCCCGGAAGAAGCCCTGAATCCCGAAGATACATGGCCGGCAGTCGAACGCGCTCTGCGCGCTGCGCTCGCAGATCTGATAAAAATGCGGGAACGCGAGGGCAAACATCTGGCCAAGGATTTGATTCACCGCCTCAAAGCAATTCGAAAAAAACTTAAGGAGGTCCGTGCACTGCATCCCGACGTGGTGAAACGGTATCGCGCGGCGCTGCTCGATCGCATACAAAAAGCTGGGCTAACTCTGGCTAACGAGGACGAGCGTGTCTTGAAAGAGATTACGTTCTTTGCCGATCGCGCTGACGTATCGGAAGAGCTGACGCGACTTGAGAGTCATCTCGCTCAATTTGCCCATCATTTGCGCAGCAAAGAACCGGTTGGACGCACACTGGAATTCATCACACAGGAGATTTTTCGCGAACTCAACACGCTCGGAGCAAAAGCGAATGACGCTGCAATCTCCCAACGCGTCATCGGCTGCAAGGCCGAACTGGAGAAGATCCGCGAGCAAGTTCAAAATCTTGAGTAACAGATTCAGCCGGCACGGAATTCTCTTCGTCATTTCCGCTCCATCGGGTGCGGGTAAGACCACTGTCGTTCAAGCCCTGAGAAAAGCCGGAAGGTTTTTTTATTCCGTCTCCTGCACGACCCGAGCGCCACGGGACGGCGAAATTAACGGCGAACATTACCGATTTCTTTCGGTGCCAGATTTTCATGCGCGAATCGATGCCGATGATTTCCTGGAGCACGCCAAGGTGCACGAAGATCTTTACGGCACATTGCGCGAGCCGGTGCTGACGAATTTGCAAAACGGTGTCGACGTTCTGATCGACATCGACACGCAAGGAGCCGCCACAATTCGGAATTGTGACGATCCGATTGTTCGGCAGGCTTTGGCGGACATCTTCATCATGCCTCCTGATGTTCAAGAATTGAGCAGGCGCTTGATGAAACGCGGAACCGAAACGGCCCGGCAAATCGAGTCGCGTCTCGCTACTGCGATGCGAGAAATGGAATTATGGCGCGATTACCGTTACACTATTGTCAGCGGTTCAGTCGAAGAAGATCTCGAAAACGTCCGTAACATCATGTCTGCTGAAACGTTCTTGAGCAGGCGACTGACTCTAAATTGATCATGGAGAAAAATTCCAGAGGTAAGTTGCAAAAAACCAGCGCTCGAAAAGTGGTAGACATTCCTGCTGGCCGGAAATCGGTCGTGCTGGGAGTCACTGGATCGATCGCTGCATATAAATCCGCGGAGCTCGCCAGTATACTGGTCAAACAAGGTCACGAAGTTTTCGTCGTGATGACACACGACGCGACCGAATTTATTTCACCGCTCACGTTGCAGACGTTGTCGAAAAATCCGGTGATGACGAGCTTCTTCGACGAAAAAGAAAGCTGGCGACCGGGCCACATTGAGCTCGCGGACCGCGCGAACCTGCTGCTGATCGCGCCAGCAACTGCGCACATAATCGCCGAGCTCGCTCAAGGTCTCGCCAGTCATCCGCTCGCGGCCATCGCGCTCGCTACCCGCGCGCCGACTCTAATCGCGCCAGCGATGAACGGAAAAATGTGGGCGCATCCCGCAACGCGGGAGAACGTGGAAAAACTCAAAGCGCGCGGCGTAGAATTCATCGGGCCGGAAGAAGGAATGCTGGCGTGCGGGTACGAAGGACTCGGCCGGTTGTGGAAAGTGAACGAGATCGCGTTCCGCGCGGAATTTCTGCTTACCCGGCACGATAAACTGATCGCGTGACATTTCTTATCACCGCCGGTCCGACCCGCGAACCGATCGATCCAGTTCGTTACATCTCCAATCGTTCGTCCGGGAAAATGGGGTACGCCATCGCCGAAGCAGCGTTGGATGTGGGCCACGAGGTGATTCTAATTTCCGGTCCCGTGAATCTCACGCCACCGCGTAAAGCCAAATTCATCTCTATTTTTAGTAGTGACGAAATGTTCGACGCCGTTCACCAACACGCGGACAGCTCGGACATTTGCGTCCTCTGTGCTGCAGTGGCGGATTACAAGGCGGCCAGAGTCTCGCCCGTAAAAATTAAGAAACGCGCCGATGAATTTTTGCTCGAGTTAATTCCAACAGGCGACATTCTCCAGTCGTTAGGCCGTCAGCGCGCTCGCAAATTCCTTCTCGTTGGGTTCGCTGCGGAAACAGATCACCTCGAAGCAAATGCCACGAAGAAACTACGCGAAAAGAATTGCGACATCATCGTCGCCAACGATGCGCGCGTCGCGATGGAGACCGACGAAAATGAGTTGCTGATTCTCTTTCGTGATGGTGAAAGTAAGAAAATTTCGCGCGCGCCAAAAAAAATTCTGGCTCGCGAGCTGGTGAAAATTTTTTCTATTTCGCAACAAAAAAGTTTGACAAAAAAGATGTGATGATTAACTGAACCCACATAAGTGAAGTCATTCCCAACTCTTCACAACGTTCCGCGCGTTGCGGATTGAAAGGGGGGAATTAGTCGATGGCAAAGAAAAAAGCAGCAAAGAAAAAAACAGCGAAGAAAAAAAGGCACTAAGCCTAACGCTGAATTAACGGCCCTGATTTTCTTCGGGGTCACAACCCTAACTTCAACCCGGGAGGAGAATTTATTTTCCTCCCGGTTTTTTTGTACGTGCTGTCATTCCGAGCGAAGTCGAGGAATCCCGCAGCAAAACTTTAACTGCATTCTCCGGGATCCTTCGACTCCGCTTCGCTTCGCTCAGGATGACAAAATCCGTTTTCCATCGTGCACTTTGTATTGTTTGTGCGACGTAATGCTTCCCGATGAAGCAGTACCTCGATGCAGCGGAGAACGCCGCCCGCGCCGCCGGGAAATTATTGTGCGAAAATTTTCAACGGCGCCAGCGTGTTAAGGCGGTCGCAGCGCATGACATCAAATTGGAGATCGATGTTCAGGCGCAGGAGTTGATTAGCAAATTGCTTCTCGAAGAATTTCCCGGGCACGCACTTTACGGAGAAGAAGGAATCGTGGGAGATCAGTCCAGTGATCACCAATGGATTGTTGATCCGCTGGATGGAACGGTGAATTATTTCTACGGCATTCCTCATTTTTGCATTTCCATTGCGCTGCGCCTGCACAAGGAGATCGTCGTTGGCGTGATTTACGATCCCATTCGTAACGAGATGTGGACGGGACAAAAAGGAGACGTTTCAAAATTAAACGGAGCTCCGATCCGTGTGAGCGATCGCGCCGAGCTCGCCGAAGCCGTTATCTCGATCGGCCTCGCCAAAACCGGAGAGACGATCAACACGAATTTCCCGCTGCTTCAGCAAATGATTCATCGCGTGCGCAAATGCCGCGTACTCGGCAGCGCAGCGCTCGACCTGGCGTACGTCGCGTGCGGACGATTCGACGCATACATTGAAACGGGAATCAGCTTGTGGGACATCGCCGCGGGTTCGCTCCTGGTTGAAAATGCCGGTGGGACTGTGGATCTGCGCCCGCGCGAGAACATGAAAGACAAATACAGCATCACTGCGTCGAATGGCGTTCTTGATCTCAAATTGTGATAATGAATGACGAAGCTCGAATGACAAATGACGAAGGAAGCACGAATGCTCAAATAACGAATGAAGAAGCGAAAGGGGTTCGTCATTCGGCATTCGGGAACTCTGAAATGATCCGCTCCGGCATTGGTTACGACATCCATCGTTTGGCCGAGGGCCTAAAACTCATTTTGGGCGGAGTCGAAATTACACACGCGCGTGGACTGGAGGGACACTCGGACGCCGACGTTCTCTCGCACGCGATCGCCGACGCGTTACTTGGCGCAATCGGCGCCGGCGACATTGGCCAGCACTTTCCGAACACCGACGAATCGATTCGCGGTATCAGCAGCATGGAGATTTTGAAGCGCGTCGGCAATTTGCTCGCAGAGAGAAACGCGCGGGTCGTCAATGTTGACGCGACTGTCATCGCCGAGGCGCCCAAACTCGCGCCGCATGCTCCGGCCATGCGACAAAACATCGCGTCAGCAATCGGTGTGAGCGAATCCGACGTGAGCGTGAAAGCGACGACTAACGAAAAGCTCGGCCCAATTGGGCAGGGTGAAGGCATTGCTGCAATCGCCATCGCCACCGTCGAAATCGATTAATGGCTCTTCGCTTCTTTAACACCTACTCGCGCGAAATTGAGGAATTCGGCTCACTCGATCCGACGGCGCGTCCAATTAGAATGTACACGTGCGGGCCGACTGTTTATAGCCGGGCGCACATCGGAAATTTTCGCGCCTACATTTTCGAAGATTTGCTTCAACGGCACTTGGAGCTACGCGGCTACAAAGTGCATCGCGTGATGAATATCACAGATGTGGAAGACAAGACCATTCGCGGCGCGCGCGAAGCCGGCATTCCGCTGCAAACGTTCACAGAACAATTCAAAGAGGCTTTCTTCGAAGACGCCCATACGTTGCGGGTCAAGCGTGCGGACGAATACCCGGCTGCGACCGACCAACACTACATCGACAGAATGATCGAGATGATCAGTACGCTGATTTCAAAAGGGCTCGCTTACCAGGCCGACGACAAGTCCGTTTACTTTCGCATCAACAAATTTCCGGATTATGGGAAGCTCGCGCACTTCGATCTCACGCAGTTGCAATCGACAGGGCGCGTGAAGCATGATGAATACGACAAGGAACACATAGGCGATTTTGCGTTGTGGAAAGCCTGGGACGAAGCAGACGGCGACGTGAAATGGGACTCGCCGTGGGGACCGGGCCGTCCCGGCTGGCATATCGAGTGCAGCGCGATGTCCATGGCGTTGCTGGGGGATCAGATCGACGTCCACTGCGGAGGCGTCGATAACATCTTCCCGCACCACGAAGCGGAGATCGCGCAGAGCGAAGGCGTGAGCGGAAAGAAGTTCGTGCGCCACTGGTTGCATTGCGCGCATTTGCTGGTGGACGGCCAGAAGATGGCAAAGTCGTTAGGCAATTTTTACACCGTGCCGGATGTTCTGGCCAAAGGTTACACCGGGCGCGAGCTCCGTTACGCGCTTCTGCGCGTGCACTATCGCGTGCCGTTGAATTTCACGTGGGAAGGAATGAATGAGGCCCGCGAATCGTTAGGTCGAATCGATGAGTGGCTGGCGCGGCTACGTGAGCGTAGCGCGAGCGTCCCGCTTGCGAAAACAAAAGAAGGACAAGCTGGAAGCATGTCCTACACTTTCGAAGACGCGTTGGATGACGATCTCAACATTTCTGCTGCACTTGGTTTTCTGTTCGAATCCATTCGCGAAACCAATCGCGCAATGGATCAAAACGAAATGGATGCACCTTCGGCAAGTGGATGGCTGGACTGGTGGAAACGAATCAACACCGTTCTTGATCTTGAAGCTGAGACTGACGACGCCATTCCGCATGAAGTGGCACAGCTGGCAGAAGAGCGCGAGAACGCACGACGCGAAAAGAATTGGAAGCGCAGCGACGAACTGCGCGAGCGGATCTCTGCGCTCGGCTGGGAAGTGCGGGACACGAAAGACGGACCAAAGCTCACCCGCGGCGCAATCTAATTGCACACGCGATCAGGTTTTTCCTGTAGAAGCAGCCGTGCCGGCTGCAATTTATCCTTCGGCAGGCGATACGCCTGCCACTACAGCGGGATTGCGGGTGAGCAAAATCAAATCGCAACCTGAAGAAGTCTCCTATTGCTCTTCGAACCTGTAATCAAACCGCTCGATCTCCGCGGCAAACCGGGCGCGCACGAGTTCGCGGAGTTCGTCATCGTAATATTTTGAATAATGGTCGCGGCTTGAACGGTTGTATTGCGGCAGAGTTGGCGGCGAAATGCCAACTGCCGTGCAAACAGCGCGAAAGTCGTCGGCAAGATTTTCGAACCGCATGATGTAATCGACGTTGGCGAACGGGTCTTCTGCGCCGTTGTCCAATCGCAAATAGTCCGCCACAGATACAGCTTTGGAAATTATCCCGCGGAATTTTCTCCGGTTCCAAGTTTCGGGATTTTGCGTGGGCGTGAAATAATACGACACCATTCGATCCCACGGATTCCGCACACATGTGAACTTATACAGATTGCGAAATTGCTCGTCCCCCAACGCATCGTGATACTCGCTCAGCGTCGAGTGTTTCTTGATCTTATACTTTGGATTGCACAGTCCAAAACGCTCGATCCCGTCCTGCTCCTTTCGTAGAGCAACGAGTTGATCCTCCGAGTAATCGCGAAGGACGCTCTGAATCGAGTTGCCGGCTGTTTTTGGAATGTGAACGAATAGGAAACGTTTCTGCAGCGAGATCATTCCTGACCCGCAGTTTAAGGCGTGTTTTCTGGTGATGCGAGGCCCAGAGAAAGGAAGCCGCTCTGCTGGCGCTCTTTGTCAGTTCCGGATCGGTCCCAGCTTCTGCCGCCTCTCCCCTTGCAGAAGGGGAGAGGAGTGAGGTGAGGGGTTTGGTGCCCAAAGCTGTCAATGCGCTCGAGGGTATCCCTCACCCTCCCCTCTCCTTTTACAAGGGCGGCCAGCGATGCCGGCTACACTCCTCCCACGTTGCTTACGTCTTGCCACTAACGCGGCTGTTACTTATTGTCGTTCACATGTGAAAACATCGCCGATGCCCCCTCGCGGCGAGGCCGAAAGTCGCTATGAATCATTCGCCTCGACTCGTTGGTCAATAGTCCTCGAAGCAGGCGATTCGGCGACAGTTTCCGCTCACGCATTCAATGCGCTCTCGGAACTATGCCAAATTTACTGGCGACCGCTGTATTCCTTCCTACGCAGACAAGGATGTGGCACCGAGGATGCGCGGGATTTAATCCAGGGCTTTTTCGCTGACTTGATTGAAACTCGCGCATACGCGCGCGCCGACCACGAGAAGGGACGATTCCGTTCTTTTCTCCTCGGCACACTGAAACATTACGTTGCCGATGTGCACGACCGTGGACGGGCTTTGAAACGCGGCGGCGGTGTGGTTCTTCAGAGCTTGGACGATCAAGCCACCGCAGAGGCGGAGGCGCAAATCGCGCGACCAATGAAATGGCAACCGGAGGAGGTCTATGATCGTGAATGGGCAGCGTTGCTTTTGCGGCAAGCGCTGGATCGGCTCACGCAAGAGTGCGCGCTCGCCGGCAAGGCAGATCTTCTTGGTCATTTGATGCCGTATCTTTCGGCCAGCGAAGAATCGGCGATCCCGTACGAAGAGATGGCGCAACGAACGCATCGGCCAGTCGCGACATTGCGCAGCGATGTTGCCCGATTGCGCAAACGTTACCGGGCAATCCTACGCGAAGTAGTCCGCGACACGGTTTTTCAAACAGAAGACGTGGACGAAGAACTGCGATATTTGTGCAAGGTCTTAGCCGCGCGGTAGCCTAACCAATGCAACCCGCTCCTCCAGGAGCCTCGACCTGCCCGACCTGTGGCAGCGTGCTCGAGGAAACACCTGGTGGCGGGCTCGGCTGCATGGCTTGTTTGTTACGCGCGGGAATTGGCACCGAAGAAGAAACGCTGCGCGATCCAACGCTGGACGCTCATGAGGGCGGCGTGCGCTTTGGTGTCTATGAAATCGATTGTCATCCGGATGGAAGTCTCTATGAGCTTGGCCGCGGCGCGATGGGGGTCACGTACCGCGCCACCGACATGTCGCTCCAGCGCAAAGTCGCCTTAAAGATCATCAAAACCGATATCGCTGAGCGAAGCGCCGACGCACGCGAACGCTTTATGCGCGAAGCCCACGCGGCTGCAGCGCTGCGACACGAAAACATCGCCACCATCCACCAATTCGGAATGCGCCTTGAGACAGGACAGTATTTTTACTCGATGGAATTGATCGAGGGCGAGACCCTTGATGAACGCGTTCGCCGCGCGGGGCCGCTCGATGCACGTACCACCATCGGAATTGCACAGCAAGTCACCTCCGCGCTCGCTGCTGCAGAAAAGCACGGACTAGTCCACCGTGATCTAAAGCCGGCAAACCTGATGCTCGTGGAAGCGGTCAAGGGCTCCGCCGAGGAGCCGAAGGTAGGGCGCGTACTCCGTGCGCGCCGAGAACGGACGGCACAGAGAGCCGTCCCTACCGTCAAGATAATCGATTTCGGGTTGGCCAAGGCTTTTCACAGCGCAACCGATCCGAAGTCGCTGACCCATGACAGATTTGTGGGCACACCGGCATTCGCCAGTCCGGAACAATTTGAACATTCTGCGCTTGACGTACGCTCCGACATCTACTCGTTAGGCGAAACGCTCTGGTTCGCGCTCACTGGAAAAACGCTATTTGGTGGCCGTACCGTGGAGGAGATTCACCGCGCCCAAAAATTACATGCGCTTCCCTTCGAACAACTGAAAGCAGCGCACATTCCATCCCGTCTGAGGTCCCTGCTTGAATCGATGCTCGCATTCGAACCGGCCTCGCGGCCTGGCACCGGCGAGTTAGCAGCGCAGTTGCAACATTGTTCTCCGGAGGTCCGCAGCGTGCGACGTACGCGCGTTGGTCTCGCAGCCACATCCCTCATGGTTCTCGGCCTGTCTGCAGCCATCATGTTCCTTTGGGTACGCACCCAAAATTCAATTTCGAAACTGGGAGCACCGGACAAAAGCATTGCGGTGCTTCCGTTTGAAAACCGCAGCGAGGACAAAGCGAATGCGTACTTTGCTGATGGTATTCAGGACGAGATTCTGACCCGCTTATCCAAGATTGCGGATTTAAAGGTCATTTCGCACACTTCCACGCAGCTGTATCAAAGCAAACCTCGCAATCTTCGTGAGATCGCGAAGCAGCTTGGCGTGGTGAACATTCTTGAAGGTAGCGTGCAAAAAGTGGCCGACCAGGTGCGAGTCAACGTGCAGTTGATTAATGCGCAGACCGATTCCCACCTTTGGGCCGACACTTATGATCGGAAATTGACCGACATATTAGGAATTGAGAGTGAAATCGCCAAAGGAATCGCGGACTCGTTGCAAGCCAAGCTAACCAGTCGTGAGGAGCAGGCGTTAGCAGTCAAACCGACAAATAATGCGGAGGCGTACGATGCGTATGTACGCGGCCTGGCCTTTGAAGGACGCGTCCGCTCTTTCACAACCGACGCTCCCCATCTCATAGAGAAGGCCGCTGGTTTTTATGAACAGGCGGTGCAGCTAGACCCCAATTTTGCGATCGCTTGGGCGCGGCTTTCTCGCGTGGACGCGTGGCTGGACTTTGACCACGGCGACTCCGCTCGGCGCGATGCCGCGAAACGTGCTTTGGAGAATATGCAGAAACTGGATCCGAACTCCCCTGAAACCATGCTTGCCTTGGGTTATTATCAATATTGGGTGCTGCGTGATTACGGATCTGCTAAAACTACGTTCGAGAGCGTCCGCAAAATGTCACCCGGCCGCAGCGACGTGCTAATGGCTCTCGGCCGAGTTACCCGGCGGCAGGGCCAGTGGGATGAAAGTATTGCCTACTTCGCCCAAGCCCTCGGCCTGGACCCACGCAATGGGGAGTTACTCAACGATGCGGCAGATACTTACGCCTTTGTTCGACAATTCCCGGCCGCGCTAAAGCTTTATGATCGAGTGCTGGACATGGCGCCAAACGATCCGGATCTAATGGCGACAAAGGCCCGCATTTATCAAGGCCAGGGTGACCTGCAAGAATCCGCCAGATTGCTCTCCGGAATAAATGAGCAGACTCCTTCTCCCCGAGCATTCGACGTGAAGATCGATCAGTTAACATTTGAACGAAATTACGGTGATGCCATTCGACTGTACCAAGATCGAATTGCTCAATTCCATTATGGCTCTGCGTCTGACAAAGCCAATTATCAAGTGGCTCTTGCTTTAGCGCAGCGCCTTGCTGGCGATACGGCTGGCGCAAAGGTTACTGCTGAACAGGCGCGCAATACTCTCGCGTAGCTCTGCAGAGATCAACCAGATAACCCCCGCAATGCGGCAGATTTGTCTGAAGCTTATGCTTTGATGGGGGAAAGAGACTCGGCCCTAAAGGCAGCGGAGCGTGCGGTCATGCTTCTGCCCCGTGCCAAAAATCCGATGTCTGGACCTATTTTCGAAGAGAACCTTGCGCTAATTCAGACAATCGTCGGCGACAATGACCATGCGATTTCGACTCTCACCCAGTTATTACAAACGGCCTATTTTGGCTATTGGTATTCTCCAGTGCCTATTACGCCGGCTTTTCTTAGACTCGATCCAATCTGGGACCCATTGCGCTCCGACCCGCGCTTCCAAGAACTCTGCGAGGCAAAGCAGCAGTGAACCCCTACTATTTCTTCGCCGACTTGGAATGCTGGTGTCACACAGTGGCCGCAATTTAGCCTAACAAATGCAACCCCCCTCGCAGCAGAGTTCGACCTGTCCCAACTGCGGCGCCGCGCTCGATGAAACACCCACCGGCGGATTCGGCTGTCTTTCTTGTTTATTGCGCGCGGGAATCGGCAGCGAAGAAGAGACAGTGCACGGTTCAGCGCCGGACGCTCTTGAAGGCGACCTGCGCTTCGGTGTTTATGAAATCGATCGCCGCGAAGACGGAAGCTTTTACGAGTTGGGTCGCGGAGCAATGGGCGTGACGTATCGGGCCACCGACACGTCGCTGCAGCGCAAAGTCGCCTTGAAAATCATTAAGAGCGATATCGCCGAGCGAAGCGCCGACGCGCGCGAACGTTTTGTCCGTGAAGCGCGCGCGGCTGCAGCATTCCGACACGAACACATCGCCACCGTCTACCAATTCGGCATGCGCCTTGAGACAGGCCAATATTTTTACGCGATGGAGTTAATCGAGGGCGAGACCCTCGAGGATCGCGTTCGCCGTAAGGGGCCGCTCGATGCGCGCACTACCATCGGAATTGCAGAGCAAGTCACCTCGGCCCTCGTCGCTGCAGAAAAACATGGGTTAGTGCACCGCGATTTAAAGCCAGCACACCTGATGCTCGTGGAAGCGGTCAAGGGCTCCGCCG